>Ga0074195_1000676_pt1 | contig 60656 bp, 64 predicted proteins | sample EPASupsiteHSE623_FD_64525 | JGI IMG/M metagenome (GOLD analysis project Ga0074195, IMG submission 64525) | Bioremediated contaminated groundwater from EPA Superfund site, New Mexico - Sample HSE6-23 | ecosystem: Environmental > Aquatic > Deep subsurface > Groundwater > Contaminated ...
AGCCCGAGTCATAAGCCACCTCCGAGCGCTCCAGAACATGCCGGATAAGATCGCCAAGTTTTTTCATCATCCGCTCGTTAAATATGCCTTCACTGTGTCTAGTATCTTATGAACTTATTAATAGTATCTTGTTGGCGGTAACTTGGAAGAATACTCATGGCGATAATTTTTTTGTTTTTTCATTAGTTGTTTCTGTTGTTACTAATATTTTTCTGATTGAAGGTAGGGTTGAATTTGGTAATTCAATGTTGTTCTTTGGGATGTATTTTATTTTTGTATGGACTTTTTTCCATTCTATGGTGGAGATTTTTGAAATACTTAAAATAATAAAGTTTAATATTGAAAAAGTTGGTTTATATTTAGGCAATAAAAATAAAATATGGAAAAATTTTCGAGAAACAAGTTCTGATTATTTAAATTTAACTAAATCACTTATTATTTCTTCGATAGTTACTGAAGAAGATAAGATTCTTCCATATGACAGAACGCCAGAAGAAAGTTTTTCTTTTCTTTGCTTTTTGTTGGCGTATTTTTCTGTGTTAACGGATATAAATCTCAAAGAGATGGATATTCCAGAAGAGTTCAGGGATGATTTGTGGGGTGAGCTAATTAATTTTGTATTTGAAGAATTTGGGGTGAATTCTGAAACTAGAAAGCATAGCGTTCTCACAATTGTAAATTTAATGGAATCAATTTCTCCATTGGTTGTCCTTTCTAGGCAACGAGAAATTGATGACAATAATTACATTGACATGATAACAAAATTATCTATATCAACAACAGTATCTTTGGCAAAGAAAATAATAAACAATACAAGATTGAATCCAGAGAACACAAATGACATTGCTTATGTCAAGCGTAGATTGGGATATTCTCTGGATTACTACAATAGTTATGCCCCGGATTGTTTCGTTAAAATTGGGCTTGTGTTCAATTGATTTATTAAATTCCAATAGTTATACCATTTGCGTAGTGTCTATATTTCGTGGTGTAGCCGGGCTTGTTGGTGTGGTCCTTGGCTAGGATGTATTTGCCCGCGCTTCTATTGCTTCGGCTGCGCGTTGTTTGATTCCCTCAATGTCCTCCGCTGTGAGGTGTGCAGTTATCGCTGACTGTCTCACGTTCACCTGTTTCACTGTTCCGTAACCAGCCCGACTCAGAAGTTCCAGGGCAACATTGGCCTTGAGTTTTAGAATTTCAGGGGTATTCCTTGTGTCCTCAAGAATTGTCATCAGTATCTCGGTGCCTTTGTGTGCTCCCTCTGCTATTTTCTCGGAGATGCCCGGCACACAAGAGGCAGCATTATTGTCGGCGACTCCCTGAAGGCGCTGGATTTCCTCTGCTATAAGCGGATCATGGATAAGCCGTGATATGGTTGTCTTGTGCATTCCAAGCAGGTCGGCGATTTCTGTCTGTGAGTGCCCGCCAACCAAGAGCCGGGTCATCTGTTGGTGTTTGGGGCTCAACTGTTTTAGTGATCGCTCTTCAGCCATTTCGTCCTCCCGGAAGGCAAACCAATTGATGATTATTGTTTGCCGGAATCGCCATTGTTTTGCCAAATCCCAAAGTTTGCCCAAAAATCGAGAGACCACACTCGCGCCTCATTCCATAGGGTTTTCCCCCATGGTCTACATGATGGCTCAATTACTTTGTTTGTCGCCCCTGTGTTAAAAAAATTAACGTAGGGGGTGGGTCGTGTGGAGGATGTCGCTGTTTCATGTGGATATGGATGGCAGATATCGTTCGATTTATATTTATTTTATCATAAATATTTGTTTTTGTGCATTTTTTTGTTGTTTCTTGTGTTTTTGGAGACGGGGCAATGGACAACAAAGGTGGGGTAAAAGTGGGGCAAATGCGTGGGCAACAAAAAAGCACTTAACTCAATAAGAGCTAAGTGCTTGATTTTACTGGTGCGCCCGGCACGATTCGAACGTGCGACCTGCGGATTCGTAGTCCGACACTCTATCCAGCTGAGCTACGGGCGCATAAATGAGATGGGATTTATAACGCACATTGTCCTGTTCGGCAACAAGTTTATCATCCGCTCCCTGCTGAATTTTTTTGCGAAAATTCAAGCGGTCCTCTGGGCATAGGGGGCCAGAAAACCGAGGCTGGTGCGGTTGAGCACTTCGCCGAACCGCTCTCCATGCCTGTTCTCCGCCTTGAAGTGGGTGAGGCAGGAATCGATGATCGCCAGGGTGGTTTCCGCGGAAAAGATCCCGGAAAGCTCTCTCCCAAGCTGCGGGTGGCGGCCCAGTTTGCCGCCCAGTAGAATGCGGTAGCCGCTGAGGCCCTGGGCGATGGCGCCGGTCGGGCAACTCCGGGCGCATTGGCCGCAGGCCAGGCAGCGCTGCCAGTCGAACTGCGGTCCGGGTTCCGTCCCGGCGAGGGTGATGGCTTTTTCCCGGCAGGCGTCAAGGCAGGCCCCGCACTCCGAGCAGGGGGATTCGCTGCGTGCGGGGAGGGCGGCGCTGATCAGGCCGATATCGACAATCTGCGGGCGGGAGCAACCGTTGGGGCAGTCGGCCAGGGTAACACGGAATTCGTGGTGTAGCTTGAGGGGTCCGGACACCCGGCCTTGCATGAATTCCTTGAGGTTGTGCGCGCGCAGCAGGGATTCCAGCCGTTTGCTCAGGTTCTCCCCGGTGTCGATGCGGTTGGGGCAGCCGCTCTGGCCGAAACAGGATTCCACGGTAAACCCCTGTACCTCGTTTTCCTGGTGATGCTGGTAGCGTTGCTTGCAAGCCGTGACATGTTCCATCGTTATCCTGGCGGCTCCGGCTTGTCGCGCCTCGGTTTCCCCCCTTTTTTGCCCCCGGGCGGGAACGAAAAAAGGCACCTTGTCCACTGCCTGTTCAGCATCCTTGTCCCACTGCATGGTTCACCTCAAAGTATGGTTTCCGGGCCGAGAATAGCGCGGAAAGCGGCAAAAGGCCTTGATCCAAGTCAAGTCCGTCGGATTGCGGGCCGATCAGGCCGGGGTTTGCCGTAAAAAATCGAGAAAGGTGCTGCAGATGGGGGAGGGGTGCCGGTTTTTCCGGGTGATCAGGTAAAATGGGCGGGAGAGGCGGATGCTGCTCAAGTCCACCGCCACCAGGGAACCGCGTTCGAGGTCCTCGGCCACGGCCCGGCGGGAGAGAATGGCGATGCCGACCTCTGCTTTGACGCCCTGGCGGACAGCCTCGGTGCTGCCCATCTCGGCCACGATCCGCAGCCGGGAAAGATCCAGATGTTTTTCGAGCAATTGGGTTACCACCCGGCGGGTGCCGGAATCCCGTTCCCGGATGATCATCGGCTCGGCGAGCAAGCGAAGTGGCTCCACCGTTGCTTCCCTGGCGAAAGGATGGCTCGGATACACGATCAGGACCAGCTCGTCGTCGAGGATTTCCCGCCATTCCAGGGCCGGGTCGCTCCAGCGGGCGCCGACCACGCCGAATTCGGTGTCTCCGGCCAGAACCCCGTCCGCCACCGTGCGCGAGTTGCCGATGGAGAGGGTGATCTGGATGGCGGGATGGAGCCGTTTGAATGCGCCGATCCGTTGCGGCAGTACATAGGCCCCTGGAATGGTGCTGGCCCCGAGGGCGAGATGGCCGGCCATCTCGCCGCGATAGCCGGCCATGGCCTGCATGGCCTCCTGGCGGAGGCGAATGATCTTCTTGGCGTATCTGTAAAGGATCTGCCCTGCCTGGGTGGGCAGGGCTTCGCGGCCCAACCGGTCCACCAGCCGCTCTGCGAGCAGCTCTTCCAGGCTGCGGATATGTTCGCTCACCGTGGGCTGGGAAAGAAAACTGGCCTCGGCGGCCTTGGTGAAACTCTTCAGCTCAACGACCTTGCAGAAGACCTCGAGACGATGAATATCCATGGAAAATCTGGCCCTCTCGACTATTGATTTGAATAGGTATGGCCGATATAGTCCATTTATGGCCTCAATGCAAGGGCTCTGGAGGCTTTGTCTTGCAACTCTTTGTTTTTTCTGGTGTGTTGTCGCATCCGCTGCATGAGCACCCGCAGCCGGTTTTGCTTCCGCCAAGCTGGCGGCGGATGCGGCGGCCGATAAAAAACACGCAGGCTGCGATGATCAAAAAGATGATGATGTTCTGCCACATGGCGTCCCTCCTTGGTCTCGTTTTGGTTCAGCCGGCAAACCCCAGCGCCCGCCCGCCCTGATAGACCAGGGTGGCCAGGGAAAAGGCGAAGGCGGTGTTGAAGCAGATGGAGAAAAGCCCCCATTTCCAGGAGCCGGACTCGCGGGAGATGCACACCACCGTGACAAAGCAGGGCGCGTAAAACATGACAAAGACAATAAGGGACATGGCCATCAACGGGTTCCAGTGCGGATCCTTGGCCAGGGTCTCGGAAAGGGAGGCGGTCTCCTCCGGATCGGTCTCGCCCAGGGAGTACGCCGTACCCAGGGTGGCGACGATGACCTCCTTGGCGGCAAATCCGCCGACCAGGGCGATATTGGTCCGCCAGTCAAAACCGGGCAGCCAACTGACGGATTCCATGGAGGTGCCGATCCGGCCGGCCAGGGAGTGGCGCAGGGCGCTGCCTGCCTGATCGCTGTCGATGGCGGCCAGCTTCTCTTTCAGTTGCAGGGTCTCCTCCGGCGTCTGGGCGGACAAGGCCGCTACTTCCTGGCGCTGGCGGGCGAAGTTCTCTTCTTCCGTGGCCGGCAGCCCCGGGAAGGTCATCATGGCCCAGATCAGGATGGAAATGGCCAGAATGGTGGTGCCGGCCTTCTTGATATACTGCCAGGTTCGTTCCCAGGTATGGATGAAAAGGCCCAGGAAGGTGGGAAAGCGGTAGGGCGGCAGCTCCATGACAAAGGGGGTGGAGTCGCCGCGCAACACGGTGAGCCGCAGGAACTTGGCGGCGATGAGCGCCACACCCCAGGCCAGCAGGGTGAGGAGGAACATGAGCTGGGCCTGGTTGTTGGAAAAGAAGGTGGCGGTAAGCAGGGCGAGCACCGGCAGCTTGGCCCCGCAGTTCATGAAGGAGACGGTGAGCAGGGTGGCCAGCCGCTCGCGGGGGGAGCGGAGGGTGCGGGCCGCCATGACCCCGGGCACGGCGCAGCCCCCGGCAATGCCGCCGGAGACGATGTAGGCCATGACCGAACTGCCGTGCAGCCCGAAGATCCGGAAGACCCGGTCCATCATGAAGGCGACCCTGGCCAGATAGCCGGAATCCTCCAGGATGGCGATGCCGAAGAACATGAACATGATCAGCGGGACAAAGCCCAGCACCCCGCCCATCCCGTCGATGACCCCGGAGATGAGCATGGATTTGAGGTGGCCTTCCGGCAGCAAGGCGTCCAGGTTGCCGGAAGCCCAGCCGAAAAAGGTCTCAAGCCAGGCGACGGGCAGTTCGCTGAAGGTGAAGGTGAATTTGTAGAGGCCCAGCAGAACACCCAGCATGATGAGCGGTCCCAGAAAGCGGTTGGTCAGGACCTTATCGATCCGGTCCGAGGTATACAGCCGGTCGATGTCGAATTTATGGGTGATCACCTCCTGGCGGAGCACGGATTTGATGTAGCCGTAGCGGTGGTCGGCAATGATGGCCTCCGGATAGGTCTCCATGGTCTTGTGCAGGTGGGCGGCGACTCTGTCGACGATCTCCTGAAGCTCCGTGTCCGCGGCCGGGTTGTGCGCGCGCCCTTTTTCCCGGATCTGGCTGTCGCCTTCCAGGTACTTGAGCGCCAGCCAGCGCGGGGCATAGCTTTCGGTCATGAACGAGGCTGCGGTGATGCGTTGCGCCATGGTCTGCAGGGCGAGATCTACGTCTTCTCCGTACGAGATGTACAGGGGATCCCAAAGCTTGTTTTCCTTGGCCAGATCCAGGGCCGCCTCCATCAGTTCGGCGGTGCCTTTGCCGGAACGGGCGATAATGGGGATGACCGGCACCTTGAGGAGGGCGGCGAGCTTTTGCGCATCAAGGCTGATGCCGCGATCCTGGGCCACGTCGATCATGTTGAGGGCGATGACCATGGGCACCCCGAGTTCGAGAAACTGGGTGGAAAGATAGAGGTTGCGTTCCAGGTTGGAGGCGTCGGTGATATTGATGACCACGTCGGGCTTTTCCTGCACCAGATAGTCGCGGGCCACCACCTCTTCCACTGAATAGGCGGTGAGGGAATAGGTGCCGGGCAGGTCGATGATCGAGGCGTGCTCGCCGGAGGCAAAGGTGTAGGCGCCCTCTTTTTTTTCCACGGTGACGCCGGGATAGTTGCCCACATGCTGGCGGGCGCCGGTCAGGGTGTTGAAGAGGGTGGTTTTGCCCGCGTTGGGGTTGCCGGCCAGGGCTATGGTGATCGTTGACATTACTGCTTCTCCTCGGGGTTGGCGGCTTTTTTTCGATATGGCTCGCGGTGTTGTTGCGCGAGGCCGGGGGCCACGCTGTGAAATATTAAAAATCAACGATTAAGAAGTCAATATTTTTTTTAGGTTATAGAATAAAATTAATATAGCCGAACTTTAAGCGTGGCGGTGGCCAGCCATCTGCGGCAGGCGTGGCGGTAACTGGCAAGAATCATCCGGATAGGCGGTATTCCTGGTGGTTTGCCCGCCGCCTTCCGGTGGCGTGGTCTCGCCGGTGGCGTTGCGGAGCAGGCAGCGCAGGCAGTCCCGGAGCGTGCATAGCCCGCAGTTGTGGAACTGGTACAGGGGAATGTTGTGGTGCCGGGCCGCATTGATTGCCTCCCGCCGGCCGGCATGGGAGATCTTGCCGGTAAAGAGCACCACCCCATCGCTGTTGCGGAGCTTCTGCTGCATATCCCGTTCAAAGGTGGGAAACACCCGCAGGGAGATGCCCAGCCTTTTAGCTTCTTCCCGGTAATGGGGGGCAAGGCGGTCCATGCCGCCGATCACGACGATGCACATGTGCATTCCTCCGGCAACTGAAGTTCGATGGTAATCAGGAAAAAAAGCCCACAGGATGGTGAGACCAAGTCACATAGGCTGATTTCTTCTCATACGACTTAAAATTCCACTGCCAGTTGCGCCACCACCTGATGCGCGTTTTCATCCGTGCCGCCTTGCGCTGTCGCATAGTCCTGATCATGCCGGTATTCCAGGGCCAGGGTGGCATGATCGTAAACGCCGATGCCGACGGAAGCCAGGTAGCGGTGTTCCGGCAGGCCGAGGGCCAGAGACTCTTCGGTCCGCTGATAGCCAAGCGCCAAGGTGATCTTCCGTTCAGACACCTCGGTGGTGTAGTCCATTTCCAGTTGCCAGGCCTTGGGCCGGGCGCCGCGGCCATCGAAATCCACCTCGCCGGACTGGAAGGAATCAAGGGCTGCGATGTATTCCGCCATGAAGCTCCAGCCGTGGCAGCGGAATCCACCATGCAACGCCAGGGCTTCGGCGAATCCCTCCACCGTGATGCTGGTCGTGGCGATATGGTCCCGGATGGTATTGCTGTTGCCCAGGTTGTTGAGCCAGCCCGCACCCAGGTCGAGCTGCCAACCGTCCTTTTCCAGTTTGTAGCCAAGGTTGGCGCCGAAGGAATTAATGGTATCATCCTTCCCGGTTTCATCCACCTCGCCGTTGAAGGTATAGAGGGAACCATACCATCCGGCTTCGTCAAATCCGGCAAGCAGGGCGGTGTCCCGGGTTTCCGCGAGCTCCAAAGTGAGCGGGTCGGAAACCATGGAGCTGGCAAAGGAGCCGAACGGCACATACATCTTGCCGACCGTCAGATAGAAAGGGGTTTTTTCCGCATCGCTCAGGGTAATGGTCCCCTCATCGATAATGAGGTGGTCGTCTTCTTCCCCCTCTTCGTAGAGCGCGAGGACATGGGCGCTCACCCATTGGGAGATTTTCGCGTCAAGACCGAGCTCCACCGTGGCCAGGCTCACATCGCTTGTTTTTTCTTTGAGAAAATCCTTGCCGGCAAAGGCCTCGACCTCAACAAGGCCGCTGAACTTTACCCGGACCGCCAGTTTTTCTTCCAGGCCGTCCCCTTCGGCAGCGCTTGGCTGTGTGCCGGCTGGCGTGCTGTCGTGCTCGATCTGGAGAGCGGTGGTCTTGGAGTCCTCTTGGGCGTGTGGTATTGCCGGGGCAGTGATCAACAGGAAAAGTCCTGCCGCGCCGATGCATTGTTTTTTCATTTCCGCTCTCCTTCTTTGGGTGCGCGCGTTTGTTAGTAGTTTATGATTAAGTTCGGTATGTCTAACTCATGTTGTTTAAAAAAGCCCCATGCCGAGTCATCTCTCCATGAAGAGGTGGGGATGGGGTTTGCTCAGGCGGTGGGCCGGGCGGGGAAGATTACAGTTCTTCGTCCGGGCCGGCGATTTCCACCTCGATGTGATCCGCCTCGTTGTTGCGCAGGGTCAGGGTGCCGCCCATGATTCGGAGCGCCACCGGATCGTAGAGAGGGGCTCGGCCCATGATGGTGATGCGGGTGCCAGGGACAATGCCCATGTCGCGGATGCGCCGTCCAAGCTCGCCGCCGACCTTGACAGCGGTAATGGTGCCGGTTTGGTCTTTTTGCATTTTTCGGAGCAGAAGTGTTGGCATCGGTGTTCTCCCGGGTGCTGGGTTTTGATTGCGAGTGACGAGCGGCAATAATAAAAAGCCGAGGTTAAGATGTCAATATCTTTTTTAGGATACAAAATAAAATTATGCAGCCCAAACTTTAGGCGGCACAGCCCGGATTTGGGGGATGGTCTGCGGGGAGCAGGTCGTGAGGTTTTCGGGAAGGAAAGAGGTTCCAAAAGAATGCTGCCGCACATGGCGTCGCCCCACTCCCTTGCTCAGAGTGGGGCGACGGAGAATAACCGGAAAGGTGGTTCGCGCTATTCCCGGGTGTTGCGCATCATGCCCAGGGCGTTGGGGTGGTGCAGGTCCGTGTCCATGTCCACGGTGTGGCAGACCTTGCAGTTGCGGTTGGCGCCCAGCGGATAGGGGTTGGCCTGATACTGCCGGGGGCCGAAGTTGTCCCGTTCCTTTTCGTAGGGGTTGGTGGCGGGATACTCGGCATGGGGGCTGCCGTGGCAACCGGCGCAATGGATGCTGCCCGCATCGTCGTGCCGGTTGCGGTACAAGGCGTCGGCCCCGGTGGTCCAGACATTGAAGGCGCTGTCCGTCTCCGGCGGTCCGAAGTTGACATGGCAGGTCAGGCAATCCGGTTGCTGCAGCCACGGGGTGCGCGGCTGGATCCCGGCAAGGGGTGTTGCTCCCTGTGGGGTGAGGTGCTGCATGAGCCGCTGGGCTCCGGGTTTTCCCGCCTGTTTTTCCGCCAAAAGCAGGGCCAGGGCGTGGTCTTCCAGGGCGCCGTGGCAGGTGGTGCAATCAAGTCCGGCCTCGTGGTGGATGCCGCGGAGAAAACGGGTGGCGCCCTGCGGGCTGCTCGGGTGGCAGAGAGCGCAGGCTTCGGCGCCCCGGCCGCCGAGAAAGTTGGCGTGGAAGCCGTGGATGGAGGCGGAGAGGTTGAGCAGCCCCGCTTTACCGGGGGCGTTCAGCATTGGGTCCGGATGGCAGCTCTGGCAGAGGACGGGCTTGCCTGCCTTGGCCTGGGCTGCAAGTTTGGTCTTGTGAAACCGGTCATGCATGGTCAGGATGTCTTGCGCCGCGGCGGTTGAGATTCCGGTGTTCCCCCTGCGCCACCCTCCGCCATGGCAGGTCTTGCAGCCCATCTCGGTTGCAACCGGGGCCACCATGCGGGTGGCGGCAAGCAGGGTGTTGGTGGTCTTGTCCCTGGCCTCGATGGTAAAGCTCGGATAGGGCTGGTATCCCCCCTGGGCAGGATAGGGAACCACCGGAACCTTCTCCGCGACAAAGGATCTGCCCGCTTGCTTGAGCTGCATAACGCCGGAAAGCCCCTGGCCGGAAAGGCCGATATTGTCTGGCAGGCTGCGGCCGAACAGGGCAGGCAGGTCTTTCCAGAACCCCACCTGCCCGGCCGGTTTTTCAAAGCCCGGCTCCACGCGGAAGGAAAGCGCCACTCCCTCGGTGACCACCTCCGGGATTGGCCCGCGCTTGATAAGCTGGGCAAAAAGATCGTTTGCCGGGGGCATGAGGCTGAAAGTGCCGTCCGCATCGCTTATGCTGTGCATGCCGAGGCTGTTCCAGGCAAGGAGGACGTAGCCGTCCTGCTCCGGATCAAAGGGCAGCGGGGCCAGCGGGGGGGCAGACAGTTGCGGGGGAGGCGTTGTCTGCTCCTTTCTGCCATGCAGCCCTTCAATAATATAGGCGGCCAGGGCGTGCCGCTCCTGGGTGTTGCCTGCAAAAAGCGGCATGCAGCGGATCAACCTGCCCTGGCCGCTGATCTCCGCCTCCATGGCGTAGACCGATTCATACTTGGCGCTCATCTTTTTGATGTCCCGCATGGGGCCGCCTACGGAATGGCAGGGGGAGCACATGATATTGAAGAGTTGCCGGCCAACCACCAGCCGGTTTTCCGCGGAGATCTCCTTGTCGATCCATTTGGCCGAGGCGAGGATCCCGTTTTCCTGGACCGCTTCGAGATCTTTGACCAGGATGGAGTTGGCGTAGATGTGGCCGTACAGGGTGAAGGGCCGCCGACTGCCCTCCCGGATGTACTCAAAGGCGCCCATGTAGGTGATGCCCAAGAGCAGCAGCACCACGGCCAAGGAGCGGGTGGCTGTTTTGGGCAGCCGGATCACCATGAGCAGGCCGCCGAGGAAAAGAAGCGGCGAAGCCCAGAGAAAAACGGTGAGAAAGGGGGCCAGTTCCGGGCTGAAGTTTGCAATCCACGCCCGTTGCGGCTCGGGCAGGGCCTGAACGTACCACCAGGCCGAGGCCAAAAAAAGCAGGAAGGGGGCGAGGAGCCAGGCGGCGCAGTAGCGGACCATGCGCAACCGAAACACTTCTTCCTTGATCCCGGTGGAGGTGAGAAAGCCATACAACCCCGCCAGCATGAGGCAGAGGAAGGTGCGGAAGAAAAGGGCCGGCCAGAAGGCGGGATTGAAGATGCCGTCCCAGAAGTTGCCGGTGGCCAGCCATTCGCCCGGGGTAAGCATGAAGCCGATGATCCCGTTGATGGCAAAGAGGGAGAGCCAGGCGAAGATGAAGTAAAGCCAGCCTATGAGCAGATGGCTGCGCCGCTCCATGCGGCCGAAGGTCTGGTAGTAGATGAGGATGGCCACGATCTCCCCGAGAAAAAATACCCACTCGATGGCCCAGCCGAAGACGAAATTGTGGATGAGAATGGAGGTGGCGGCCGGGGCGATGAGGGCGATGGTGAACCAGATGCCCACCCCGGTCATGGCGCCCAGCACCAGGGTGAGGAGCAGGAAGAACTTGGTGTGTTGCCGGGTGTAATCGAGGATGGCCTGCGACCCTTCCCGGTAGCCTTTCATTTCGGTCAGCACCAGAAAGAGGCCGCCGCCGATGGCGAAATGGGAGATGTACACATGGAGGATGGCGATCAGGGCGATGAGCAGGCCGCCGCCGGAAAAATCCAACTGCCAGACCGGATAGTTCATCAGCGCACCTCCTCAGGGACCCGGGCCGCGAGCCTGAGCATGTAGACGACCACTGCAACCCCGATCACCAGAATGGCCAGGAAGAGAAACATCGGCGACCACTGCGGCACGACCTGCAGGTCGGCGGGATGGAAATAGGGAGCCAGATAGGCCTGCCGGGCCAGATCCCGCACCAGGACCATAAAGAGGATGGTTGTCCCCGTGGCGGCGGTGGCCGGCCAGACCCGTTCTTTGGTGCCGTAGTAGAGAGCGAAAAAGGCCGCAATCAGGGAGGCGGTGAACAGGGCGGTATGCAGGGGGGCGCCGCCGACAAAGAGCTGGTGCACGTTTTTGGGCAGGGAGAACAGAAAGGGGATGCCGGTGCCGATTTCAACCATTGTGGCGTAGGTGAACCATTGCATCCCGCCGCGTAAGCGTTTTTCGGCCCCGGGCACGCCTTTTTTTTGCTGAAAAAGGGCGAGGATTGCCAGGAAAAGGCCGCCCATGGCCACGGAGGCCACGACAAAATGGAGGTAGCGGGCAAGCAGGGTCGGGTCGGCCAGGTTGAGGAGGGTGCCGTCCGGCCTCTGAAAATAGGCGCTCCAGTTATGGGGCGTCTGCATCAGGGTTATATTGTTGACAAAGAAAAAGGCGATGATCAGCAGGAGCAGGATGCTCGTGGTCAGGGCCCGTTTCCGGGTGGCCCGTGGCAGGTCGCCGCCCATCTTATACAGATAGGCGCTGTAGTAGGCGAGAATGAGCAGCCCGATGATGGAAAGCCAGTAGGCGCCCATGAGGATGGAGCTGGTATAGATGAAATGGCCGTAAAGCACTTGGAGAAAAAGCAGGGGCGCCACCCCGAAGTTCACGGCAAAGGCGATGGTGTATGGCAGGATGGCCGCGATATCCCGGCAGGGGGGCGGGTCGGCGGGCTTGGCTCGCATTTCCCTGGCCAGGGCGATTATGGCGCTGCCCAGCATGGCGTTCATGAACACAAGGTGGGCGAAAAAGGTCAGGATAAGAAGGAGCTGGAAAACCCCCCAGGGCGCCGGAATGGTGTCTGGAGTCGGGATGAGATGGGCTGGATCCATGGCAGGTCTCCTTATGGGTTAACTTTCTTACGTATAGCACAAAAAAAATGTTTCCAGGGGAAAAATACGACAGAACAGGGGCATGCCGGGAATAGTGAAAAAAAGCCTGAAGTGAAAAGAAGATAAAACGAGATAATAGCAGTAATATTGAGATATGAAGAGAAAAGATGAAGATTTAGCGGTTAATGAAATGATATTTTCTTCTCCCCTTCCGGTTCTAACCACATGGAATTTTGCGTTTTTTGCCGTCGGTGGGGAAACGGGCGAGATATCCGGTTTTTAGAGGGTTTTTGGGAGATTTTCGCCCGTTTACTTGGGGTTATGGGCTGTTGAAAACTTGACGGACAACGGGTGGGAAATTCCGTGAGACCGGTTTTGACAGGGGAAGGGTTTTCCTTTAAAAAAACGGGCAGAAATTATCTCAGCGGTCTCAATTCGCTTTAATCGGTTGTTTTTTTGTGACTGAACCAGGGGAAAAAGATGCTTTGGCAGCGAGTTAAGAGTGTTTTGTCCCAAAAAGTTTCCGACAGCGACTTCAGGCTGTGGATCGAACCCTTGCAATGCGTCCAATTCGATGCCCAGAGCGTCGAACTGGCTGGTCCTGATCCGTATTTCTGTTCCTGGGTCAGGGAGAACTATCTGGCCGATATTCAGGACGCCTTGCAGGATGCCGGCTTTACCGGTGGGGAGGTGCGCCTTTCGGTTGGCGCAGCCCAAAAAGAGCAACCCCTCTTGCCGGAACCGGAAAAGAAACAGAGCCAGCTCCGTTTGCCGAGCATGCCCGTGGCCCGCTCCACGGTGCGGGCCCTGCATCCGCGGTATACCTTTGACGAATTCATGGTCGGCGAGTCAAACGCCATGGCCTACGCGGCCTGCGAGGCCATGGCCAGCGGCGATTCCGCCTTGAGCCCCTGCCTGTTCATCGAAGCGGGGACGGGCTTGGGCAAAAGTCATCTGACCCATGCGGTGGCCCATCATGTCACCAGCCATTCTCCCGGAACCCGGCTGCATTATGTCACCTCCCAGCAGCTCACCTCCGAGATGGTCCGCAGCATCAAGAATAACACCATGGATCATTTCAAGGAAAAATATCACAACCAGTGTGATGTGCTGCTGATGGAGGATGTGCAGTCCCTGGCCGGCCGCACCAAGACCCAGGCCGAGCTGGCCGAAGCCCTTGATGTCCTGATGGATTGCGGGAAAAAGGTTATTTTCACCGGGGCGGTTTCCCCGCGCAATATCCCGGATATCGATGACGGCGTACGTTCCCGGCTCTCCTCCGGGCTGATTACCACCATCAATCCTCCGGACCGGCGGACCCGCTGCCTGATCATCGAGCGCAAGGCCCGCAACAACAAGCTGACCCTCACCGGGGAGATCATCGAGTTTCTGGCCGACCGGATCCAGGGCGATATCCGGCGGGTGGAAAGCGCCATCATCGGCCTGAAGGCCAAGGCCTCCCTGCACAAGACCCTGCCGGATCTGGACATGGTCAAGGAGATCGTCGCCGGGATCATCGGGCAGCGACAGGAGTTGTCCTCCGTGCTGATCCGGAATTTCGTGGCCGGCCAGTTTGATGTTTCCATCGAAGAGCTGCAGTCAAAGGCCAGAAAAAAAACCATCGCCTTTCCCCGGCAGGTCTCCATGTACCTGGCCAGGAAGCTCACCGAGGAAGCGCTGTCCGAGATCGGCAAGGCGTTTAACCGCGATCATTCCACTGTGGTGCATTCCATCCGGGTCATTACCGAAGCCATTGTCCGCAGCGGTTCCATCCGCGGGCAGGTGGAGCATCTGGTGGAACGTTTGAAAAATCAGGGGTAAGGGGAAAGCAGGACGCACTACCATTCCGGGGCGGGGGCCTGGGAAATCACGACAAGGGGGGGATATGCGAACCGTTTGCTGTGTGTGTCGCAGGGTGAAATGCAAAGGGGATTGGCTTGAGCAGATGATCGAGTCCGAGGTGCGGGTGTCCCATGGGTTCTGCCCGGAATGCTTCGACAAAACCATGGCGCAGTATTCCCGCGCCTGGTCAAGCGAACGGGGGGCCGCCCAGCCCGTGCCGAAATTGTCGTAAGGGGAAGTTCCTTTCCGGCCCTTAAAAATAAACCGGCTTGACCCCGGGCTGTTGTCTCTTTCCGCCCACCCGGTGCAGTATCCTGTCGGCCACTGTCTTGGCCGTCTTCATCATGTCGTTCATGCCGATTCCTTCCCAGCCAAAACCGCAGAGATGCAAGCCGTCCAACCGCTGCTCCATGGCGTCCTTCCAGGCAAGAAGAGCGGGGTAGCCCATTTCCAGTTGGGGGATCCCGCTGTCGCCGCGCAGCACCCGATGGAAACAGGGGGGCTCGGGCAGGGGGATCAGTTGCCGGAGATCGTCATAGATCCGGCTGACCAGTTCCTCGTCGTCCAGCTCCAGCCGTTCCGGGTGGCGGCGGCCTCCGACCAGACCCTCCATCAGCACTCTGCCCAGGGGGGCGCGGCCGGGAAACATATGGGTGGAAAAAAGCGCGCCCATGGCAAAGCGTTTTTCCTTCTCCGGGGCCAGATAACCGAAACCGAAAGGCACCTGCGCCTTATCGGTAAAGCCCAGGGCCACGGTGGCGATCCGCGCCGTGGGGATGGCGGTCACGGGCGGGGCATGGGAGGCCATCAGCGCCAAGGCGCGGTTGACCGGCAAGGCGAGAATGACGGTGGTTGCCCGGTAGGTTTCGGTTTCGGTGTGCAGCTCCCATGCGTCACCCTGGCGGTTGATTGCCCGCACCGGGCTGTGATAGAGGATGTTCGGCCCGGCGGCCAGGGTGGTGATGAGCTGTTCCATGCCCAAGGGAAAGCTGGTCATGGCCGGCAAGGTCCCCGGGCCCACGCTCCTTTTTTTCCGGAGCAACCCTTTGAGCACCGAGCCGGCTTCCTTTTCCAGGGCCCGCACCCCGGGCATCACCGCATCGATGCTGATCCGTTCATAATCCCCGGCAAAGGTGCCGGTGATCGCGGCATCCACCAGGGGCAGAATCTCGGAACCGAAGCGGTATGCCGCCCACTGGCCGACGCTCTGCTCGGCGGAGCGCGGTTTTTTGAAAAGATCGCCCAGCAGCCGCAATTTGCCCAGAGGGGATAAGAGCGGGGTCGTGAGCAGGGCCTGCGGTTTCTGCGGCAACTGCACCAGTTTGCCTCCGTGGCAGACATAGCGGACAAAGCTGCCCAAGGGGGCTTTCTGGGCAATGCGGTCCAGGCCGGTTTCGCTGAGCAGGGCGCGGCTGGCCGGATTGTTGTCCAGAAAGCCGTGCGGGCCCCACTCGGCCAGGTAGCCGTTTTCCCTGAAGGAGCGGACCGCGCCGCCGGGGCGTCCATCCTGCTCAAGCATGAGGATGTCCAGGTCCGGCGCGCTGGTGTGCAGGAAATGGGCGGTGCTTAAGCCGGAAAGGCCGGCGCCGGCAATGAGTATTTCGTGCGTCTCAGGCATGGGTGGACATCCGGGGTGAAGGGTCGGCGTGTGTGCGGGAAGTCTCTCGTTTATGCCCTGCTGGGGCAGGTTTCCCTCTTCAGGGATAGCACTATGTATGGTATAAGAACTGTACCCGATATTGTCCGGGGCCGTAATGAAAAAAGTGCAATGGCAAGGCCGGGTCCGGTGGAAAAAATCCCGGCCTTGCCGGCAATGGTGCCGTGAAAAAAATCAAACCTCGGATTCCCAACCGGTGAAGGTTCTCATCCTCTATTATTCGCTCAGCGCCCAGACCAGCGGGCTGGTGCACCGTCTCGGCGCAGGTCTTGAGGGACAGGGGGTGCATCTGGTCTGCGAGCGGCTGCAGCCCCTTGTCCCGGGAAAATTTCCCATCGGCACCGTGCCGGCGACCCTGGTCATGATGCTCCTCACCTTTCTGCGGGTCAGGATGCCCATTCAGCCGCTGCCTCCCGTCTGCTGGGAAGACTATGACCTGATCGTGCTGGCCGGGCCTACCTGGTCCTATAATCCCAGCGGCCCGGTTCTCTCCCTGCTCGACCGCGATGGGGCAAGGCTTTTTGCCGGCCAACGGGTGCTGCCCCTGATTTCCTGCCGGGGCTACTGGCGGATGCACTGGCTGAGCCTGCGCTGGCAGCTTGCGCGGTGCGGGGCCACGGTGGTGGGGAGGATGATCTTTGCCCATCCCAGCAAGGAGCCCTGGCGAACCATCGGGGTATTCCTGAAGCTTGCAGGCCGGGTGCCGGAACGGTCCCCATGGCTAGGCCGGTATTATCCCCGCTACGGACACAGCCGGGAGCAGCAGGAAGAGGCCTTCGCCTGTGGCGCGGCCATCGGCCAGGCCTTGCAACGCGGGGACTCCCTTGCGAATCTCTCCTGTATTTCCGGCCGGGCCGGGCAGGGCTGCACATGAACGCGGCGCGCCCGCGTTAGAATTCAATCCCCTTCTGTCCCTTGATCCCCTGCTGGAAGGGATGCTTTACGGCGCGCATCTCGGTGACCAGATCCGCGTATTCGATGAGCTCCGACGTTGCATCGCGGCCGGTGATGACCAGGTGCAGCCGTTTCGGCCGCTCCCGCAACAGGGAGAGGACCTCCGCTTCGGCGAGAATGCCGAAGCCGGTCAGATAGGTGAACTCGTCGAGCACGATCAGGTCGTACCCATCGCTCAGGATTTTTTCCCTGGCGAGTTGCCAGCCCGCCAGGGCCGCCTGTTTGACGACCTCCTTGTCCTGTTGCCAGGTGAAGCCGGTGCCGACGAGATGCAATTCAATCCGGCCGGGAAAGGCTTCGGTCAAGGCGAGCGCCTCGCCGGTTTTTGCCTGCCCCTTGATGAACTGAATAATGCAGACCTTCAGTCCCTGCCCCGCCGCCCGCAACGCCTGCCCGAAGGCCGCCGTGGTTTTTCCCTTGCCGTGCCCAGTATTGATGATAACCAAGCCCTGTGTCGCCATCTGCTGCCCCTAATTAATGTCGGAGTTCCGCCCGGGTTCCGGGAAGAGGGTGGAGGATGAATATTCGGTCGTGCGGAATTTTTCCATCTGGCTGCGGTAAAAGGCCTGGTGCGTTTTTGTCCGGGCCAGGGCTTCCTCTTCAAGGACCAGCGCCTTTTCCCTGTTGCCGGTTGCCCAGTACGCAGTGGCCAGGGTATCGAGCACATGCGGGGTTCTGTTCGAAGCGGCTGCTTTCTCGGCCAGGAGCAGGGCTTTATCCGGGGCGCGCAGTCCCGGTTCCTGGGCGGTGAGCAGGAGCCAGGCCAGATTGTTCAGCGCCTCCGTGTTGGCGGGGGAAAGGCGGAGCGCCTGCTCATAAGCGTCGCGGGCTTCCGGTTCCCGGTTGCGGCTGTAGTGGAGATCGCCCAGAACTTGAAACCAGAGGCCGTTGCCCGGTTGTTCCTGTATTTTTTGCCGGATAAGCGCCTCGGCGAATCTGGCCTTCGGGGTTTCGCCGAGAAGATCCTGGGGCATGCGCCAGGCGGCGAAGCCGCCCGCCAGCAGAATTGCCGCATAGAGGGCCAAGGCCAGGCGGACCTTGCGGTGATGGCGGGATATTGCGGCCGGAGCTGTTTCACAGCGGTGCAGGTAATCGATGCGCTGCCCCAGGCCGAAATGGTGCCAACTGGGCAGATCGCGGATATTGCCGCCGAGCAGGGCGATTTTTTCGAAGACCCGGATCAGGGGAGAGGCATGCCCCATGGCGCTCAGGGCATGGAGGTCCGCCTGGCGTTCAAAGTTGCGCATGAAAAAACCAAAAATGAAACGGAAATAGCCAAGCATCATGACGAAGAGGATGCCGGCGCTGGCCAGGGCCAGGATGGTTTCCGGCGCCGTGCCGGTCAGGGTGATCAACTGATAAAAAAAGTCCGAGCTGAGCAGGAGCAGGAGGAGCGGGGCGGAGCTTATCTGGGCCAGCAGGCCAAAGCCGAGAAAGAGAAACAGGTAGAGCTGGAGATGGTAGTGTTTGACATGTCCCAGCTCATGGGCCATGACGGCTTCCATCTCCTCCGGCGTCGTGGCTTCGAGCAGGGCGGGGGAGACAAGGAGATACCGGAAGCGGCCGCTGAGGCCCATGACCCCGGCGGTCAGCATGCGCCCCTCAAAAAGCGGCCAGAGCAGAATGTCGGCAAACCGCAACCTCTGCCCGCGGCAGAACTCTTCGATGCGTTGCCGCGCCGGTCCGGGCGGGAGCGGGGTGCAGCCCCACAGGCGGACGATGGCCAGGGGGAGGAAGAAAACCAGGCCGAAAAGAGAGAGCAGCATCAGAGCCGGTTCGCCCCAGGGTGAGGCGAGGAAGGTTTTCAGCCAGGGAAAGGGGGCATGCTGCAGCAGGTCGAAAAGGCAGGAGATGATGAGCCACGGGAGCAGAATGGCGAGATTGATTTTAAGGTTTGCCGCAACAAATGAGCGGGCGCTGAGGGTTCGGGCAAAGATCCTCTGGTAGCTGGGAAGGGCGGCCAGCCAGAGGAGGCAGAGGTAGCCGAAGAAAACCATGATCCCGGCGAGATGGCCGAGAACCGGGAGTTCTCCGGCCAGCGGCAGCCGGCTCAGGTAGTAGCGCCCTTCCAGCAGGAAGATGTCCAGGGAGAGAAAGACAATGGCCAGGATGGAAAGCCTTTGTTCCACGGCAAGGTAGCGGGCCGCGCCGGTGTCGGGAGTGCGCCGGAAAAAATAACGGGCCAGTTGGTTGAACAGAACGATCTTGGCGCAAAAGAGCACCAGGGCAACAGGCCATGGAATCTGGGGCTGCTCCGGAATGGACCCGGTGGTGAGAATCAGGATGACGACCAGAAGGTAGATGAGATTGTTGTACATTGGGGGCGGTTATGGGCTCAAGGGGTAAATGGCGGGGAAAATCAGGCCGGTGGCGTGGCGCCGTTGCGATGGGATGAAGGAAGAAATGATTTCAGCGCCGGAAGGCTGAGCCGTACATCTGGCCGGAGATTCTGGCGTTGTGTTCCTGGTATTGCTGGAGCAGGACGCGCAGCTCATGGGGTTCGAGGATCTGTTTCTCAAGGAAGAATTCACCGAATTTTTTCTGCAGCCGCTTCTGGTGGGAAACGAGCATCTGAAGCTGCGGCTCGGAAAGGAGGCCGAGATCCATGGCTGTCTGGCCGAACGGCTGCAAGGTCGGGCGGTTGCGGAGGATATGGACCACATCCGTCTCGTTGAGCAGGCCGAAGCGCTGGCCGATTTCTCCCAGGCGCGGCCGTTCGGTGCGTTGCCAGATGAGGGCCTGGATGATTGTCCGCCAGTTGATCAGGCCGGAATAGTACAGAAAATGGCCGAGCAGCAGGCGGCGGTTCGGCAGGGGCCCCTGGTAGAGGCTTTCCGTATCCCAGAAGGTGGAAGGCTGGGCGGCGCTGCCTCGAAAATCGGCGTGTGTCCGGGCTCCGGCCTGGGCGTGCGGGCGGGGGCGGGATGCGCTCTGGGCCGTTTTTGTTTGCTGGGGCCGGGGGGGCTTTGCTGGTGCCGGGCGGGGGGGCTGAGTCCGAGGCTGCGGTTGCCGGGCAGGAGGAGGGAGGCAATATCCTCTTTCCTTGGCGTTCAGAAAGGTGATCAGGTTTTCGTAGGCCTCCTGCACCAAATGGAACAGGTCGTGGCGCTGCCGCTGCTCCCGCTCATTTTCCAGGCCGGCCCGGTCCGGGTGGGTTTCCATGGCCCGCTTGCGGTACGCGCTCTTGATGCCGGAGTGCTGGAGATAGTCCAGGAATTCCCGGGAAATGGTGAGCTCGGGCCCGAAAATGATCTCGCAGGAGCGAAAGAGTTCCTTTTCAGCGGCAACTGTTTCCATGGCGTGCCTCGTGCTCCCTGGAGGTTAGAGTGAAAAAGGAAAACTGAACAGGCAAGGTTCGAGGGGCTGGCGAAAGGCGAATTTTTTCGCCCGTTGCGCCGCGGCAAAAAAAATGTGATGCAGTGTAAGTCTTATGCAATGATATGACCCGGTTATGATAAGATACAGTCTCAAGTGGACAGTATGTATCCAGTGCTAAGTAAGTAACATTATTATGTAGCAGATAACATCTTATTTTTTAACATTTTTTGTTCGTATATCCATGAAATTCTGATGTGAATGGGGATTTTTTTTATGGGGCAGTCAAGGGAAAGCGGGAATCGAGATGAGGCTTCGCAGTATTTTTCTCGTGATTTCAATGCGATGGCAGCATGGGAGGAGCTTGGTGCGCTTGCCGGGTCGCCCTATGACCTGACCGCGCCCGGCGCCCTTTCTCCGGCAAGAATCCATGGGTACAAAGCCCATGCCGCCGGGATTGACCTTTTGTATTCCACCCAGCGGGTGGATGAACCGGTGCTTTCCGCCCTGCAGCGGCTTGCCGGGGAGAGCGGGGCCGTGGCCCAGTTCCTGCTGATGAAAAAGGGCGCGGTGCTGAACCGGATCGAGGGGTACGCCAGCGAGGAGCGGCAGGTGCTGCACACCGCCTGCCGCGACATCTTCGCGCCGGTGACTCCGGCGCCCGAGGCCTCGTCCCTGGCCAAGGCCGAGCTGGATAAGCTTGCCGATTTTCTCGCCGCCCTGGATTCGGGAGCCATTGTCAATGCGGCCGGGGAGCCATTCACCGATCTGATCCAGATTGGGATCGGCGGCTCGGACCTCGGCCCGCGGGCCTTGTATCTCGCCCTGGCCGCCTACCGGATTGCGGGCCGGAGGGTGCACTTCATCAGCAACGTGGACCCCGATGACGCCGCCGCCATCCTGGCCGGGCTGGATCTGGCCAGAACCCTGGTGAATGTGGTGTCGAAAAGCGGCTCCACCCTCGAAACCATGACCAACGAGGAGCTGGTGCGCAAGGCCTTTTCCGAGGCGGGGCTTGAGCCAAGCCACCATTTTCTCGCCGTTACCGGCAAGGGCTCTCCCATGGACAACCCCGCCCGGTATCTCCGCTCTTTTTACATGTTCGACTCCATCGGCGGGCGGTACAGCGCCACCTCCATGGTCGGCGCGGTGATGCTCGGCTTTGGCCTGGGATACCGGCAGCTTATGGAAATCCTCCGTGGCGCCCACGCCATGGACCTGGCCGCGGAAGAGCCGGACATCCGCCGCAATCCGCCCTTGCTCCTGGCTCTGCTGGGTATCTGGAACCATAATTTTCTCGGCTGCGAAACCCTGGCCATCCTGCCGTACAGCCAGGCCCTCGTCCGTTTCCCCGCCCATCTCCAGCAATGCGACATGGAAAGCAACGGCAAATCAGTGACCAGACAGGGCAAGCCCCTCGCCTGGAAAAGCGGCCCCATCATCTGGGGGGAGCCGGGCACCAATGGCCAGCACGCCTTTTACCAACTGATCCATCAGGGAACCGCCATCGTCCCCGCCGAATTCATCGGATTTCGCCGCAGCCAGCATGGGCGCGACCTGCTCATCGAAGAGACCTTCTCCCAGGAAAAACTGGTGGCAAACCTCCTGGCCCAGGCCCTTGCCCTGGCCACCGGCCAGCCCCACGAGAATCCCAACCGCCGGTTTGCCGGCAACCGGCCCAGCGCCGTGCTCCTGGCCGACCGGCTGACCCCCTACACCATGGGCGCGCTCCTGGCCCTCTACGAAGCCAAGGTGGTGTTCCAAGGGTTTATCTGGAACATCAACTCCTTTGACCAGGAAGGCGTGCAATTGGGGAAAAAACTGGCAACCCGTCTCTTGGCCCATCATGCAGGTCTGCGGCAGAATCCGGGGTACTGCGGGGAGACGGCTGATGCGCTTGGCTGGGCCTTGCTCGGCGCCGCCGGGATGCTTGCCGGGTGAAAGGCGGGATGAAAAAAGCTCCTGTGCGCAGAGGCACGGCGAAAAGCACCGGCATGTGAGATGTTCCACTTTTTACCAATCAGCGGATTACGAGAATACAAGCATGCCTTCTTTGAGACAATGGAAAGCCACCGTGATGGTGCTGGGAACGATTTTCTGCCTGGCCGGAGTATTTTTGTTCTGGGGAACCAGAGCCCGCCATCATGACCTTCACGCAAGGATTGGTGCAGAACAGGAGCATATCCGCAATCTGTTCGATCTGACAGTCAAGCACTCCTTCGCTCCGTATCGGCTGCGGATCCACAGCATCACCGCCACCCGGCCCCAGCTTATCGCCGCCATTTCCACAGGAGACCGCGCCGCTTTGCTGGCCCAGTGTCTTCCCCTGTACGAGATCTTGCAGCGAGAAAATCCCACCCTGGTTCAATTTCATTTTTACACGCCGGACAACCGTTCCTTCCTGCGGGTGCATCAGCCGGAACTCTACGGCGACGATCTTTCCTCCCGGCCCATGGTTGCGGAAACCAACCGCCGGCACACGCCTCTGGCCGGGTACGCAACCGGGCGCGATGGGTTTTTGTACCAGATCACCCAGCCCATTTTTGACGGGGAAACCTACCTCGGCGGCGTTTCCCTGGGCTTCAAGGCGGAACGGCTTGCAGAGCTTATGATGCCGGGGCATGGGGTGCAGATGGCCATGCTGTTTGACCGGGGCGTCTGGAAAGGGTCGAAGCATTCGTCGCACTATCCTCTGCAGGAGCTGGGAGATCAGATCCTGCTTCAGTGCTGCGACAATGTCTTCCGGCACCTGCCCAAGGATTTTCGTTTTTCCGGCGGGAATCACGCTCCGCGGCAAATCCAAGGACGCTGGTATGTCTTTGATACCAGTCTGGCTCTGCCGGATTTCAAGGGCGAAACCGTCGGCCGGGTTGCCCTGGCCATTGAAGTGACCCAGTTTGTCGAGGAATTCAACGCCTTTATTGGTTTAAGCATCGTCTTGACCCTTGCGGGGGGGATTGCCGCTTTTCTGGCGCTGCATTGTACCTTTGCCGCCTCGCATCGGGAACTGAAGGCGGCAAATCAGGCCCTCTCCTCTTCCAAGGCCGAGCTTGGCAAGAGTTATGCGGAGCTTGAAAAATACCGGAAAAGCCTTGAGGAGCTCGTGGTCGAGCGGACGGTTGATCTGGCCAAGACCAATGAGGATCTCAACCAGGAGATTTTCGAGCGGGGGCGCATCGAGGAAAGCCTGCGGCGCAGCGAGAAAAGCCTGGCAAGAGCCCAGAATATCGCCAGGCTCGGATACTGGGAATGGGATGTTGCTAAAAACAATCTTGTCTGTTCCGAGCAGGCCTATCGGTTGTTCGGGGTGGGCAAGGAGAGCAGAACCTACACCTATGAAGGCTTTCTCCACTATGTCCATCCCGAGGAGCAGGCCCAGGTGCAGGCGTGGTTGCAGGGCTTGCTGGCGGGCGACTCCTTCGGGAATCTGGAGTTTCGCATAATCCGCCCGGATGGCGCGGAACGGTATATGCGCACCGAAGCCGAGGTCAAGCGGGACGAACATGGCCGGGCCGTTCAGCTCATGGGCATTATCCAGGACATCACCGAGGCGAAGCACGCCACCCAGCAACTGGTGCTGTCGGACAATGTCTTTGAAAACAGCATCGAAGGCATTGTGATCACCGGTGCCGATGGGGTTATTCAGCGGATAAACCGGGCTTTTACGGACATTACCGGTTACGGGGCGCAGGAGGTGATCGGGCAGAATCCCAGAATCCTCAAGTCGGAGCGGCATGAGGAAGAATTTTTTGTCGAGATGTGGCGCGCCCTGGTGGAAACCGGGCAGTGGCAGGGGGAGATCTGGAACCGGCGCAAGGATGGAGAGATCTATCCCGAGTGGCTGATCATTTCCTCCATTCGCGATGTTCAGGGGAATATTGTGAACTATGTCGGTGTGTTCCATGACATGACAGAAATAAAGCTGCACGAAGAGCAGTTGCGGTATCAGGCGCACCACGACGCCCTGACCGGTCTGCCCAACCGGGTGCTGTTCCATGACCGGCTCGGCGTGGCCATGGCCCATGCCCGGCGGGATGAAAACAAGGTGGCGGTCCTGTTTCTCGACCTGGACAATTTCAAACGGATCAACGACAGCCTGGGACACACGGTGGGCGACCTGCTGCTCAAGGAGGTGGCGCTCCGGCTTGGCCGGTGCCTGCGGGAGATTGACAGCGTGGCCCGGTACGGCGGCGACGAGTTCATCGTTTTGTTCGAGGGGGTGGAGCAGGAAGAGGACGTGCTGCTTGCCGCGCAGAGAATTATAGAAGGGTTGGCCCCGGTGATCAGCATCCAGGGGAAGGATTTCTATCTCACCGTCAGCCTGGGCATCGCCTTCTATCCCGAAGACGGGCAGGATCAGGACACCCTGATCAAGAACGCGGACACCGCCATGTACCGCGCCAAGGAAAGCGGCAAGAACACCTATCGGGTTTTCACCCCGGCCATGAACAAGCGGGTCACCGAGTGGCTGGCCATTGAAAACAGCCTGCGCAAGGCCTTGGACCGTAAGGAGTTTTTTCTCCATTACCAGCCCAAGCTGGATTTGAAAACGGGCAGGATCGTGGGGGTGGAGGCGCTTATCCGCTGGCGTCATGGCGACGGGGAGATAATCAGCCCGGCGGATTTCATTCCCATGGCCGAAGACACCGGGCTTATCGTGGAGATCGGCGACTGGGTGCTTGCCCAGGCCTGCGCCGATCTTGGCGAGATCCTCGGCAAAGGCTACGGGCTCAAGATGTCGGTGAATCTTTCCCCCCGTCAGTTCCGGCAGGACAATCTGCTGGGCAAGATCCGGGCTACCCTGTCAGCGGCCGGGATCGGACCGGAAGAGCTGATCTTTGAGATTACCGAGGGATCGGTCATGGAAAACGAGCAGAAGGCCATTGTTCTGCTCGGCGAGCTGCGGGGAATGGGGGCGGGAATTTCCATCGATGATTTCGGCACCGGCTATTCCTCGCTCTATTACTTGAAGCAACTGCCCATCGGCGAATTGAAGATAGACCGGCGGTTTGTCCGCGATATCATGGGGCGGGGTGATAACGTGGCCATTGTCGCGGCCATCATCGCCATGGCCAAGAGCCTGAATATGCGGGTGGTGGCCGAGGGGGTGGAAACCTGGGAGCAACTGCATTTTCTCCGCCGGCACGACTGTGATGAGATGCAGGGCTTTCTGTTCAGCAAACCGGTGGCAATGGACGTGCTGCTGGGGATGCTCGAACGTGGGGCCCAGCTTGATGTCGCCTCCCATGACAAGAGCCCGCAGCCGCCGCTGCCCTTTGTCGCCAAGGGTGAGGCTGCTGTTTAGGCGGTGTTGCGGAAGAACCGGCACCGGCGATACTGCTGATGTGTGAGCGAAAATCGGTCTGCTCTAGCGGTACAGCAGCTCGAACCGTTGCCAGAAATCCGGAAAGGATTTGACCACGCACCCTTCTTCCCGGATCCGGACCCCAGGCACCATCAGCCCGGCCACCGCGAAGCTCATGGCGATGCGATGGTCGTTGTAGGTGTCAATCTCCGCGCCAGAGAGGGGGCTGTTTCCTTCCCGGCCCGCGATGATCATGGCGTCCGGCCGTTCTTCCGCAGTGATACCCAGCTTGGCCAGCTCCGTGACCATGACATGGAGGCGGTCGCATTCCTTAATCCGCAGATGGGCGATGTTTTTGATCACCGTCCTCCCCTTGGCGAAAGCGGCAACCACCGCCAGGGTGGGGACCACGTCCGGGCAGTCGCCCATGTCCACCTCAACCCCGCGTAAATCACTGGTGCCGTTCACGGTGATGCCTGCCGCGGCGCGCTCCACCGAGCAGCCCATCCGGGCCAGGATATCCACCAGCACCGCGTCCCCTTGCAACGATGGCGAAGGCACGTTGGCCACGGTCACTCTGCCGCCGGTCACCGCCGCCGCGGCCCAGAAATAGGAAGCACTGGAGGCATCGCCTTCCACCGCGTAGGTTCTGGCCTGGTAGCATCCCTGGGGGATGAGAAAGTGGTTGAGTTCGGGGTTGGCGGTTACCGCGATGCCGAAATCTTTCATCACGGCCAGGGTCATGGTGACGTAGGGTTTGGACAAGACCTCCCCGGCCACCAAGAGCTCGGCGGGTTGTGCGGCATAGGGCGCGACCAGCAGCAGGGAGGAGAGATACTGACTGCTTTTTCCTTCCGGCAGCAAGGTCTTGCCGCCCTTGATGCCGTTGGCCGCAATGGCGACCGGCGGGCAGCCCGTGTTATGGACGCTGCGGATTTCTACCCCCCAGCCGGACAAAGCCTCCATCAGGGGCTTGATCGGCCGCTCGTGCATGCGCTGGTCGCCGTTGATGGTGAAGGGGCCGTGGCCCAGCGCCGCCACCGAGGTGAGAAAGCGGGTGGCGGTGCCGTTGTTGCCCAAGAATATTTCTTGCTCCGGCGTGGCGATGGCGCCGCCTTTTCCCTGCACACGCCAGTGATCCCGGTCGGGCGTTACGGTGATGCCCATGGCCGCCAGGGCGTGGGAGGTGTATTCGGTGTCCTCGCTGGCCAGGGGGTAGTGCAGAATGCTTTCCCCGTTCGCCAGGGCCGCGGCGATGAGGGCCCGTTGGGTCAGGCTTTTTGAGCCGGGCACGGTGAGGGTGGTGTCGGTGGCGGCAAGGGGGCGGATTTCTTTCATGGTTAGACAGTCGTTAGGGGTTGCAGCCTAAGCTGGTGAGCAGGCTCTGGCGCATTACTTCCACAGGGGCCTGCAGGCCGGTCCAGAGTTCAAACTGGGCCGCTCCCTGATAGAGGAGCATGGCAAGGCCGTTAACGGTCTGGCAGCCCGCCTGCCCGGCTTCCTGCAGCAAGCGGGTTGCCAGGGGGGCATAGACGATGTCCATGACCACTTGGAAGTTGGCCAGGGCCTCCCTGGCAATGGGCGATAGCTCCTGCTGCGGAGCCATGCCCAGCGAGGTGGCATTTACCAGGATGTCGGCTGTGATGTTGTCCGCTTCGGCCAGGGGCAACCAGGAGCAACCAAGCAGCTTTGCCAGGTCCTGGCCTTTTTCCTGGGTCCGGCTGGCAATGGTGAGCGAGGCCCCGGCCTCGAGCAGGCCAAAGCCGATGGCGCGGGCCGAGCCGCCGGCGCCGAGAAGCAGAACCGAAGCGCCTTGAAGATTGATCTTTTCGGAAAGCGCCCGGTTGGCTCCGAGCCAGTCGGTATTTGCGCCGTGGATGGCGTTGTTGTTGATGACCAGGGTGTTCACCGCGCCGATTTTTTCGGCAACCGGGTCGAGGGAGTCGAGATGCGCCATCACCGCCTGCTTGTGGGGAATGGTGACGCTCACCCCTTTGATGCCCAAGGCGCGCAGGCCGGTCATGGCCCTGGCGACATCCTGCACGCCAAAGGGGAGATAGACCTTGTTCAGCCCCAGGGCACCAAAGGCGCCATTGTGCATGGCCGGGCTCAGGCTGTGAACAACCGGGTTGCCCATGATGCCGTAGAGTTCGGTGGCCCCGTTAATCCGCATGGCCAAGTTCCGTGAAGATGCGACGCAGGGCCGAGGCGGGCAGTTGGCCGGGCGCGGTGGCCGGGCCGTTGTCCGGGGCGGCGTAGGTCATGTAGCCGCCGAGATCGGTGGTGGCCACCCGGCTGATCATGCCCAACGGCCCCATGCAGAAGGCGATGAGGGGAAAGCCCAGCTCGGCAGCCTGTTCCTGCAGGGCGAGAACCCGGAACACATCCTGAAAGCAACGGGCTGTGGTGACGATCTTGCCGATGTCCGCGCCGCTTCGGCATTGCCGTTGGAAAATTTCGGTCAGGGCCTGACTGGAGGCGGTGCACTTGAAGTCATGCCAGGAGACGATGGTTTTGCAGTTGTTTGCCCGGGCTGCACCAATGAGTTCCGTGGCCAGGGTGGGATCGGCGTTGAGCTCGATGTCCACATAGGCAGCCCCGGCTTCGGCAGCTTTTTTGAGCAGGCCGATGCGCGCCATTTCTTCCCCCGTGCAATTTCCGCCTTCCCAGGCGGGGCGGTTGGTGAACAGCAGGGGCTTGCTCAGGCTCTTCAGGAACAGCGGGATGTTCGGGTCGGCCATGCCGTCCAGCCGGACCTCAATGACATCGGCAACGGCTTCGGACGTTTTGGCCAGGGCCAGGGCCTCTGCCGGCGTGGTCCCGGCAACGGAGACGCAGAGGCGGCGCACGGCACTGGTGGTGGCATTCAGCATGGGGTGCTCCGCGAAAAAAATGAAAACACTATAAAATGACGCACAATAATTTTAGAATAATGAACAGCAAAACTATTCCATCGCGGATCGCTTGTCAACAGGCATGAGCAGGGCGCACCTGCCTGGGGCCATGGGGGGGAAGCATGTATCGATTGTTTGTCGCCATTGATCTGCCGCCGGAGATTGCGGCCCAGTTGCAGGAACTCTGCTGCGGCGTGCCTGGGGCCAGATGGGTGCAACCGGAACAGATACACCTGACCCTGCGCTTCATCGGCGAGGTGGACGGCGGGGTTTTCCGGGATATCAAGGAGGGGCTTGCCGAGATCACAGCGCCTTCCTTTTTGCTGCAGGTCAAGGGCTTGGGCTTTTTTCCGCCCCGAAAGACGCCCAGGGTGCTCTGGGCCGGGATTGCGCCGGTGGAGGCGGTGAGCGGGCTGCGCAACAGGATCGAAAACCTCCTTGTCGGCATGGGGCTTGCCCCGGAAGGCCGCAAGTATTCCCCGCACATCACCCTGGCCAGGCTGCACGGCACCCCGCTTGCCAGGCTGGGCCGCTTCCTGGCAGGCAACAACCTTTTTGCCACCCCGGAGTTTCCGGTCTCGGAGTTTCACCTCTATTCCAGCGAGCTGACCTCCAGGGGCGCGTTTCATATTATTGAGGCCAGCTATCCCCTGCGGTAACTGCCCAGCAGCACCACATCTGCTTCGTCATCGGCCTGCTCGTGTGCGAAAGCACACTTCGCGGGCCTCTTCCTCGCATCTGCGGCACTGCTGGGTAGTTACCGTCTTGGGTTCCTTGTTTTTTTGCGAATCGTTTAGGCGGGTTGGCTTGCCATCAGCACCACGGCGTGGGCGCTGATTCCTTCTTCCCGGCCGGTGTAGCCCATCTGTTCCGTGGTGGAGGCCTTGAGGTTGATGGCTGAGGGCTCCACCCGGCAGGCCTCGGCAAGGATTTTTTGCATGGCGGGAAAATGGGGGGCGAGCTTGGGGCGCTGGGCCACCACGGTGATGTCAGCGTTACACAGGCGGAAATGTTTTTCCGCAGCCAACCCGGCCACATGCGCAAGCAGCGTGATGCTGGAGATCCCCTTGTACTGCGGGTCGCTGTCCGGGAAATGGCGGCCGATGTCGCCAGCGCCAATGGCGCCCAGGATGGCGTCGCACAGGGCATGGGTAAGGGCATCGGCGTCCGAGTGGCCCAGTAGCCCCAACTCGTGGGGGATTTCCATGCCGCCCAGGATCAGCGGTCTGCCCGCGACCAAACGGTGGGCGTCAAAGCCATGGCCGATACGCATTTGTGGGGATGGCTGTTTCTGCATGAGGAGGGCCTCCGCCATGAGCAGATCATCCGGGCGGGTGATCTTGAGGTTGGTTTCCGAACCTTCCACCATCGAGACCTGCCAGCCTCCGTGTTCGAGGAGCGAGGCCTCGTCCGTGCCGACAAAACCGTCCTGGTCCGCCTTGGCAAAGGCCTCCTTCAGGAGACCGGCCCGGACCACTTGGGGGGTTTGCGCCTGCCAGAGCCCTTCCCGCTCCACGGTATGGCGGATGGTGGTGTCCGCAGCCACGGCCTTGAGGGTGTCCTTCACCGGCACAGCCATGATCGCGGCGCCATGGGTGGCGGCAGCATCGAGGCAGCGCTGGATGTCTGCGGGGGCGATGAGGGGCCGGGCGCCATCGTGCACCGCCACCAGGGTCGAATCGTCCGTCACCTGGGCCAGGCCGATGCGCACCGAGTCCTGGCGGAGCTTGCCGCCGTTCACCACCGTGCAATGGTCATCAAAGTGGTAACGGGTGAGGAGAGCAAGGGTGTGTTCCCGGTGTTCCGCCGGGACCACCACGATAATGGCGGTGATGGCGGGAACCTGGCGAAAGGCGCGGATGGTGTGGATCAGGATGGGAACGCCAAGCAGCTCGGTGAACTGCTTGGGGGTGGAGGCTCCCATGCGCAAGCCTGCGCCGCCTGCGGCAATGATCGCTGTTGCTTTCTGCATGTGTGAAGATAAAAAAGGGAGTGGGCTGTAAGCCGGATTCTGTACCCCTTTGCAGGGGCCATGATCATTTCTCTGTGGATGCCGGTTGCCCGGCATCTCTTGCAACCTACCCGGAAGCTTCGGGCGGGCCGCCCTCAAACGCTTCCCTATTTGGTTTTGCTCCAGGAGGGGTTTGCCGTGCCTTGCGTGTCGCCACGCAAGCGGTGGGCTCTTACCCCACCTTTTCACCCTTACCGGTTGCCCGGCGGTTTGTTTTCTGTGGCACTTTCCTCGGGGTCGCCCCCAGTTCGTGTTACGAACCTCCCTGCCCTGCGGAGTCCGGACTTTCCTCTGGCGGCAATTGCCGCCAGCGATCATGCGCCCACTCCCCACACTGGTACAACTACAAGCAGAATCGGAAAAGGTCAAGAAACCGTTCCACGATCCTGCAGGATTTCTTTGCGTCGGACGGAGGCCTTATTCTTCCTCGGTCTCGGTCTGGTGGAACATGATGCGGTGGCAGGTGGGACAGGAGATGAGCTTGTCCTCCTTCATCAGATCATTATAGAGCTGGGGCGGGATGTTCATGAAGCAGCCCCGGCAGACGCCGCCGGTTACCGGGACAATGGCCAACCCGTTGCGTTTGTCCCGGATGGAGGTGTACTTTTTGAGCAAGCTGGCGGTTACGGCGCTGGCCTTGCTTTCGCGATTTTTCAGAATCTTGCTTTTTTCCGCGGTGAATTGGCTGGTTTTTTTCTCAACCGCGGCGATGTCCTCGGCAAGCATTTTTTCATCTTCCTCGCAGATCTTGCCCTCTTCCTCGATCTTGGTCTTGAGGGTCTCGATCTGCTCCATGAGCTGAACCACCGTCTCTTCCCGCTGCGTGTTGGTTTTTTTTCCGTCTTCCGTTTCCTTGAGAATGGACTGGTATTCGCGGTTGGTCTGGACATTCATCAGTTTGGCCTGCCGGTCCTTGATCCGGACCTGCTCGTCTTCGAGCTCGGCCTCGAGTTCGCGGCGCTGCTGTTCGCATGCGGCGATCTTCGCGGTCAACAGGTCGATGGCTTCTTTGTGGCCGACGAGGCTGGCGCGGCGGCTGTCAATTTCGGCGGCGCTGGCGGCGATTTCTTTGTCCAGGGTGCTGATTTTTTGGTCAATGGCCTGGAGTTCCCTGAGATGCGAGATGTTTGCTTTCAATTGTGCTTCCTCAATGGTTCTATTGGTTGACAGAATCTGGGTGTGTTATCATCTGAGACAACCCATTGCATGGGGTTGTCCTGTTGGGCGGTGGTGATTACCGGGGTGAATCCTCTGGCGGCGCAGATTTTTTTCAGCGTCTCCGCCAGGACCGGCACGATGAGTTTTTCGGTTGGGTAATGGCCTGCGTCAATCACGCAGAACCCTGCATCCTCTGCCCAACGGGCCACGCTGTGCTTCACCTCGCCGGTAATATAGACTTGCGCCCCCATGCTCCAGGCGGTTTCTGCCAGGTCGGAACCGCTTCCCCCGCAGAGGGCCACGGTATGGATGGTTTCCGGCAAAGGGCCTGCAAGCTGGAGGCCAGGGGCAGCAAGAACGGACAGCACACGGTGCAGGAATTGCCCGGAGGTGAGGGGGGCGGGCAGGGTGCCGATTTTGCCAAAGCCGGGGATTGGGGCGTGTTCGGTGTATTCCGGGCCGGTGAGCGGCCGGGTGTCGCGCAGATCAAGTCTTTCCGCCAAGGCGTTGCTGACCCCGGCGGCGACACGATCGAGGTTGGTGTGGCAGGCAATGAGGGAAAGGTTATGGGCAAGGGCTGTTTTCAGGATGCGGCCCATGGGGGTGTCGGAGCGGATTGTTTTCAGGGGATGGAAGATCAGGGGGTGGTGGGTGAGGATGGTGTTCAGGTTCTGCGAGAGGGCTTCATGGATGAGCGCCTCTGTTGGGTCGAGGGCGATGAGAATCCCGTTGACCTGCTGGTCAGGATCCCCGACCATGAGCCCGACGTTGTCCCATGGTTCAGCCATGGCAAACGGGGCAATGGAATCGAGGATCGAGAGAAGCGCTGCGGTGGAAAATTTTTCTTCCGGCATCCTTTGTTGGTGTCCGTGGGTAGCCTGGGCCGTTATTTGAAAATAGCCGGACAATAAAAAAAAGGCGCTAACCGTGTGTGGTCGCACCTTGTGTCCGGAACCCCGCCTTGGACTTGCCAAAACATATCCGGATGTATTGATTTCTGTCGCGCGTGCACTGCATTCCTGCTCTGTCTGTTCCGGCTTTTTGTGGTGGGCCTACCTGGATTCGAACCAGGGACCGACCGGTTATGAGCCGGTGGCTCTAGCCAGTTGAGCTATAGGCCCATATTCTCTAACCAAGACTGAATCAAATAAAATAGCCGATACTGCAAGATTGTCAATAGTATTTGTGATTGGTTGGGGGGAGAAGAGTAAGGGGCACGGGGACAGACCTGCCATGGGCGGCAAGCCCATGGCAGGTCCGGAAACAGAATTTATCCGGCAAGCACGGCGGCCTGGAAGGTCTCAAGGCCGATCCTGTCCAGGAACCGGCCCATCCGCTCGCCTTTTTTGGCGTTTTCCTTGAAATAGGAGATGATCCGCGCGCAGGTGGCCAGCGCTTCCTCGCTGGAAAGATTTTCGCAGAGGGTGACGCCGATTCTCGCCTTGGAGGCGGCGTTGCCTCCGACCAGGATGGTCCAGCCCTTGGACTTGCCCACCAGCCCCAGATCCTTTACCGAGGTCTCGGCGCATTGGTTGGGGCAGCCGGAGACCCCCATTTTCATCTTGCCGGGCAGCTCGAGGCCGTGGTAGCGGGTGTCGAGTTCCATGCCCATGGCCAAGGCGTCCTGCTGGCCGAGGCGGCAGAGGGTGTTGCCGGGGCAGGCCTTGATGCTGCGAACGCAGAGGCCGATGGCTGCCCCGGGATTCATATCCAGATCCTGCCAGACGTTGTCGATGTCCTCCTCCTTGAGGCCGACAATGGCAATGCGGGCCGCGCTGGTAATCTTGAGGGCGGCTGTCTTGTATTTTTCCGCTGCGTCGGCGATCTTTCGCAGTTGCGCCGGGGTGATGAGGCCGAGCGGGAGATGGGGGACAATGGCATAGGTTTCCTTGTCGCGTTGCAGTACCGCGCCTTTTTCGCCGTCGTTCAACATGGGGTTATCTCCTTGCAAAATAGCGTAACAATAAAAAAGAAAAGGGCTCAACAGGTGAGCCCTTGTGGTGTCTGTGTTACAGTGGGGCAGGAAGTTTTTTAAAATAATAGTTTCATTGAAAAAGTCAACATCCATAATGCTCGCATGGACATTGGGGATGGTGATTCAGCCGGTGGTGTTGGGGAAGTGGGATGCCATCTGTTCTCCTTTCGTCGCGTGGGGTGAGTGGCTGTCCCCAACCGGGAAAAAGCGATACTGTGTCCTGTGAAATAAGGGTTTGGTTGAAATCTGCACCTTCTTGTTTCTGGAAAAGAGGGTTGTTGTAAATTTTTTTTTGGGAAGGCATCGATGGACATAACGTTTGTTCTTTATCTGGCAGGGGCGGGATTGGTTGGATTGTGCTGCGGCGCTATATCGGTTTGGCTGGTCATGCGAAATCGTCTGGCCGGGCAGCGCGGACTGGCCGAGGAACGGGTGCAGCTTCGGGAGGGTCAGCTTGTCGATTTGGAGAGGCGGTTGGCCGCGGGAGATGAGGAGCGGGCCGGACTGCGGCGGGAAAACGGGATGCTGCAAGCCAGGGTCGCGGAACTTGCGGCGCGGCTTGAGGTGGAGCAGCGGCAACTCCAGGAAAAACAAGCGCTTCTGCAGGAGGCCCGGCAGGAACTGGCCAACGCCTTCAAGGCCATCTCCGCCGATATCTTTCAAAGTAACAGTCAGCGTTTTCTGGAGCTTGCCCAGCAGACCCTGGCCAAGTTCCAGGAAAGGGGCATGGCCGACATGGAAACCAGAAAGCGCTCCATCCAGGAGCTGCTGTTGCCCATGCATGAATCCCTGAAAAAGGTCGATGACCAGATCCGCCAGGTGGAAAAAGAGCGAGTCGATGCGTATGCCGGGCTGACCGAGCAGGTCAAATCCCTGGCCACCAGCCAGGCCCGCCTCCACGGGGAAACGGCCAATCTGGTCAATGCACTGCGCAAGCCCTCGGTGCGCGGCCGGTGGGGCGAGATGCAGCTACGGCGGGTGGTCGAGATGGCCGGGATGGTGGAGCATTGCGATTTTGTCGAGCAGGGATCGGTGGACACCGAGGGTGGCCGGCTGCGGCCGGACCTGATCGTTCGGTTGCCCAACGGCAAGAACATCGTGGTCGATTCCAAGACCGCGCTGTCCGCCTATCTTGAGGCCATGGAGGCGGGGGATGACGAGACCCGGCAGGCCCGGCTCAAGGAGCACGCCCGGCAGGTGCGCACCCACCTCGGCCAGTTGGCCGGAAAATCCTATTGGGAACAGTTTCAGCCCACGCCGGAGTTCGTGGTTCTTTTCCTGCCCGGAGAGAATTTTTTCAGCGCGGCCCTGGAGCAGGACCCGGAATTGATCGAATGCGGGGTGGCGCAAAAGGTGATCCTTGCCACGCCCACCACGCTCATCGCCCTGATGCGGGCTGTCTCCTACGGCTGGCGCCAGGAAAAGATCGCCGAGCACGCCCAGGTCATCGGCGAACTTGGGCGCACCCTCTATGAGCGGCTCGGGGTGTTGGGCGACCATTTTCACGACATGCGCAAGGGGCTCGATCGGGCGGTGGAATCGTACAACCGGGCAGTAGGTTCCTTTGAGGGCAGGGTGCTGGTCACCGCCCGGAAGTTGCAGGATATGGACCCGGCTCTGGCCAGGGATATAGCGCCCATGGAGCCCCTGCACAAGATTGCCCGGCCACCTCTGGCTCCGGAGAGCGAATAGGTTGTTTTACCTATGCGGCCAATGGTTGCCGGGGTGTGGTCGCAAAGTTTTCCTTGCCGGAAGCATACCCCTTTCGTATAATCAGCGGATGGGTTTTGACCCATCCGCGCAGGTCCGTAATTCAGGTGAGCGAGCCCGCGAGGCTCCGAAATCAAAAAGCGTAAAGCAATAACCGTTGTAATCGCGGCTTGTCGAAGTCTGCGTTTATCTGCGATTTCAACAATCAAAGCGTAGAAGGAGATGTATCCCCATGAAATTAGGCATTAACGGCCTGGGTCGGATCGGTAAGCTTTCACTCTGGCATCATGTTTCCCGCAAGCATTTTTCCGAGATTGTGGTCAACGTGGGGCGGCAGGTGGGCACCGGGCTTCAGGATATCGCCAGCTCCATCGACCGGGACAGCTCCTACGGGCGGCTCGGCATGTACCTTCATGGCTGCAAGGGCTCCCAGGTTATTGAAAACCTCAACGACGCGGACGGCACCATGACCATCAACGGGGTCCCGGTCAAGATCCTGCGTGAGGCAAGGAATCCGGCCGGGATCCAGTGGAAGGAAAACGGGGTGCGTCTGGTCGTTGACACCACCGGCGCCTTTACCGATCCCACCGCGGACGCCGACAGTCCCAAGGGCGCCTTGCGGGGTCATGTGCAGGCCGGGGCCGAAAAGGTGCTCCTCTCCGCCCCCTTCAAGATCAAGAACAAAGGGGTGGATATGCCAGCCGATGCCGTAACCACGGTGATGGGCATCAACGACGGCGATTTTAATCCGTCCCAGCACACCCTGATTTCCGCGGCCTCCTGCACCACCACCTGTCTCTCCTTCATGATCAAGCCCCTGTTGGATCATTTCGGGGCGGACCGGTTTTTGAGCGCCTCCATGGTCACGGTCCATGCCGCCACCGGCAGCCAGCAGGTCCTTGACCGGTTGCCCAATGCCGGGGCCACCGATCTTCGGAAAAGCCGCAGCATCTTCAACAATATCATCCTGACCACAACCGGCGCGGCAAAGGCCCTTCCCCTGGTCATCCCGGAGATGAAAAGCATCGGCTTCATTGCCGAGTCGGTGCGGATCCCCACCAATACCGGCTCTCTGATTGTCCTGGTGCTCAACCTCCAGGATGAGAGTATGGAAAACCCCATCAAGCGGAAGCTGGTGAACTCCATCTATCGGGATTACGCCAAGAACAGCGCGTATCTGGAGTATAGCGACGAACAGCACGTTTCCACGGATATCATCGGCCTGCCTTTTGCCGCCGCGGTTATCGAGGGCTCGGAGACCCACACCCGCACGGCCAGCCTCAAGGTGAATCTGGCCAAGCTCGGATGCAGCATCGGCCCGACCACCCTGGAGGTGCCGGTGACCCAGGCGGTGGTCTATGCCTGGTACGACAACGAGCTGGGCAGCTATACCAATGTGCTGGGCGACCGGACCGTTTCCATTGCCGAGCAGATGATCTAGAAAAGCAGGAAAAAGGTGAAAGGTAAAAGGTTCAAGGAACAAATTCTCCAGCCTTCAGCCTCGCGCCTTGGACCTTGCGCCGTTATAGTCCGCCCCATGACCGGTGCTGATCTTGTAGTGGTGCAGGCCATCGAATCTGAAAACCCTGCGTCATGGAGTGGTGGGCAACTGGCCAGTGAGTTGGAGCAGGAAAGCGGTTGGCAGTTCGTTGCCGAAGCCGGTTCCGGGCTGGTGTGCGGCTTTGTCTGTGGCCGGAGCTGCGTTGGGGAGGGTGAACTGCTGAAAATTGCCGTGGGCCGGGAACACCGGCGGCAGGGGATAGCGGCGCAGCTTGTGGCGCATACCCTGCGCTATCTGGCGGCGCAGGGGGTGGCACGCTGTTTCCTGGAACTGCGCGCCGCCAATCTTCCGGCTCTGGCCTTGTATGAACGGTTCGGCTTTCGCCGGGTGGGGTTGAGGAAAAATTACTACGCCTCGCCGGTGGAAGATGCGATACTCATGGAAAAGATAATTCCAGCACTGCATTAACAAACTTTGAGAAAGGAACACCCCCATGAAAAATATCCGGGATCTTGACATCAAGGGAAAGAAGCTGCTCATCCGCGTTGATTTCAACGTGCCCCTGGATGAACAACTGAACATCACCGACGATATCCGGATTCGCGGGGTTTTGCCCACCCTCAATTACGCCCTGGATGAAAATGCCAAGATCATTATCTGTTCGCATCTGGGGCGGCCCAAGGGAGAGCGCAAACCTCAGTTCAGCCTGGCCCCTGCGGCCAAGCGTCTTTCCCGGCTGCTGAACAAGGAGGTCGTTCTGGCCCCGGATTGTATCGGTCCGGAAACCAAGGCCATTGTCGAAGCCATGCAGCCCGGCAGTGTGGTCCTCCTGGAAAATCTGCGCTTCCATGCGGAGGAGCAGCAGAATGACGATGGTTTTGCCAGCCAACTGGCCAGCCTCTGCGATATCTATATCAACGATGCCTTTGCCGTGGCGCACCGGGCCCATGCCTCGGTAGTGGGGGTAACCCAATTCGTCGAGCAGTGCGCCGCCGGATTCCTGCTGCAAAAGGAGATGGATTATTTTCACCGCTCGGTGAGCGAGCCCATGCGGCCTCTGGTGGCCATCGTGGGCGGGGCCAAGGTGTCGAGCAAGCTCGGCGCCCTGGACAACCTGATGGACCGGGTGGACAAGATGATCATCGGCGGGGCCATGGCCAATACCTTTCTGAAAAGCATCGGCCATGACATGGGGAAATCCAAGGTCGAGGATGAGCTGCTCGATACGGCGCGGGAGCTGCTCAACAAGGCCAAGCGCCTTGGGGTCAAGCTCTATCTGCCGGTGGATTGCATCGTTGCGGACAGGTTCGAGGCCCGGGCCGAATCCAAGCGGGTAACGGTGCAGGAGGTGCCGACCGACTGGATGGTCCTCGACATCGGCCCAGCCACCACGGTGCTTTTTTCCGAGGCCATGGAGTCTGCCAAGACCATCATCTGGAATGGCCCCATGGGCGCTTTCGAGATGGACGCCTTCTCCCGAGGGACCATGGCCATGGTGCAGCATGTGGCCCGCTCCCACGCCCTGACCATTGTCGGCGGGGGCGATACCGATGTGGCGGTGCACAAGGCCGGGGAATCGAGCAACATTTCCTACATCTCCACGGGCGGTGGCGCCTTCCTCATGCTGATGGAGGGCAAGAAGCTGCCTGGAGTCGAGGCCCTGGAAGCAAAAGAATAAGGTAACTATCCAGCAGCACGGCATCTGCTTCGCAGTCTCGCTGCGCTCGCTTAGCTGTCATCAACCGATTCGCATACCGGAGTATGGCGAATCGGTCTCTTTCGCGCATCTGCCGCAGCAGCGAAGCGGCGCTGCTGAACAGTTACCGTGCGGAATAAATGCGCCATTTTTCGCTTTGAGCGGGATAGTTACCGAATAAGGAGCAGTCCATGGAGCGCACCCCCCTGATTGCCGGGAACTGGAAGATGTATACCTCACATGCCGAGGCCAGAACTCTTGCCGCTGCTGTGGTCTCCGCCTGCAAGGGACTGATCGACCGGGAGGTCATGATCGCCCCGCCCTTTACCGCCCTGGCCACGGTGGCCGAGGTGGTGCGCGGCTCACAGGTCCGGTTGGCCGCCCAGAATGTCTGCTGGGCGGAGCAGGGCGCCTTCACCGGGGAGATAGCCCCTGGCATGTTGCGGGAGTTGGGGTGCAGCATGGCCATCATCGGCCATTCGGAGCGAAGGCAGATCTTCGGGGAGACCGATGCGCTGATCAACCAGCGGGTGGCCGGAGCCCTGCATTTCGGCATTACCCCGATCCTCTGTTTTGGCGAAACCCTGGCCGAGCGCGAGGCAGGCCAGACCATGACCGTGCTTGAGCGCCAGATTCGAGCCGGGCTTGCCGGCATTACCGTGGCCGACCCTGCCGGCCTGGTCCTTGCCTATGAGCCGGTCTGGGCCATCGGCACCGGCAAAACGGCAAGCGAGGAACAGGCCCAGGAAGCCCATGAATTCGTGCGGAATCTGCTGGGTGCGATGTACGAGAAAAGTATTGCCCGCCAAATGAGAATACTGTATGGTGGCAGCGTCAATTCGGGGAACGTGGATGCCCTGTTGCGGCAGCCTGATATAGACGGGGCCTTGGTTGGCGGGGCATCGCTCAAGGCCGATTCCTTCGAACGCATCATCCACTTCCGGCAATAACGGTAACCAAGAACGAATGACCACCTTACTGACCATAGTGCATGTAGTTGTTTGCCTGTTCCTCATCGTGATCGTGCTGTTGCAGCACGGCAAGGGCGCCAGCATGGGCGCGGCCTTCGGCGGCTCCAGCCAGACGGTGTTCGGCACGGAAGGCCCCCTGCCCCTGCTGAACAAGATCACCACCTGGGCCGCGGTTGTCTTCATGCTGACCTCCATCTCCCTGGCCTATATGTCAACCAGGGTCGGCGATGGCTCGGTGATGAAAGAGGTGGCTCCGATTTCCGAGCCGCAGAGCGCGCCTATCCCGCTGCCCTCCGCGGACAAGGATGTTCCCATGGCCCCGGCGCAGGGCAAGTAGCAGTTGTTGTTTGATTTGAGAAAATAAGGATTGCCGAAGTGGTGGAATTGGTAGACACGCAGGCTTGAGGTGTCTGTGGGGCAACCCATGCCGGTTCGAGTCCGGCCTTCGGTACCACTTGTTATTCCGGGGAGTTCCCGGAAAGTCTCACAGCCCGCGCCGGTAAACGGTTTGCGGGCTTTTTTATGTCTATTGAGTTCCCACTGTTTCCCATATGTTCCCGTGTTTTCTGTTGGTATATTTGTTGGTATCTCTTGCCAGCCTGTGATAATGTACCAACATGTCTATCTCAAACAAGCTCACGGATCTCTTGATCAAAAAAAGTCTTCCCGCTGATCGGCCGTACAAGCTCTCCGATGGTGGCGGCCTGTTCTTGCTGGTGCATCCCAACGGCTCCCGGTATTGGCGCATGGCCTACCGTTTTGGCGGGAAACAAAAGTTGCTCGCCCTGGGCGTTTACCCTGGAGTGACTCTAGCTGCTGCTCGGGCTGCTCGTGACCTTGCCAAACGTTCCTTGCTCGCCGGTGAAGATCCTGGTGCAATCCGTCGGCTGGAAAAACAAGCAGACAATGGCCATTCGGAAAAACAGTTCCGGCACATGGCTCTTTCCTGGCTGGAAAATTATGCGGCTCGCTGGTCTTCGGTTCATCGTGGCCGGGTGCTTGCTTCTTTCCAGATCGACATTTTTCCGGCGCTCGGCAATCTCGAGATTGAAGAAATCACGCCGCCCATGGTCCTTGATGTTGTCCGCGCCGTGGAAGCGCGCGGCGCTCTTGATGTAGCATCGAGGGTCTTACAGAGAATCAGCGCGGTTTTTCGATATGCTATCCAAACCGGCCGGGTTTCTCATAATCCCGCTGCCGATATGCGCGGCGTTCTCAAGACTCGCAAAGTCACCCACCGCCATGCTTTATCCAGGGCCGATTTGCCGGAGTTTTTCATCCGTCTTAATGATTATGACGGGGAGCCGGTCACAAAGCTTGCTTTGCTCCTGGTTGTATTAACCTTTGTCCGCACCGGCGAGCTGCGCGGCGCTCGTTGGGATGAATTCGACCTTTCGTCTTTGGAATGGCGGTTGCCTGCAAGCCGTATGAAGATGAAAGCCGCCCATATTGTCCATCTGTCTCCCCAGGCTGTTGCCGTCCTTGATGCTTTGCGGCCATACACCGGCGGCGATGCTTTGCTTTTCCCTTCTCGTTTATCCCCTGATCGTCCCTTTTCGGAAAACACCATGCTTTTTGCGCTGTATCGCATGGGTTATCATGGCCAAGCCACCACCCACGGTTTCCGCGCCCTGGCCTCGACTATTCTAAACGAATCCGGCTTCCGCCCGGACGTGATCGAACGCCAGCTTGCCCACATTGAAAGAAACAAGGTCCGCGCTGCATACCACCGATCTGAGTATCTGGATGATCGGCGGCGGATGATGGAATGGTGGGGTGATTATCTTGAAAAAGCTGGGATGGTTATTCCTGTTGCTATCTGCGGGAGTTGAACCCGCGTTGTGCCCTATGGCTCTAGGGGTTGCAGCTTTACCGCACAACTTCCGCACAACGCTACATCCAGCGGATCACGCTTCGTTCCATATCGACATAGTAAGGGTGTTTTTTTAGAAATTCCATTCCCAACAGGCCTTGGTGCTCTTCGTTTCCTGCTACATGATAAGTTGTGGCTGTAAAATTATTTTCTATAAATGGTCCCACTTGGATAAAGTCCACGCGGCAAAAATTTGTGGGGATTTTACTTCCATCTGCTATTGTTGATGTTCCTGTGTTTGTTATTTCCGGTTGAATTACATTTGTGATTGTCGGGTGTAGTAAGGTTGTTGTGCATCCGGTGTCCAGTAGGAGATTTGCTTGTATGGTTCTTCCCTGGTGTCCGATGATAACCGGGACAATAACTTGATTGTTTTTGATGATGACCGCCGTTTCCCTGCTTGTCCCTTCCGGCGTTATCTTGCTGTTTGCGTAATGCCTTCTGCCTCTTTCGTCAGTCCATGAATGGATTTCATCGTTTTTAAGGGCTGATCTCTTCGTCGGTTCTTCTTCAGGTTCACGGAAAATTTCGGTTTTTTGAGTTTCAAAGATCGGAGTTCCAGCAACAACTTCTTTTTCTCTCCGCGGCATTATCATTGTGTTGATGATCAGAACCACCATTAGTACAGCGATTGCCGCAGGCAGCAGGTGCGTTTTTATCCTGGTCTTGAAAACTTCCCAGTTGAATTGATCGTTGTGCAGTTTTCTTTCATTCTCGTTTTTCATCATGTTGCCATGGAAAAATGCCTTTGCTCTTCCTCTTCGGGTTCTTGCTTTATCGTTCTCGTCCGAAAAAAACAGCACCATCTTGTACGCTACGAAAAGCGATAGGCTTATGCAGATAATCGATAACAGGATCAGCTTGATAAATTCCATAACGATTGCCGTTTCGTTTTGCTCTATCTTTTCGTTATGCTACATTCTCATGGGGTAAACCAGTCTCAGCCCCGCCGGATTTGCTCTTTTTCTCTTTGTACCACTCCCTGAATTCTTGAACCTGTAACGAAAGTTCCATGACGATTCGTCCGTCATTGCCTTCCTTTTCCCTCACATATTTTACCCACTCTTCAATAATTCCCTTGGTTGTCTCTTCCCGATCCGGCGCGGTGGTGTTGTCTTCTAACCGTTTCGGGCCTTCTCCGGTCATTATCCAATCGGTATTGATATTGAATTTTTGACTAACCTTAAAAGCCCAATCAACAGGAAATTCCTTTTCATTTTTTTTTCGTGAAACACTTTGCTTTGAAGATTCAACGACGTCAGCCAGTTGCGTAAAGTTTTTTATCGGGGTTTCACCGGTAATTCGCGTCCATATGTCAAAAAAAGATTGAGCAGTCATTTTATTGTTTACCAGTAGTTCTATATTTGGTACAAAGTATTATATTCAATACTTTCTGTATCTGTTTTGGTAACTAGCTGTTTGTTATTCCGTCAATATTCCACAATACATCATTTTTCCGGGTACCCGGTAAGGGTTTTTCGCTGTTAGGGGGGGGCTGAGCATGCAGGAGTTATTCGACGCGGTATCCATCAGTACCATTCTGGGCAACGTCTCTTCTCTTCTCATCGCCTTCATCGGCGTATCCTTACTGTTTGTCGGTTACGGCTATATCAAGCGTTGCCTTGACGGCGGCTCCACCTATACCCGCGCAAACCGTGCATCTGATCGCTGGGTAGATTTCTACACCAGGGAACAAGGAATCCGAGAAAACCATTACACCCGTGAAAGTTACCGTAGGCATTAATTGATTTAATTTTATTTTATCCCGCGGAGGGCAAAGGCCATGACGAAAGAAGAAAAGCGCATTCAGAACCACAGTCTCCTTGTAGACATTTGCCAGGAACTCGGCTGCATTGCTGAGTCAAATAGTCGTTTCACCGCCGGCCTTACGGAGCGGATTCTTGCCGCCGGTAAGAAGATCGAAGACCTCACCGTCCGTGAGTTGCTGGCTTTCAAGCATCAGCATAACGACCAAGGCAACCTGCACCGGCCAATGAAGGTGCAGAAATAAGAAACAGCGGCTCCCGGTGTCGGGTTAGCCGCCTTGTTGGAGAGCGCGTGGAGCACCTTGAACTTAGCCTTTTTTCGGGCTCCGGAGGCGGACTTCTGGGGACCAAACTACTTGGCTTTCGACACATAGGATATGTGGAGTGGAATGAACACTGCCAGCGAGTTATCAAACAGCGAATTGCCGATGGCTTCCTCGATGACGCCCCTATCTTTGGCGATATCAGTGCATTCATCACTGACGGGTACGCCGGCGCATATTCGGGAATGGTTGATGTCCTTACAGCCGGCTTCCCCTGCCAGCCCTTTGCCGTTGCCGGGAAAGGACTTGGCGCCAATGATGAACGAAACCGCTGGCCGGAAACGCTTGAGTGCATTCGCCTTGTCCGTCCCCGGGGAGTGCTTTTGGAGAACTCCGCAAATCTCCTTAACCACGAATACTTTGGCCATATTCTTCGGGGCCTGGCCGAGATCGGGTATTCTGCTGTCTGGGATGTGTTTTCGGCGTGTATGTTCGGTGCGCCACAAACACGGGAAAGATTGTTCATTTTGGCCTACCCCGACGGCTGCCATGTCTCATCATGGTTGGGGATTCAACGCCAACACAATTGGCCGAGGACGTTACCGGCAGACAACCATCGAGCGTTGCTTGCAGACTGGATGGAAACCGTGTCCAGAAATGCAGGAAGCGGTAATGGGGTGGCCGATAATGTGGAGCGACTTAAAGCCGTTGGCAACGGGCAAGTACCAATCGTGGTACGAAATGTATTCGAGGCACTAAGCGCTCTCTAACGAGTTTTTCAATGATTTGTATTCCCGCTGAGGCGTTGAGATGACCACCTTTCTGAAACTCATCGTCGATGATGTATGTCTCGATATTTTCGAGGCAAAAGCCCTCCCTCAGATGCCTTTCCTTGATTCGATCCTGCATTTAAAAGGAATCGAGCTCCAGTCTTCGTCACCCGATGAATTTTCTTCATTCCATACCCGTCGCAATTCATACCCAGAGGTGAATTTATGATTATGGGCAGTTTCATAATCATAAATTCACCGAACACCAAGCGGAGCGCGGTAGCGTTACTTATTGCCGTGCTCTTGTCGTCTTGCGCACCAATTGTCCAAGGGCACCGTGACAGCCTGCCGTTAACCCCCGCGCCTGTTGTTCCCGCATCGCGTCCCGCCGGGTCGGTAAGCGTCGAGATTTTCCAGCCCGAGACTACCGCCGATGTTCGCATTGTCAGCGAACCGCGAGAGAAGAAGTTTTTGCCTCCCAAGGAAATATCTTCCGGCGTCCGGATGGATTTTGATGCCGTGGAAATGCGGGATTTCATCCAGGTTGTAACCGAAAGCCTCGGAGTGAACTACGTTGTTGATCCCGCTGTCACCGGCACGGTCACAGTGCATACCAGTCAGACCCTTTCCGGTCCGCAACTGTTTGCCGCATTTCGCGAAATTTTGCAGGTGCATGGACTCGATATCCGGCACGATGGCTCGATTTCTGTAATCCACCCGGTTGCCGGGGTGAAAAAACGGTATGACCTCGGTGGCGTTCATGTCCGCATGATCGCGGTTCAGAATGCCCCCACCAGCACCCTTGTTGCCGAATTGCAGCAGGCATTGTCTGCAATCGATCCAGGCCGGGAAGCCGTCCAGGTCGTATCCCTGGACAGGCTGCAATCGGTAATGCTCCTGTCTCGTGATGCCTCGATGGTGGATACGGTTTCCGGCTGGGTCCGGGATCTCGATACCATCCCAGCCGATGCCCGGCAAAACATCTACCTGTACCGGGTGCGCTGCGGCCTGGCTTCCGAACTGTCGCGTCTGATCAACGCCTTGCTATACTCCGCCACTGTCTCCGATTCGATGACCTGGTCATCCTCGAACAATCCCAGCCCCACTGTCCCGCCGGTTCCTCCTTCCCCGGCTCAGGCAAGGGCTGACTCCATATCTCCGGCGCCGGTTATGTCTTCTTACACCCCGCCGCCGGCGGCCACCCCCGGCCGACCGAACACTCCGACCATAATTCCCGACGATTCCGGCAATGTTCTGCTGATCCGCTCAACCGGCGGCGAACATTCCCGGATCGTCAAGGTACTGGAGCAGCTCGACACCGTGCCGCGCCAGGTGCTCATTGACGTGCTGGTGGCCGAAGTTACCCTCGGCGACTCCCTAAGCTTCGGCGTGGAATGGGCGCTTAAGAGCGGCGCTATCAAAATCGGCGGCTCGAAACTCAACCCCACCGCAACTACTTCATTTACCGGTGTCTCAGCATCCGCCACCGGCGGCTTTGCCTTTGCACTGCTCAACGCCGCGGCTGATCCGGTTGCCGTGGTCAATGCCCTGGCATCGCAAACGGATGTGAGCCTGATTTCGTCACCGCAAATTTTCGTGCAGAACAACAAGACGGCCTTGGTCAAGGTCGGTGACCGGGTGCCCATCGTCACCACCCAGACGGAACGTCTCGGTACCGATCAGCCGACCACGGACAAGACCGTTACCTATAACGATACCGGCACCATCCTGATTGTTACCCCGCGGATCCACCATGACGGCATGGTGAGCCTGGACGTAACGCAACAGGTGTCGAACGCCATCGCCAATAAAACCAGCTCGATCAGCTCCCCGGTAATCCAGACCAGGGAGATAAAAACCAGCCTGTCAATCCGCGACGGCCAGCCGGTGATCTTGGGCGGCCTGATATCCCGTGGCAAGACCAATACCGGCAACAAGGTTCCGTTCCTGGGCGACCTCCCGGGCGTTGGCCATCTGTTCCGTTTTGACAGCGAGGATACCACCCGCACGGAGCTGCTGGTTATCATCACCCCGCATGTTGTCTATGCGGACAGCCTGGACCAGTTCCAGGCCAATTACAAACCGGTTTCGGACGAGCTCCGCACCCGGCTGCATACCACTATTTCGCGGGATGATAGGCATCCCGTCTTTGCCCGCTGAGGGTGCTTTACAATCACGAGGTGACACCATGAGCAATGAACCTAAACCTGCAACACCTGTCGTCAGGCTTACCCCGAACGAACTGAAAATGAGGCTTCAGGGCAAGATCGACAAGATCGATCAGTTTGATGGCCAGAACGGAACCATCCATGAAACCCTGATCGTTTTGCCGTCTGCTGATCAATATTCTTCCCCTTCACGTTTCGCGGTGAAAAGCGAACGAAAGATCGGCAAGCCTGGTGAGTCTGTCGATGTAATCGTTTTTGTGAAAAGCCGTTACTGGAAAGCACAGTCCGGGAAGGTGAACCACACCCCCGACCTGTGGCTTGACGACGCTGCATAACTGATTTTCGCCTGGGCGGCGTAACCGGGTTGCTAGCCTTTGGCCGGGCGGCTCCCATTTTTCAAGGAGGTGTTTCAGATGGACTGGACACCATTGGTTTCCACCACAATGTTTGACGGCATCAAAACGGACATGTTGACCGCAACGGGCGGCATCATGATGCTGGTGTTGATTGTTGTCGGTGGTGGCATTTTGCTCCGCGTTATCATGCGCTGAGTTCAATTCATTTTTCATGAGGCTTCGCAATGCAGGATCTTTTCGACGCAGTAAATGTGACCGGTGTATCCACCAACGTTTCCACCCTGTTGGTGGCCTTCATCGGGATCAACCTGCTTTTCCTGGGTTACAAGTACGTTCGGAAAAGCATGGGCCGCGCATAATCCGCGGTCTGTTTTGGCGGGGGGCGCAAGCCCCCTTCCTCCTTTTCTTTCTGCTGCCTGATCGGATCTGACATCTGGCCGAAAGCAAACGAGGTAACGAATGAATCCCATTGACCTTATTTTTCAATCTATATCCCACCTGACCGGCGGACTGATCACCGACCTGACTACCGCGATAGTTGGCATGGTTCTCTTGTCGTTTATTGCCATGGGCTTTGATTTGGTCTTGGACGTTTTGGATTCTCGCGTTCAGTCACTGGCACAGCGCAAACAGCTTACTGGTCGCCTTACCGTTCCCCGCGTTGGCAAATTGGGAATGCAGCCCGATTCATCCAGTTATGAAGTGCCATATGGTTTCCGTGGAGTTGAAAGGAAAAGTTTTGCCGGTGGTCACGATTTCACCAACCGGCCTGTGTCCGGCCCCGCATACGGGTCTTTACGCATGGAGAGGGATAGCTGATGCCGACTTTATCTATCACTGAAATTTCTGATCTGATCAAGCTGTTCACCTACATCGTGGCCTTTATCTGCACCATAATTTTCATGTACTGGAAGCACTGATATGGTCCTGGACATTTCATCCTTTGGCGCCGGCCTCGGCGTGACCATGGTTGGTTGGTTTTGCGGTGTGGTGGTTGCCGTGTTGTTTTCCGTCATCCGTAAGATAGGAGGCCGCTGATAATGGATGCAGAGATGATTTCCTTTTTGCTTGGCGGCTTCTGCGGCCTGGCTTTTTCGCTGGCATCAACCTTGAGGTTTTAGGGCCATGATGACTTTACCCGAAGGCTTTAACGTTTCCCTGCTGGTTGCCGATTTTTCGAGTGTTGCGCTTCCTGTTGCCGGGATTCTCCTTGTTGTATCCATCTATTCCTTGATTGTCCGAGTTTTAAGAGTGCTATGAAACTCGACATCCTTTCCCTGAAAACCCGCACGTTCTGGGTGCTGCTCTTTGCGGCCTTCGGAGTAATCGGGATTGTAAAGAACCTGGTGCGGATATGCGCAAATTTCGTTCACTGATTGCCGCTGTCATGGTGGTGGTGATTCAGATCACGCCGGGTCCTTTTGGTCTTCGGCCTGCACATGCGGCCATCCCTCTTGCTGTTGTTGCAGTCGGAGGCATTATTGCCGCTTCAGGGGTAATGGTTGCCGGTGCCGGAGTGTATAAGCCTCCCACTTTTGATCAAGCCAACGCCGCTGTGGATTCGATCACGGGTGATATTTCCCGCAAGGTAATAGTCGCTCGAATGTTCGGAGAGGGTGCAACGGCAGGTCTACGGGGTTTTCAATCTCAATACACACTTGATTTTCCAAAAGCGTATGAGTGGATTAAGGCTAATCTTCCTTCTTTCCCTTCACTTGGCCCCGCTGCGACTGCTGCAACACTGCAAACTCCAATTATTTCTCCTGCTGTAAATGATGTTTTTGCGGGAACATCTGGCAATCGCAAAATTCTTACGGTTGGCGCTGTAACTCTAACAGGTGGATTTTATGCTTATCCGTACGAGGATATATATACAGCTTTTAAACGTCATTATGTAACATTAGCTCCTGTTGAAATTGGCGGTCAACGTTTGACGAACACAGGTTACACACTTCTGATTTTTGGTCCGTACGAGGATGGGTATGTTGTTGCGTCGAGCGGCAACAGATTGTGTTACGCATCCACGTGTCCCATTACCACAGCAGCAACAACTGATTCTGTTTATCCGGTCCCTAATACGTACGCTGATCCTAAACGATTCGCCGCAGCATACCCCAATACTGAGGCAGGGCAGGACGAAACAGATAGAATTGCTGTCCAAAATCCATCTGCTATTAAATCAATGCCTCAAGCTATCACACCCGAACAATATGCAGAGGCCGCAAAACAGGCAGCTGCTGAAATGGCTCAGGCTAACGCAGATATCGCGCAAGCTCTTGCTGACGCGCATCCGGAAGATGCATCTTTACAAGCTGCCGCTAATGCCGCTCAATCCCTCGCGGATCAGGCAAAAAATGACGCCAACGTCGAAGAAGCAAAACTTGAAACAATAAAAGAGACACCAGATATTCCATATAACCCCTCTGGCCTTTCCGGCCCTTACACCCTGCCCGAAGTTGATTTTGCTGAGCGTCTGCGCCAGTTCAATAATTCATTGAAGGGCTCATCAATTTTCAGCCTTCCGAATGCAGTCCTCGGCAATGTCCCTGATTCCGCTACCAGCACCATGACGATCCAGGGCGGTCAGATATTCGGTGCCCATGTTTTCGACTTTGCCGACCTGGCCGGAATGTGGGTTGTCCTGCGCGGGATCGTTATCACCGCTTTTTCATTCATTGCTGTTCGTGTTGTCACCCTCAAAAAATAGAGGTTTTCATGTCCGGCATAATGGCGTTCATCAACGGTTTTTTCACTACCATTCAGACCCTGCTTGGTTGGGTGCTGGATGGCCTGATGTTTGTCTTGAAAACCTTTCTCTATTTCCCCTTTGACGGCGTTCTTACTGCAATTGAAGGGATTATCTTAGCCCTGGATTTTTCAAGTTTTGCATCCTCAACCGCTGTCGCCTGGACCGGCATGCCTCCGCAGCTCATCTACGTAGTGAACGCAATCGGCATTCCCCAGGGCCTGGCCATCCTCGCTTCTGCTTACATCCTGCGCATTACCCTGAACCTTATTCCCGCCGCTCTCACGAGGATATAGAACAATGATTTTCGGTTTCGTAGGCACCCCGGGCAGCGGCAAGAGTTATGATGCCGTGCGCAAGGTCCTTGATAACCTCAAGTCCGGGAAGGTGGTCTGTACCAATATCGACGGCCTCGAAGACGATTTTTGTCAGGAATTCATCAAACTTTATACCGGCCTGGATGATTTCCAGCTTTCCCGTCAGCTTCGGCATAAAACCAATGCCGAGATGCAATGCTTCTGGGAATTCGTGGAACCCGGCTCCCTGATCGTAATTGACGAGGTCCATAAACTTTTCAGCAACCGCAATTGGCAATCCTCCGCCAACAACATTTTTGCTGATTGGGCATCCACCCACCGGCATATCGGCTGCGACCTGGTCCTGATCACCCAGGACCTTGAGAAGGTAGAAAAACACGTTCGCTCTCTGATCGAGTGGACCTACTATTACCGGAAGGTGAATTTTTTCGGATCCATGGTCAGCAACAAATATCTTCGGTATGCCTACTCCGGCGACGATCACAACGGCCAGCCCCTGAGCAAGGAAACCTGCTCGTATCAAAAAAATGTTTTCCAGTGCTACAAGTCGTATGCTTCCGCCGATATCAAAGAACAAGGCATCATGCAGACGGTCAACGTCTTGCGCCACCCGGTGTTTTACGCAATCCCCGTTGTACTTCTCGGTGTGATCTGGCTGGGCAGCAAGTCGAGCCTGGCCACCGGCGATATCTTTGGCGCCAACAAGGCCATGGCCACCGCCGCAGCATCCGCAAAGAAAGTCGGCAAGCACTCCGCCGGCCCGACCTCTGATCCTTCAAAGCAAGCTGTTCAACCGAACGATGGTACCTCCGGGGACCAAACTTGTTTTTCCTATAAGGTCATACTGCAGGATGGCGTTACCGCGCTTGTCCCGGAAATTCCGCCCGGCTCAAAGGTTCTCAAGTGTTTCGGCAGCAAGAAACGCGATTCATCCCGGCTTGAGGGGTGACGGTCCCCCCTCCCGAAGGGAGGGGGTCCGGCGGCCTTCAAGCCAAGCCTCGCAAGGGGCACAACCGCAAAAGGAGTTCATTTTATGGCTGTACTGGATCGTTCCGTGTCAGGTGATTTTTTGTCCGATTCCCCTTCGACCCCCCAAGCTGGAATAACATGGGGGGTCGAAGTCGCCAAAGGCCTTGACCGGTTAAAGATCGGATTCTATGCCGTGTTTGAGAACAAAAGTTCAAAAGGTTCTGACCTGAACGAACTATTCGAAATCCTCGACAGCGCCAAGATGGACGCAAAACTTTGCCATGATGTTTGCCCGATCACCCTGGACAAGAACGGCGAAGATCGCTTCATCTTCAATGTCCATTCCTCCGGCCGTCATGGCGGCTATGCCTACCACATCTCCCGCGGTGATCTGCATATCTTCTTTTCCCGCCGGAAAGACATGAATACTCCGAACGTCCTGGTTGATATCGGCTCCCTGTCCTGCTGGAATCCCGGCTTTGACACCGTGCTGCAAACCGTTGAAGACCTGCTCGAAAATTACGGATTCCATGTCGTGAAAAACACCATTTCCGAAGTGCATCTGTGCTCGGATTTCATCGGCCAGGACATAGAATCGCTGCCCCTTGAAAACTATCGCTATTGGATCACCAGGGCCAACAAGTTCAGCGCCTATCATGACCGCCGCAAGCTGGAAGGCGTTACCCTATCCCAGGACATAGGAAGACTCGGCCTGTCTGATAGCCAGGATGATTATTTCGAGCCAAAAAAACCCGATGAAACCGGGGTTCGGATCGGCAAGGGCGATATCATGTTGCGGGTTTACGACAAGGTACTCGAGCTCAAGCACGACGCATCAAAACAGCTCGTTTTCGCCTCTGTCTGGGGAAAGGAAACCTACAACGAAACCGCCGTCACCCGTGTTGAATTTCAGCTCCGGCGGCCGGTGCTCAAACAGATGCATGTGCATAGCCTGGAAGACCTGCGGGAAAAGGTTGCCGGTGTCTGGAAGTACCTGACCGTAGACTGGACCCGCTTTGCTCAAAACACAGTTGATCGCGACAACCGGCACCAGGATCGAGCCGTTATGCATCCCTGGTGGCAAAGTGTCCAGGCTGTTAACTGGTCAAATAACCTGTACACCGTGTTTCGACGCAAGAAAGTCCCGACAAAGAACATCGAGCACCTGCTTGACCTGATCGCCGGTTGCACCATCAGTCTCGGCGCCATCCTGCAACGAAAGGAAAATGATATCGAGGGCGTTATAGCCTTCGGCCAGGGCTACCTGGAATCACGTTTGCGTAGCCTGCACAGGCAAAAGAAAAAAGGTAGTAAGGTTTCGGAATTTGTCCACCGCATGCAATCACGGCATCGTGCTATCTGGTGCGTTCCTTTGGCTGCGGCGGCGTGATCTGTCCAACGATCTGGATGCATACTTTATGTTTGATGAGCTGGCATTATGACATACGAAAGTCGATTTCCCATTTGTGGCCGCTTGGTTCCTTACTCTGGCTATGGTCGACCGGCCTTGTATCATCCCAAGTGCCGCAAGATCGAGCAGTTATTTTCCTGGCTCGAGGACTTGCTTATTGATGCCAAGCCGGACAGCATCAAGCATCAGAAAAAGCTTCGCAGTAGGCTTTGGTATTTGGCCAATTTGTTGAATGGCAAGAAGCGTAAAGGAGTTTGTAATGGAAATGATTCGTTTTTGCCCTGAATGTGGGCATGTTGGGCCTGTTCCTCCTCCTCCGGCTCTTAATTGTTGTCCTGATGGTCATCATGCGCAAATGGTGCCATGGGGCATTGCTTTATTAGCTCGGCTTGGTTTTGATTCGCGGTTGGAAATGAAAAGGGGGCATGAGCATGACGTACCATGATCTTACCATTCTCCGGCGTCCTGATGTTGAGCGTTTGACAGGTCTTCCTCGCAGCAGTATATACCGGAAAATGTCAGAGGGAGTTTTCCCCCGTCCTGTTTCTTTAGGCGCTCGTTCTGTCGGCTGGAAGTTCGCGGATATTCGTCAATGGCTTGAAGCCCGTTCACTTGTTGGTACAAATGAGGGTACAATCTAAAACAATTTTTTAAATATCTTGGAATTTTAATTTGTTATCATAGTGGTTCGAGTCCGGCCTTCGTACCATATTTATAAAAGGCCCTGTAACCGACAACGGTTACGGGGCCTTTCTTTTGTGCGCCCAGCATGGGCGCACTCTTGTGGGTGCAAGTCCCACCGTAAGTTGATCACAGCGAACGAAGCGAAGCGCAACTGCGGAAAGGTGACTGACCGTGGGGAGGAAGCGTGGAGCGAAACTGCGAGCCGATGGACAAAAACTGGATAGAAGGCGTTGCCGAGCAGGGCGAGCGGGCATGAAACCGCAAAGCTCTCGTGATCAAGGCTCAGGCGGCGTAAATCCGGCGGCTGTGCAGTGAAGGAGTGCGTTCTTACCTGGGGAGATCTGAAAGGGCGACGGTGTTGAGCCGGAGCGAGAAGTCAGCAGAGGTCGTAGTAGCCGGAGGCCGGGCCAAGAAGGCCGGAACCGATGGTGAAGGACCAAACGAGAAGGAGTGTTCAGCCCCATGTCGATGCAACAGGCACGGCGTCAGATGCCCGCGCAAGCGGGCATCTGAGGGACGTTGCTTGCTAATTAGCTATTTTTTACTTCCAGCACCCTGGTCATTAGAAACGATAGCAAGCAATGTTCCTCCTTGGCTGGGGCTTTTTCTGAAGATCAACCGCAGGTCATAAAAAAAGGCGGAACGCTGACAGCGCTCCGCCTTTTTTGCTAGTGCAGTTAAAAAAACAGATCAGACAGTCAGGTCGTTGCGCACCGTTTTGCGTGGGCCGCCGTGGCCGGCCGTGCTCCAGTCCCGGATCGGGGCGATGGCTGCCAGGTCGTCCGCCTTGTCGATGCGGACCAGCTTGTCATGGATGGACTGCCAGATGCAGGGGACGTCCTTGTGGATCTCGCAGCGGCCTCCCACCGAACCGCCGCAGGGGCCGTTCATCAGGCTCTTGGCGCAGCGGGCCACCGGGCAGAGGCCGCCGGTGAGGTGGAGGACGCAGTTGCCGCAGCCGGCGCATTGCTCGCTCCACACGCCCTGCTCGGCGGAACCGCCGAAGGATAAGGTGTTCACTCCCGGATATACCTTGGCCATGGGCCGCAGATTGGCGATGAAGTTGACTCCCACCCCGCAGGCCATGGAAACGATGGCGTCGTACTGGCCGTCCCATTGGTCCATGGAGTCGATGTATTCCTTGTCGCACTGGCGCACCAGGGTGGCCTCGATGGTTTCCACGGGCTGGCCTGCCTTCTGCTTGCCCAACCGGATCAGGGAGGCGAGGATCTCTACCTCGCGCTCGCCCCCGGCGGAACAGACCGTGACGCAGCCGCGGCAGCCCAGGACCAGGATGCGCTTGGCGTCCTTCACCATGTCCATGATTTCATTGATGGGTTTTCTTTCGGCAATAATCATTTCGTGCCTCCCTGACACCCTGAGGGCATAAGTTTCGTTTGGGCAGGCAAGCTGCCCAGCTCAGCTTTAAACGGGCTCGGGCCCAAGGTGGTAATCCGTTCATCCATCTCCTGGGCCGCCTTGACAAAGCCGGGGTGAAAGCCGCGTTCCAGGTGGTACATCTCAATGCGTTCCGGTTCAACCCCGAGTTCGGCCAGGGTCTTCTTGATGGCGGCAACCCGTTTGGCGGCCCGCTGGCTGCCCATGAGGTTGTGGCATTTATCCAACGGGCATCCGGCTACATACACGCCGTCTGCGCCATCTTCAAAGGCCTTGAGCAGGGTGGAGACCTCGAGCTTGCCGGTGCAGACCACCCGGTGGATGGTCACGCTTGTGGGGAAGCCATCGGCCTGCAACCCTTCCGGCCCTTCGGCCAGGGTCTGCTGGGAGGTGTAATGGCAACAGAATGCTTGGATATTCGGGGTAAAGGGCATGGGGTTCACCGTGCTACTTATTTGCGCCGCAGGCGGCGATCAGTCGCTCGTCTTCGGACTCGTTTAAGCGGATGGCCTGGGCAGGACACTCGGAAGGGCAGATGCCGCAGCCCCGGCATTCCTGGGGATCAATGGCAGCCTTGCCCTGGCCGTCGATCTTGGGAATCCGCCAGGGGCAGACCCGGACACAGGTGAGGCAGGAGACGCAGAGATCGCGTTCCACCCAGGCGGCCTTGCCCTTGTCCAGCAGATCCTGGGCGGTGATGTAGCCGGCTTTCATGGCCAACTGGCGCAGGGCGACCATGATCTCGGCGAAACGGACGTCCTGGGGGCAGACAAAGACGCAACTGCGGCACCGGGAGCAGAACCAGAGCAGATCGGATTTAAGCAACGCGTCTTTCAGCCCCATCCGGATCATGTGGATGATCTTGCGGGGGTCGAAGTCGGGGATTGCCTGACTTACCGGGCAGATACCGCTGCAGGCGCCGCAGGAAAAACAGCGGTTCAGGAATTCGCCTCCCGGAATCGCGGTAACCTCGGCGCTGAAGGCCGAATTGATATCCTTGCTGGAGATTGCCATAACAAAGCCTCATATGAAGATATGAAACCCGGCAATGGGCGCCGGGTAATGTTCTATCCGGTTGGTCCGGATCGGAACCCATTGAACCAATACAGCGTCGGCTACTCTAGCATAAAAAACTATACCTCCCAATAGGTATATCTACCAGAATAAGCGGTTTTTCGGGGGTCGGCCCGGTGGAAATGGGCGTTGATGTTTTCCCGAAAAACGGAATTTCCTTCAGACAGGTGCTTCGACAAGCTCAGCACGAACGGAAGATCAATGCATTTTAAGATAATATCCGCTCACCCTGAGCCTGTCGAAGGGGTTTCTTCCCCTACACCAGAAACCGGAACTCTCCCTTGCCCAGCAGATCCTGAAGATGGAGCACGCCGGCCAGCTTGCCGCGGTGGTCGGTCACGGCCAGGAAGGTGATTTCGTGGCGCTGCATGATGCTGAGGGCGTCGGCGGCGAGAAGTTCCGTGGTAATGGTCTTAGGCTTGGCGGTCATGGCTTCAGCCAGGGGAAGTCCGCTCAGGCTGCCGCCTTTCTGGCTGAGCAAACGGCGAAGGTCTCCATCGGTGAGAATGCCGATGATTTCTTCCTCATGCATGATCAGGACCGCGCCAAGGTTCTTGGCGTTCAGCTCGGCAATGGCCTCCGGAAGGCTGTTTTTGGGGGAAACCTTGGGGATCGCGGCGCCGGTGAGCATCACCTCGGCGACATTGACCTTGAGGCGCTCCCCAAGGCTGCCCGCCGGATGGTTGCGGCGGAAATCGCTTTCCTTGAACTGCTTGAGGTTCAAAAGAACCACGGCCAGGGCGTCGCCCATGGCCAGGGCGGCGGTGGTGCTGGCCGTGGGGGCCAATCCCAGGGGGCAGGCCTCCTGGGGCACCGCGACCTTGAGCACCGCATCGGCGCCCCGGGCCAGGCTGGAAGCAGGATTGCCGGTCATGGCAATGATCTGGGTCCCGCGTTTCTTGAGGTTGGGGAGCAGGAGGGAGAGCTCGGCGGTTTCGCCGCTGTAGGAGATGGCCAGGATGACGTCCTGGGGATCCACCATGCCGAGGTCGCCGTGCATGGCTTCCACCGGGTGGAGGAACAGGGCGGGGGTTCCGGTGCTGTTCATGGTGGCGGCGATTTTCTGGCCGATGATCCCGGATTTGCCGATGCCGGTGATCACCACCCGGGCCGGGCATTCCATGATCATGGCCACTGCCTTTTCAAAATCGGCGTCGATCTGGTCGAGCAGAGCGATGATGCCGTCCGCCTCGATCCTGAGAACTTCCTTGGCCTGTTCAATGCTCATGGGCTGGGGATTCCTATTTTTTGCCCGTGGACTGGCAGGCGTTCCTGGTGCCGAGGAGAAGCTTGCAGAAATCCTTGTCCGGCGCAACAGGATATTCCCCGTCGAAACAGGCCTTGCAATAGTTTTCCGGCGGGCCGCCGCATGCTTCCAAAAGGCCCTCAAGGCTGAGATAGTAGAGAGAGTCAAGGCCCAGATAATCGCGGATTTCGTCAACGGTTTTCTTGTTGGCGATGAGCTCCCCGCCCGAGGGGAAGTCGATCCCGTAATAGCAGGGATTCCGGGTGGGCGGGCAACTGATCAGCATGTGGATCTCTTTGACCCCGGCTTCGCGCAGGAATTTGACCCTGGAGCGGCCGGTGGTGCCGCGGATGATGGAGTCGTCCAGGATGATGACCCGTTTGCCTTTGAGAAAGGAACGGATGGGGTTCAGCTTGACCCGCACCGAAAAATCGCGCATGGACTGGGTGGGCTGGATAAAGGTGCGGCCCACGTAGTGATTGCGGATTACCGCCATTTCCAGCGGGATGCCGGAGGCCTGGGAAAAACCGATGGCCGCGTAGTTGCCGGAATCGGGAAAGGGCATGACGAAATCCGCGTCGATCTTGCACTCGCGGGCCAGGATTGCACCCATGCGCTTGCGGCTCTGGTAAACGTTTATGCCGAAGATGTCGCTGTCGGGCCGGGCGAAATAGACCTGCTCGAAGATGCAGAAACTGCGACGCTGGCTGGCTTCAAGATGGAGGGAGCGTTGGCCGTCGCGGTCGATGATCAGGATTTCGCCGGGCTCGATGTCGCGGACATACTGGGCCTCGACCAGGTCGAGGGCGCAGGTTTCCGAGGCGACGATGAAGCCGCCGTTGTTGAGTTTGCCGAGACAGAGCGGCCTGAAGCCTCCGGCATCGCGGACGGCGATGAGCTTGTCTTCGGTCATGAGCAGGATGGAGTAGGCACCCTTGATGCTCTCGAAGGTGTCGATGAGCGCCTTGTCTAGGCCAAGGTGGGAGCAGCGGGCGAGCAGATGGACCACCACCTCGCTGTCCATGGTGGACTGGAAGATGGAGCCCTTTTTCTCCAGCTCGTCGCGCAGGGAGCGGATATTGACCAGGTTGCCGTTGTGGGCCACGGCCACGGTGCAGCCCTGGTGGGTGGCGATAAAGGGCTGGGCATTGACGATGTTGGAGGCGCCGGTGGTGGAGTAGCGGACATGGCCCACGGAGAGGTGGCCTTGCAGGCCTTGCAGGTCGGCCTCGCTGAAAACATCGTGCACCAACCCCATACCCTTGTGCTGGTAAACCAGGCTGCCATCGCTGGTGACGATGCCGGCGCTCTCCTGGCCCCGATGCTGGAGGGCGTAAAGGCCGAAGTAGGTGAGCTTGGCTGCGTACTTATGGCCGAAAATTCCGCAAACGCCGCATTCGTCCTTGGGGCGTGATGCGTCTGAGTATGTCATGGCGTTTTGTTCCTCATTATGTAACGGTTCAGCACCACCACATCTGCTTCGGAGTCTCGCAGGCCCGCTTACCTGTCATCTCGGCCTACTCATGTGCAATAGCACACTTCGCAGGCCTCTTCCTCGCATCTGTGGCAGCAGCGAAGCGGCGCTGCTGAACCGTTACATTCCGTATGGTATGCTGGTCATCATCCGAAAAAAAAGAAGAAATATACATCCTAATTATATGGATGGGAAATATTTTTTTGGCGCGACTACTTTTGACTTTTCCCGGCGTGGTCCAACCCCCGGAAAAAATTGAGCCAGGAGGAGGTGTTGTTGAGCGCCCAGTTGCGCGGGGGGACAAAGCCTTTTTGCATGGATTCCGGCAGGCCGCGGGCGGCAAGGCGTTCGTAGACCCGCACGTAGAGGCAGCGTTTCTTGCCGGGGTACACCTCGCACCAGCCGTCGCGGCTGCCGCCGCAGGGGCCGTTCAGCAGATATTTGGCGCAGCCGGCTTGCGGACAGACAAAGGCCAGGTCGCCCAGGGTGCAGTCCCCGCAGTTCTGGCAACCGAAGAGGAGGAACTTGGTCACATGCTCCAGGTGGGTGAGTCCGTTGTCCAGTCCGCCGCCTTCCAGGGCAAGGCAGATTTTTTTGCACACCGGATAGAGCGGCGCCTTTTTGGTAAAGGCCAGGTTGTGGACGAGCCGGGCCATGCGGTAGTTGACCTGCAAGCCTGGCTGTCTCTTGTTGCGGGGTGCTGGTTCGGCGGTGTTGAGGCCGGTCGCCGCATCCTTTGTGTAGAGATAAAAGCCGTCCTGATGCCAGTAATTCATCTCCGCCACCAAGTCTCGCCAGTTCCCGGCAAGGGAATCGGCGGTGGAGAGGAGATAGTCGATGTTTTCATAGGTAAGTCCAGGCCCGCCGAGATGGGCCCCCGCATAGCCCAGCCCCTTGAGGATGGCCAGCAGCTTCGCCCCCCGCAGCAGCCGGGTTTGCTTGCCTTTGTCCGGACTTGCCGCCTCACGGCGGATTTCGGCATACAGCCTGTCGGTGATGATGCAGCCGGGGATCTTCCCGCTGTGCATCAGGGTTGCCACCGTAAGGTTGGGGATAAAGACATTGCCCAGCATCGGCAGGTTCAGCCCGGTTTGGCGGACATACTGGATGGCTTCGTGGAACTTGCGGGCGTCGTAGCCGACCTGGGTGATGATATAGTTCGCGCCCCGCTCGGCCTTGCGGTGGAGCTTGGCGTACTGCATCAGCAGCTCCGCCTCCAGCCGTTTGAAAGGGGAGAGGGCCACGCCCATGAGAAACGAGGTGGGTTGGATGGCTCCCTTCCCCCGGTCCGGGCCGTAGTTTCCCTGGTTCATCCGGGAAATGAGATCCAGAACATGCACCGAGCCGAGGTCGAAGACCGGTTTGGGGCAGCCCTGGTAGCCTTCCTGGGGATAATCGCCGGTGATTACCAGCAGGTCGCGGATGCCCAGGCGGTCCCAGGCAAAGAGCAGGCTCTCCATCTGGTTGCGGTTCTTGTCCTTGCTGGAAAAATGGACAATCACGTCAAGCCCCATTTTTTGGATCTCGCGGCCCAGAACCTCCGGGGAGAGGGCGGCCTGGCCCCCGGCGTTTTCGGTGATGCTCACCGCCTGGATGCGCGGGTCGCGGGCCAGCTTTTCGGCCAGCTCCAGGGTGCGGTCGTGTTCCCGGCTGTGGCCGCCCCGGCTGGGCACCAGTTCAAGGGTGATGGTGAATTGCTCGGGGTTGCGGAGCGATTGCCCGAAAGGGGATTTTGTCTCATCCTGCATGGGAATGGGTATCCGGGTATGATTTTTTTCTTGCTCATCAGGGGAATGCAAGTAACCATAACCATTATTTCCGGAAAAGGAAACAACCGGGCGGAAAGCTGATGACCGGGGGGGACGGTATGGAAAATGAGACGTTCCGGCGCCAGGCAGCCGGGGTTTTTGACGAGCGGGCCGAGGAGTATGACGCCTGGTTTGAGGGAAGCCTGCTGTTTGCCATTGAGCGTGCCGCGCTCCAGGAACTGACAACGCCGCTTGCGAGCCCGAAGCTGGAGGTCGGCGTTGGGCCGGGCCGCTTTGCCGAGGCCCTGGGGGTGGAGTTCGGAATTGACCCGGCTCTGTCTCCGCTGCAATTTGCCAAAAAACGTGGCGTGCAGGTGTGTCAGGCGAAGGGGGAGTCGCTGCCCTATGGTGGTCGGAGCATGGGCACGGTGCTGCTGCTTTTCACCTATTGTTTCCTTGCCGATCCCATCCCGGTGCTGCGGGAATGCCGAAGGGTGCTCAAGCCCGGCGGGCATTTGGTGCTGGGGCTCATTGTGGCTGACAGCCCATGGGGGAGAATGCTCCAGCAAAAAAAAGAGGCAGGCCATCCGTTCTACCGGCAGGCCCGGTTTTATGATCCGGCCGAGGTGGAACAAAGCCTGGTTGGGTGCGGTTTTTCCGTGGAGGAAAGACGATCCGGCTTGGGGCAGCCGCCGGAAGCGTTGCGGGAGATGGAGCACTCCCTGCCCGGGCTGGTCAGTCAGGCGGGTTTTGCGATCCTGGCCGCCGGGGCGGTTCCGTGAGCCAGTTTTTCCGCTCCCGCAGGAACTCGACGGCGAGAAAGGCCGCGCCGCTGACGATGATGCCCGCCGCGGTGATCGCCGCCAGCCAGCCATGGGAGTTTTTCCT
>Ga0074195_1000677_pt1 | contig 60556 bp, 55 predicted proteins | sample EPASupsiteHSE623_FD_64525 | JGI IMG/M metagenome (GOLD analysis project Ga0074195, IMG submission 64525) | Bioremediated contaminated groundwater from EPA Superfund site, New Mexico - Sample HSE6-23 | ecosystem: Environmental > Aquatic > Deep subsurface > Groundwater > Contaminated ...
TTTTCCGGCGGGGCTGCCGCGGGATATGTCATTGGCATGGATGGCATGAAGATCTACCATGCCGGGGATACCGCACTCTTTTCGGATATGAAACTCATCGGGGAACTCTATCACCCGGACATCGCACTGCTTCCGATTGGCGGGCGCTACACCATGGGAACAGCAGAAGCGATGATGGCCGCAAATTTCATCGGCGCAAAGACGGTCATCCCGATCCATTACAATACCTGGGAAAAAATCGCTGCCGATCCCTTTCAGTTCAAAACTGCAATTGAGCGGACAACGGATATCAAAGTTCAGATATTAACACCGGGCGAGAGTCTGGACATGGGTTCCTGATTTTTGTTCTTAATAATCAGGGAAATACCCGCTGATAATTTTATAACCTTTAATAAAAGAGTATTTGACCAGTCTCTTATCAGGATTTGAATTACCATGTCAAACTGTCCGAAGTGTGGATCCAAAAATACCGAGTGGACCGACTGCAAGACAGTTGAGAATAAGACGATTGTTGTCTGCATCTGCAATGACTGTAAGCATACATGGGAGCAACCGCTTTAGTGATAACGGTAACAAAAATCCCGGTTTTCAAAGGGTGGACAAAACTCCTGCCATCTGTAGTAACGCTCCTCTTCATGGTCGGGAGTTTTTACCTGCTCTCCAAATCTCTCGAAGAACTTCCCGTTGGAACTGCATATGCGGTCTGGACGGGGATAGGGGCGGTTGGTACGGTAATTATCGGTATGCTGGTGCTCGGGGAGTCGCGGGATGTGTTGAGAGTATTGTGCATCCTGTTGATCGTTGCCGGCATTATCGGCCTCATGGTAATGAACCCGGAATCGTCGGGATAGAAACACAACCCAAAGACTAAAAGAGGTTCCATGACATAAACGGCAGTACATATGCAGAGTCATTATCCCGCTTTCAGGTCCTGCATGCTCGCCCTTGCATGCGTTCTGCTCATCTTCGGTGCATCGGCTGCACCGACAATACAGGCATCCGTAGGAGACATCGTCCCGCTCTCAGGTTATTCCTACGGCAGCTATAACGTGTATCTCTTCCTGACCGGCCCCAATCTCCCGGCAAACGGGGTTGCGCTGAATGATATCTCGAAACGTGCAGACCAGGGAGGGTTTACCATCGTCCCGGTGGACAGCGATAACCACTGGAGCTACAAATGGGGAACGGGGAGTCTTGGGGGGAGGCTCGATGAAGGGACCTATACAATCTGGGTAGTAAACGGCCCGAATGACCGGTCCCGGTTAAGCCAGGCGGATTACAGCACGATATCGGTCACGCTGGGACAACCTTCAATCTCGATCGATACTATCCAGGTGTCCGGTTCTATGGACCTCCGCTCGGTTCCCGATGGCGCCTCGGTGATGATGGGTGAACAATACAAAGGAAAGACTCCGCTGGTCATTGCTGATCTCACTCCCGGTACCTATGACGTTGTCTTCTCGCAGTTCGGGTACCAGAAGTTTTTCACCCGGGTCCCGGTGGAATCGGGCGGGATCACTGAAGTGACCGCAACACTGGTTCCGGATACGGGTGCGATAGCGATCTCCTCTGTTCCTGCCAATGCAACGGTACTGGTGGATGGACAGAATGCCGGAACCGCACCGGTCCTGGCAGTGAACCTGACCGGCGGGAATCACACCGTCGCCGTATCCCTGGATGGCTACATCTCAGGAGAACAGACAGTCGCAGTCATCCCGGGCCAGACCCTGCCGGTCACTATTGGACTTTCACCAGTGCCCCAACGGGCAACCGTAACAACACCAACCGCAGCAACGGCCGTTGCCCCCCTGGTTGCAGGGTTTGTGGCGATCCTGTTCCTCGTGCAGTTCATACGCAGAAGATAGAGTGCATACAATACCCCGGATAACCGGGCGAACCGGGGTCCATTGCATGCAGGGGAATTTATATTGGGGGATGGGCAACCGGAAAGGAGAGTCTGTATGAGTGCGAGTTTGTTTGAGATCCTGATGGCAGTAGGGCTCGGTTCTTTGTTCGGGACGGGAATTGGCCTGTTCATCGGGTTTGTGGCAGGACAACAGAAATGTGAATGGTCAGCCATGACCCGGAAAGAAAAACGCATCAATATCGCACTCATGCTCTTTTTTTCTATGGCATGTATTGCCGGACTGGCATGGTACATGTTCGCGTAACCCGGGTTACCAGAAAAAGTTCCATCCCTTTTTTTACGGGAATGTTCTGTTTAACCAGACATGAACGGTTTTGCAGAGCAAAAAAAAACCTTAAAAGAAGAAGTTTATTATTCCAGCCACCGGGTCACATCTTCCACCGGCGGGCGGATCGAAGGGGAGAGCTCGTCTGCCGGGTAGCCGACAGCACATCCCATCAGTTCCCATTCACCGACAGGAATTCCCAGTATATTGCAGAACACCGGATTGCCCGACATCTGCGAGGTAAGGGAGACTATCTGGAATCCCAGTTCGAGGGCGGTGGCTTTCAGCCACATATTCTCAAGGCAGTGTGCAAGCGACTGGAGTTCTACGGGAGGAAAACCCCTGCGCTCGGCAACAACGATAAAATACGGGGCATTGCCCACACCGGGGACTCTTCCCATCTTCCGGATCATGCCAAGGCGCTGGACAAAACTAACCGCCTTCTGGCGGAGTACCGGGTTTGTTGCCATCTCCTTTTCCAGTCCCAACGCCATAGAAGTTGCCTGCTCCATGAAGAGGGGAACTGCTGCGTCCAGGCTCGCCGATCCTTTCTTCATCACAAAGAAACGCCGGAAGTAATCCTTCGATCCCCCTACGGCTGCTGCAGCATAGGGTGCGAGAAGCCCGGCATGAAGGATACGGCGAATGTCATCCGGTTCAGGATACTCTGGCCTGAACATCCGGTAGGACCGGCGATCGGCGAGGATCTGGTCAAGATGCATGTTTTTCTGTTCGAAAATATCATCGCACATAGAAATTTCCTTTCAAGGGTGTTTGCCGAGCGGCCTATTGAATGTTGCCGATGAGGAAACACGGGGAATTCATGCCCGGGATTTATCTGAGCACTGCATGGAGCACGCCCATCACGCCAAGCGCAGCATGCACGGGTTTTCTTTCGATCTCAAAATCATAGTGTTCCCCGATATAATCAAGAAGCACCGGGTTCGGGCGCCCCCCGATCGGAGGTTGGTGCAGTTCCATCTCTATCCTCCTGATGCCCGCGAGTTCAGGAGGGTTGATCAGCCACTCGGCACCCTCGCAATCGCATTTTAAAAAATCACAGCCGCCAGCCAGTTCCTTAATCGTGCGGAGCGTGTGGGTTGGCGTGAAAATCCGGCGTTCATCCCAGCAGATCTCCGCGGGCCTGCCGTTGCCAAGAGCCCCGTCGATTACCTTGACGGAAACATCATTTGCCCGGATATTATTGGTGAGCAGGGCAGCAGTGACCGGCTCAACAGCAGTCACCCTGCCGGAAATGCGTGCGGCGCGGATGCAGAACGCACCGACATTGGCTCCGATGTCCACCACGATATCATCCGGTAAGATATCATTAAACCGGTACTCATAAACATCGGTGATCTGGCGGAACGGTGCATCTCGTGAGAGAAAGGTCACCGGTTCATCTTCAGGCAGAATATGGGGGGGACTCATCGCGCTTTAGTCTTTGATAGTACGCCTGCCTTTTTGATAAAAGTCCCTTCTTCATATTCTTTGAATGCCTGCCGGAGCTCCTCTTTTGTATTCATCACGATCGGTCCGCGCCAGGAAACCGGCTCACGGATGGGTTTTCCACTGATAAAGAGGAAACGGAAACCTTTGTCAAAGGATTTGGCCCAGATCGAGCTCCCGTCACTGAACAGGATCAGGTCACGATTGACGACCCGGTATCCTTCATCGGTATCAAAGGTGCCTTCACCGTTGATCACGTACGCAAAGGCAGAGTAACCCTCCTTTACCGGATGAGTAAAGGTGGTGTCCGGATCGAGAGTTACATCAAGATACTGGGGGTCTGCGACAATATCTTTCACCGGCCCTTTTACTCCATCAACCTGCCCGCAGATCACTTTAATGCTGACCCCGGCGTGCGGGGATGTCGTGGGGATGTCCTCACTTTTTATTTCCTGGTACCGGGGTTTCATCATCTTGTTTGCCCGGGGCAGGTTCACCCAGAGCTGGAACCCTCCCATCCGGCCCTTCACCGGTTTTGGCATCTCTGAATGAATGATCCCCGATCCCGCGGTCATCCACTGGACATCCCCGGCATTGACACTGCCCGCATTTCCCATGCTGTCCTCATGTTCAACCGACCCGCTGAGCATATAGGTGACCGTTTCTATACCGCGGTGCGGGTGGGAGGGAAACCCGGCAAGGTAATCTTCAGTGCGCGGCGAACGGAAGTCATCCAGCATCAGGAACGGGTCAAACTGCGGGACTTCGTAATACCCGAATGCCCGGTGCAGCCGGACCCCCGCTCCTTCCACCGTTGCATACGCTGAAAGAATTCTCTCAACCTTCCGCACCCGAGTCATAAAAGAGAAACTGGAAGTGATGGAACATTAATCTATGGGTTTTATAAAAATGCAACAAAAAGAGATCGCGTTTATCGGTACAGCACGCCAACATTCCGTAAATCATGGGACTTAAAGAACATCTGCGGGGGATTATTCCGGAACAGGTACTATCCCATATATCAGATCATTTTGACGTGATCGGGGATATCGCCGTAATTTCAATCCCGCAGGAACTGGCGGACTATAAACAGATTATCGCACAGGCAATCATCTCCCACCGCAGGAATATCTACACGGTCCTTAACAAAGTTGCAAAAGTAACAGGAAATTCGAGAACTGCCTGCTATGAAATTCTCGCGGGTGATACAACCATAACACTGCACCATGAATTCGGTTTTGAGTACCGTCTCGATGTAAGCCGGGTCTTTTTCAATACCCGTCTTGCCTATGAGCGGATGCGGGTCATCGACCAGGTAGAAAATGGGGAACGGGTAATGGTACCGTTCTGCGGTGTCGGACCGTTTGCCATTCCTGCCGCAGCCAAAGGAGCGCAGGTGATTGCAGTTGAACATAATCCGGATGCATTTTTCTGGCTTGAAGAAAATATCAGCCTCAACAAGGTGCGGAAAAATATCACTGCCATCAAAGGAGATGCTTGCGATACCCGCCTTCTCCCGCACCAGAAATTCGACCGGATCATTATTCCGGCGCCCTATGGACGGGGTTCTTGACCTCCTTTTACCGTTCGTAAAACGAGACGGGATGATGCATTTCTATACGTTCAAAACCCGGAACGAGATTCCTGCACTGGTCGAAGAATATGCACAAAAAGGATTCGGGATCACCTATTACAATACCTGCGGCAATGTAGCACCCGGCGTGAGTCGCTGGGTATTCGACATGGTTTATTCACCCCGCCCATAGTGCATGGTAAACAGGGCCATGTATTCGTCTTCATAACAGGCAGAGTTGCTCCGGAGCAAGAATTCCGGACCCAGAACCGTCCTGAAAAGATCATTCCACTGGGTGCGGAGCATGTGATAATCGGTCCTTTCCCCACGCGGCTCTGTCAGGATAGAGACCAGCTCGGTCATGAGAAACGAATCCACACAATCGGTTACCTCATCCCGGGGTGCATCAGAGGCAAAAACAAAGGCAATCATTCTCCCATAGGACTGGTATACGGAGAATGCAAGATCGGGTGAGAAAAGATCAGGTGTGTCATTATTTGCATCCATCTCAAAGAGCACAAAATGATCAATCCACGGTTTGAGCCGGGAGAGATGGACACGTTTGTCTTCAAGGGGCATGTGATGATATGCAAGCGACGAAAACGCAATATCATAATGGTGACAGATTCCCGCCGAGCAGTCCTGGATGCGTGCATTCTCAGTAGTAATGGGGATGCCCGGGAATGCTTCGGCTAACGTCTTTCTTGCAAGGGTAATCATGTCAGGAGACGGGTCCACGAGATGGATTTCTGAAAAAGATCAACCCACAGTACCCCGCCGATATTATTGGGCGATATGTCTCCATGCACAACGAACTCGTATACATGGCCGAGACCGGCACCGAACAGGAAAAGTCCCCCGCCAATGATAGTAGCAAGCCAGAAATGATCCCGGTACTTCAGGCAAAGGATACCGACAATTCCGATTGCTGCATCCCACATGCCCACTTCCCGCTGGAAGGGACTACCGGTTGGCCACCCGATCGATTCAGCTACCTGGTCTGCAAAGAACAAGTGGCCGATTCCCCCCCAGAGCAGGGACAGACCCAGCCCGATGGCAAGCTGCCACATCAGGAAAATTTCCAGTTTGCGGTGGGTATCTGCGGTTTTTTTCTCATTATTAATTTGTACAAGGGCAACGAGAGCTCCAAGAAGCGGGAAGAGGAGCGGCCAGAGAATTTCCATAAGATCCATGATACGGATCTTTTGCCATATGATAATTTAAACATGTCATCATTCAAAAAGAAATATCCTGAATTGACAAGAGAACAGTATCAGATAAAAAAAGAGGATTATACCGGAAGAACCCGGTTGCCATAAATTTCATTGATTACCTGGCCAACGCCCATGTAAAGCGCAAGTAAACCGGCAATCAGACCGGCAAATCCGCCCAGGGTAAGGATGAACGGGTTACCCGTGAGTTGTGCTGCAACCAGCAAAAGTGCCAGGAGCAGGACCATAAAGAGGGTAAATGCCAGAAGGCGGTGCATCTTTAAAGTGCAGATAAACAGGCCAAAGATAAGAAGCGTCCATACCCCAAGGAATGCTGCGAGATCAACCGGGCCGGGCGCTTTTGCAAGGCCCAGAGCGGGAAGCATCATGAGTGCAGCAAAAGAGATCCAGAAAAATCCGAAACTGCCAAACGTGAGCATGCCAAACGTGTTGTTCTTCTTCCACTCCATAAGCCCGACAATCACCTGTGCAAGTCCACCGTAGAAGATCGCCATCGCAAGGATGGGACTGCCAAGAGGAGTAAATCCGGCATTGTGGAGACTGAGTAAGATGGTGGTCATGCCAAAGGCACACAGTCCCAGCGGCGCCGGGTTAGCCGAGTTGTCCATCAGGAAGAGATTATTCCTGCTCTGTTCTTCGATATGTTGCATTGAATCAGCTCTTTTGAATTCTGTGGTGCAGATCCCATTCTTTGATTGAACACAGGACATGGTTGCCGATAATGGATTATTCTGCAATCATAGTCCCCTGTGCACACCGGAAAGAGGTGATACAGCAGCCAATGTGGTGCACACATCCGGGTAAAACGTGTACTACTAGGTATAATTGTGGTGCACATTATTAATAATTAGCACCATGATTTTTGAGTTGTTACCTGATTATGCACCAAAGTTTGTTATAAATGTATGATTTTACACCACAACTCCGTGTTACACGAGAGGGGATCCATCAACAGGCAGCAAAAAATCCGCAGTCAATCCTCAAACTGCGGTGTATCCTCACCCGCAGTACTGCGGATAAATATTTTATCTACGGGAACTCCGAATAATTCCGAGATCCGGAATGCGAGATCAAGAGAAGGATCATATTTTCCTTTCTCTATGGCAAGGATAGTCTGCCGGGTTACCGCCAGTTTGTCAGCCAGGGCTTCCTGCGTGAGATCGTGTAATGCACGGTAGACCTTGATCCGGTTCTTCATCCTTTCCTGTACCTCGTTTCAGTCAGTGACACTGATGATACTGCGATTCTGGAGTTGCAAATTGTTACCGGAAACTGTCGCCCTATGATACTGCCATTATCCGGGTTTGTGGAAATCCCACTCATTTCAGATTGCGTAGAAGACAATGATTGCAAGCGTCATGATTACAATAAGTGCACTCCAGAGTGCCGGGTTGTTGATTGTCCGCGAATGCCGCTCGTGGATCGTAAGGGGATATACCAGAGAAAAACCGGTATAGATACCGATGTAGATGATAATGTCAGGTACCAGCCTGCTTTCTGGAACAAGAAGGATATTTTTTAACACGATCACGAGGGCAAAAAGACAGGCCCCAGCAGTGAGGGCAAAACGGATTCTCCCGTCTCCAAGACTATGACTGATACCCGGTTCTTTTTCGTGATCCGGGGAGAACAGGTGAACCGATGACAGACAGATTCGCTTTATCATACTCGCAACTCCAGGAAATAGACAGTAATGTAAATGATACTTTACATTTTAAAAAGTATTTTTAACTTTTTGGAATATATATTTTACTATTTTTAAAATATAGAGAAAATGGGTCCCTTGAAGTTCAGGAATAAATGTTGATCGTGTACCGGTATTCATGCGTGATATTTGGATAGCATGATATCCCAGTAAGAAAAACCCGTATACCACAAAGAGTATGCAGCAGGAACCAGTAATAATCGGGCTCATCCAGATGGCTGTCGGAAATGACCCGGATGAGATGCTGAAAAAGGCGCAGGAAAAAGTAGAGCTGGCAGCTAAGGCTGGTGCACAGATCATCTGCCTTCCGGAACTGTTCAAATCCCGCTACTTCCCGCAGCATATCGGTGTCGATGTATCGGCATCTGCTGAAACTATTCCCGGTGCATCGACGCAACTATTTTCAGGAATTGCACGGGCACATAATGTCGTGATCATCGTCCCGCTCTACGAGAAAGCACCTGATGGTCGCTACTATAATTCAGCGGTCGTTATCGATGCCGATGGCACCGTATCGGCTCCCTACCATAAGGTACACATCCCCCAGGATCCCGGATTCTATGAGAAGGGATATTTCTATCCCGGCGAGAGTTACCGGGTTGTTGATACCCGGTATGGACGTATCGCTGTACTGATCTGCTTTGACCAGTGGTTCCCGGAGGCAGCACGGTGTGTGGCACTTGATGGGGCAGAGATCATCTTTTACCCGACTGCCATCGGACATCCCGGTGGCGATGAGCCGGTTGAAGGAGACTGGCAGGAGGCATGGGAGCTGATCCAGCGGAGCCATGCGGTGGCAAACTGCATCCATATTGCCGCAGTGAACAGGGTAGGCTTAGAGGAGACCTGTCGGTTCTTCGGGGGATCCTTTGTCTGCGATGCATTCGGTAAGATCATGGCAAAGGCAGGTGACGGCGAGGAGACGTTGATAGTTTCGCTCGATCTCTCCATGAACCACACGGTCCAGCAATCATGGGGATTTTTCAGGAACCGCCGTCCCGAAACGTATGGGCGGATAGGTGTTGGTTTCCCGGGGGAGAGTGGGGCGTTTCCCGCACTGCGGCAGGGAGATACTCCCCGTAACCGCGGGTTCCATATGCCGGCTGAATGGGAACCCCATGATGCAGTCTGGCTCTCCTGGCCGCACAATACCAACACATTTCCCCACCTCAGTGCAGTAGAAGAAGCATATTATGAGTTCATCCTCGCAGTCCATACATCCGAACAGGTTGAACTCTTTGTCCCTTCTGCCGTTATCCACCGCAAAGTCCGGGGAAGGCTCCGGGAGGCCGGAGCAGACATGTCCCTCATCACCCTCCACACCAGCGAATACTCCGATGTCTGGATCCGTGATTACGGCCCTACGTTTTTAGTGAACCGTACGCTGCAGAAAACCGCAATCGTCCACTGGGATTTTAATGCCTGGGGAGGGAAATACGAAGACCAGATCCTGGATGGCAGGATCCCGGTCGCGATCAACCGCCGGCTCTGCCTGCCACTGTTCACCCCGGGGATGGTGCTTGAGGGAGGTTCGATTGATGTAAATGGCAAGGGAACGGTGCTGACAACCCGTGCCTGTCTCCTCAATATCAATCGTAACCCCGGATTATCAGCAGACCAGATTGAAGAACGGCTCAAAGAGTATCTCGGTGTTGAAAAGGTAATATGGCTCAATGACGGAGTTGTCGGTGATGATACCGATGGGCATATCGATGATATTGCCCGGTTTGTCGGCCCGTCAACAGTGGTATGTGCCTATGAAACGGATATCACCGATGCAAATTACCCAACCCTGCATGACAATTATGAGATACTCCGGCAATCCTGTGACCAGAGCGGCAAACCCCTCACGGTCATTAAGTTGCCCATGCCGGCCCCGGTACGGGATGGCGAGGAGCAATACCCGGCAAGTTATACCAACTTCTATATCGGGAATTCCGTAGTAATCGTTCCGGTTTTCAAGGATTCACATGATGCCGAGGCGCTGCAGATCATCCAGGACCTTTTCCCTGATCGGAAAGTGATTGGCATCAATGCCCGGGCAATGATCGAAGGATTCGGTGCCTTCCACTGCGGAACCCAGCAGCAGCCACGGCTGTAAGCCGAAGGATGATTCGATAAAAAAGAATGGGCGGGTTATTCCTCGCGCTGTTTTTCATGTCCGCAATGGTGACGGCCGATTTTTATATCGTCCCCGCTTTGCAGTTTTAGATCCCCACTGGACCGCTGCGACCGGGCAGAAATGCAGGCAGGCAAGACAGAGCTCGCAATGATGATTCCATGACGGCTTTTCGTTCTCCAGCACGATATTCTGGACACTGCATACACTGGAGCAGGTGTCACACGAAGTACATTTTTAATCGGCAGAGAAATTCCTGTCAGATTCATTCCCGGAAGTCTTAATAAAAAGAAAAAGGCAGGCAATGAAAATCAGGGACCGGGGGGCGGAGAAGAAGTTCCATCACTTGCAACCGGACAGGTCGGCACCACGCTCACCGAACTCTTGGGAATGTGGGCTTCAAGCGACACTTTGATCCGGTTGATGACCTCCTGCACATCACCCATCTTTTTCTCGCCATCAAATTCCAAAAAGATCTCAATATATACGTTGCTTCCTGAACGGCGTGAGCGAACCCCGTGCAGTGCGGTATAATCATTGAAGAAAACAGCAAGGTGCCGGACGATTACCATCTGGAGTTCTTCGTCAAGTGTTTTATCGAGCAGATCCGGTAAAGATGAGGTGATGACCCGGTATCCCGAGAAGAGGAGGAACCCGGCAATGACAAACGATGCGAGAGGGTCGATGTAAAGGGACCAGCTGAAGGCAGAGAGCTCCAGGGAGGCAACCAGGGAAACAAGGACCGTAAAATCCGAAAACGCCTTTGCCCGGAACAACCGCCACTGCGAGTCCATGATCGGCGAGGGTTCCTTCTGGTTGAACCGGTAGTTCTTCAGCCAGAGGTACGAATTCATGCTTACACCGATCACCATGAGCACGATACCAAGGAGGACCCCCTCGTGAACAAGCTCTGCGGGGACAGCAATACGGTACAGGGCAATCACAAAGACGATCGCCAGTGAAATAAACATTACACCACCGGTGATGACCGAGGTTATTGTCTCTAACTTGCCCATACCATAATCATATGCCCCGGCACCCCCTTTTGCCATCTTGCGGATCGTCAGGTATGCAAAAAAAGTTGCTATGATTTCATTGCCGCATTTTAGGGCATCAGCAAACAAAACAATTGAGCCGGAGAGGATGGCGGCGATAATATCCGGAATCCACAGGATAAAATCAATAATCAGGCTGATAAGGACGGTCCGTTGTTTTGCGGCAAAGGATACCGGTCCATCACCACTATTTACAGGTACGGCATGCGACATGGAATGTACTTCAGTACTGCGTTTTTCCAAGTAAAAAGACCTTAGGAATTAATTCCCGAAAAATAGCGGATGTATCAGGATTAAATTTTTATGATGATGAAGAAAAAAATTTAAAGATATCACGGCAATTAAGGTAGACATTTTTATAACGATCCCGATGTGGATCTCTCACCATCAATGATACAGGGCATACCCATGGATAACAACCAGGCTAACTACATCCGGCACCGTCTGCAGAGATATGAAAGGAGTATAAACGAAACAGAAGATCATTTCGACCAGCTGGATAGTTTTGGCAGCTACCGTGCCTGTGCTCCCTGTTATGAAAAATTCGGCATCCCCTTCCTTATCGAAGCATTGAAAAACAGCGATGGCATGAAAGAAACATTCTGGCGTGAATATGATCGGATCTCCGGTAAACTTACTTCACTTAATTCATTGAAAGGTCGCATCTACCGCGATATGCTCTATGGGGACCTGAAAAATTATGTTGCTGCCTATCATTCAGCACTCTGTTATGCGGACCTTAACATGATTACGCTTGAATCCGATCATGATCTCTTTAACCGGGAGGCAATCCGGGCATTGATCGCAGAGTTGCACGATGATTATGATACGGAAGAGATTGAAATTTTCGTAACGGCACTTGATGAATCATTTCTGTGCATGAGAGGGACAACAGAAGCAACATCCTTAAAGGTGCCTGCACATCCAAGCATATTAGCATCCATGCCCAGGAAAGAACCATTCTCCCCTTGCGGAGAGACTGGGCCGAAACGACAGGTCTGATTTTTCGGGATTACCTATTTTTTGCGAGGGTAAGAACCGGCAAATATCGTACCTGGATTTTTTTCGGGCCACATGACCGCTTATTTTACCCGTATCACAACAAGGGTAATATCATCGGATTGCGGGGCATTGCCGAAAAACGTTCTGAGTTCTGCTATGATATCATCAATAATTTCCTGAACAGGAGCATCCCGATGGCTCCTGATAAAGTCTGCCAGTCGCGCTTCTCCGAATTCCTCATCCCAGGGATTGAACGCCTCGGTTACCCCATCGGTATACATAACGATCAGATCCCCATATTGAAGAGCCAGTTCCCCCGGGGCGATTTTTATTTCAGGAACAACCCCCAGTGCGATACACCGGCCACCTTCCAGAATCCGGATTTCTGGCGGATCTCCCCGTACGAGCAGGGGGAGATTGTGACCTGCATTCCCATAGGTAAACGTCATCTTCTCCGGATCCAGAACCCCGTAGAATACCGTGATAAACATGCTTGACCGGCCGTCTTCGAATATCAGACGGTTTGCCTGTTGCAGGACAACAGACGGATCGGCCTCGGCACTGCCCGTAATCCGGATCAGGGTGCGGCTGAGCGCCATGAACAACGCTGCACTGACCCCTTTGCCGGATACATCAGCAATGGCAATCCCCCAGCGATTGCCTTTTACCGGAATAAAATCATACAGGTCCCCTCCAATTTCCATTGCCGGAAGGGTTGCAGCAGCAAGTTCAATGCCGAGAATTGCAGGGGGGGACTCCGGCAGGAAATTATCCTGGATCTCCTTTGCAATCTCCATCTCCTTTGCATAGCGTTCCTTCTCCGCAGTTGTACGCCGGAGATGCTCGATATTCTTTTTGAGATCCCCGGCCATAGAATTGAACGAGTGGGCAAGTGCTTCGAATTCATCTCCAGTCTCGATCGTTAAGTGATAATCCAGATCACCGTTACCGATAGCCACCGTACCCTGTTTGAGTATCTCAACAGGCCGGGTAATGATCTTCGAAAGCATGACCGAGAGGATTATCACAATAATTAACAGAACGCAGAAAAGCCCTGCAAAAATGCCCAAAATATGGATAGTCCGGGCATCGATCTGTTCACCGGTAATCTGTGTTGCCGAACGGATCTCTTCTTCCACTATCTTCGAAGGGGCAAGAACCTGTGAAGCCGGTTTTGCTATGGCAAAACTCCAGTTCATAGACCTTACCGGGGCAAAGGCAATATAGGTCTCCTGACCGTTGATCCAGACATGATCCAACCCAGTCTTTCCTGCAACCATCTTCTTCCCGGTTTCCACAAGGCCTGGATTCGCATCATCAAAGACATTATTGAGAGCGAAGGCCTCGTTCCAGGTCGTGTTCTCTGCGGACAGGTCCGGGCTGCTTATCACGTTTCCCCTGCTGTCAAGCAAAACAGCATAGCCGGTTCCACCCAGCGCAAGGTTGAGAATATCCTGTCTGATGGTTTCAATGGTAATATCTGAAGCAATCACCCATGTCCCGTATTTTGTCGGTACCGCATGAGAACCGGTAATCAGCAGACCATTGCCGCTTGCATCAACATACGGTTTGGACCAGACTACGGATGAAGACGATTTTGCCTGAGTATACCAGTTTCGGATCCTGGGGTCATAATCCGATTCAAATCTATTGTTCCAGGGATTTGACCGCATGATTCCTGAATCGGTAGCTATGTAGACGGAGGCCATATCCGTATCTGCATGCTGCACTGCCATCAGCAGATCATCCATTCCCGCAAGAGTGCGGTATTCATCTGATTGGGACGTAACGGAGGATCCGGGAGCTAGGATTACAACCGTACTATTGAGGGGATCGCCGGGTGAGGCACCCGTAGGAAAAGAATGTACATTGGGTATCAACGGCTGATTATTCTGCAGGGATTCCGCCTGTGCTGCAAGAATCTCCATCTCAATATTGGTATCAAAAAAGATGACATCGGTGATCTCTGCCTGATCGGACGCAATCCTTTGCAGATCTTTCTCTGCTTCCTGCATAAGGGAGACCTGGCTTTTGTTTATTGCAGTCCTACCAAGATCCTGACTACTTTTTTCTGCATTATTTCCAATATCGCCAATGGTATAGAATGCCACAATACCTGTAATGAGCAGGGAGATCACCGACAGGATCAGGAAAATGGCAAGGATTTTCTGCCGGACACTCATAGATTTGAAAAAGAAATATGCGGGAGTCATGGTATCAGACAGTTTGTTCATAGTGAGGAACATTTCTACAAGATCATTGTTTGGAAAATCCCGAACAGCGGGGGATTATGCACGCATATGAATCATAAACGATTCAAAGGTATGTCCGGATACTACCTTTTCTCTTTTTGGCCTATTAAAATGGCAGGATTCCCCCGTAGAATTACCGGACATGTGAGGGAGTTTAGGTTTTCTCCTCAAAGGTTGCCCCATTCCTTTTCACAATCGCCACAGATAGTACAAGTGTCACGATACTGAGTATGATTCCAACGATAAAGGCCGCATGAAACCCGGCAACAAATACATGCAGGGGAATTGCACCAGCGGTCGCATCAGCTGCATTGGGAGCTAAACCAAGAATTACCTGCACAACAATGGTACTGAACAGGGCCACACCGAGAACCGAGCCGGTATTCCGGACTGTCATCATCACGCTCGACACAACCCCTTCACCTTCTGCTCCTCCGTCCGTGAGGATCTGGCTCATATTCGGCGGAAAGAACAGACCCACTGCAATCCCTAAAAGGGAAAGCGCTGCGATTGTGAACCCGATACCGGTCATTACTGAAAACATGCTAAAAAGCAAGAAGCTTATCGCGGCAAGCAGGGCTGCAAGGGAGGTGATTGCCCGGGATCCATATTTATCAGAAAATGCTCCCGACACAGGGCCGACCACCATGAGCGCTACAGCAGGGACCGCGAGCAGCAATCCGGCAACTGACGGGGTATACCCATGAATATTTTCAAAAAAGAACGGCAATAAGAATTCTGAACCGGCGTAACTGAGCATGAGTAACAAACCGGCACAATTCCCCAGGTTGAAATTCCTGTTATTAAACAGCTTCAGGTCAACAAGCGGTTCAGGACAGCGGTTCTCATGCACAAAAAAACAGATCCACAAGATAAATGAGAGTAAAAAAAGGCCAAGGATGGCAGGTGAAGTCCAGCCGAGGATAAGTCCCTGGTTGAGCGGATACAAAAGTGTCGTAAGGGCTGCACAGATCAGGGCTGAGCCGGCGATATCGAATTTGCCCGCTGAACGGACAACCCGATCTTTGGGGAACAGATGATATGCAGCTATGACTGCAACTACGCCAACGGGAATATTGATAAAGAAGATCCAGTGCCAGCTCAAATATTCTGTTAAAAACCCCCCGAGGATTGGTCCTGCCGCCACACCCAGCGAAACAACGGTGGCAAGAATGCCAAACGCCCACCCACGTTTCTCGGCAGGGAGAAATACCGCCACCATCGCAGGGGCAACAGCCACCAGTGCCGCACCGCCAATGCCCTGGAGTACGCGAAATGCTATGAGATGGTAGATTGTGTCGGAAAACCCACAGAGAAGGGAACCTAGAGTAAACGCGGCAAACCCTCCGATAAAAATCTTCCGGAATCCGTGAATATCCCCGAGCTTTCCAAACATGAGGAGAAAGCTCGCTTCTACAAGCAGGTATGCCATTATGATCCAGGAGACGAGCGCGAAATCAACGTGATAATATTCCGAAATTACCGGTAATGAAATATTTACGATGGTAGAATCCAGCGATGCCATAAATGCAGCAAACGCAATGATAAACAAAACGATACGCTGCTGGCGGACATCCGTTATTACGGCAGTCATTACCAGAGCGTTGAGGATAATCGGCTATATTATTTGTTGTATGGGAGAAAGAAGTCAAAACAGGGATATATTTGAGTTCCGTTACTCATGGTCAAATATTGACATTCAGAAGGGCCCTTATTGCAATTCCGATCAGGAAGGATATTGCCGCAATGCCAAGGCTGATGGCTGCCATCTCGGCAAAGCGCCGGTAAAAGGGGAGATCTTTTGCCACGGAGATATAGAAGGTAAAGACAAAGATCACCATTACTACGGCTAACAGGGTAATCAGCAGGGCAACAAAGGGGCTGGAAAAAAGCAGGAATGGCAGAATCAGCAGGGCAACGGTAACAATGTAGGTAAAGCCAGTATAGACCGAGGCCTTTACCGGGTCGGTTGGCCCACCATCGGAACGCTGCGAGAGGTACTCAGATGCCCCCATGGAAAGAGAGGCAGCTACACCCATCACAAGCCCGACAACCGCGATGATCTGGGTGTTCTGGATGGCAAACGTGAGACCGGCAAGGGTTCCGGTAAATTCCACGAGAGCATCATTCAGCCCAAGTACGACAGAGCCAACATATTTCAGGCGCTCTTCGTCGATGAGGGCAATCAGTTCGCGTTCGTGCACCTCTTCATTCTTTAAAATTTCGGCAATTTCAGGAACCGTGAACGGCAGGGCATGATCGGCAGACTGTGCCCGCTTCTCAACACCCTCCATGAGTTTTATGGCAAACGTCATTCCCAGCAGTCGTGCGATCAGGTAATAATACCAGACACGCAATGTATCCGGTGCTACATCACGCTTGGTATACCGCTTCCAGATCCCATAGTGAGTGAACTCTTCTGCCGCGATCTTTGTCAGAACGTCACGATTATGCACATCTTTTGTTGTAGCAGCAATCTTTGTGTAGATGTAGTGCTCAGTGATCTCACTCTTTTGCATAGCGAGAAGTAGTGCAAGATTTTTCTGGTCGGTTGTAATTCCTGGCATCATCAATCACCCTGGCAGTTTTACCGGAAATTTCCCTGTATCATTCACTGCGATTATTAAACGGCATTAAACCGGATGTGTTGAGTTCAAGCGGTAACTGCCTTTTGGTACCCGGATCTCAAACTGGACGCCTTTTCCCGGTTTGCCGTTTTCTGTTATCGTTATACCGGTGATGGAGAGGATTTCCCGGGACAGGAAAAGACCCAGACCGGTATGTTTGCCAAAACCGCGCCGGAACAGTTTGTCCTTATCTGCAAGGGGAATTCCTGTTCCGTCATCGCGGTACGTGATCACTGCACCATCATCTGTTTCTTCGAAAGTGAACGATATGCAGGTAATCCCGCCCCCATGGCGAAGTGAGTTTTCAATAAGGTTATAGAACACTTTTTCGATCAGCGCATCGGCATATACAAAGACTGGAGGCAGTAAGATATCGAAGGTGATCCCTTCGAGCGAGAGTTGCGATGCAGAGGAGCGTATCCGATCAGACAGGTCCTGCCATTGCGGGGCATTTACCCCTATACTTTCGTAATATCGCGTGAATTCGATCTGGCGCTCGATCGCTCCAGCAACTTCTATCTCCTTTTCAATGTAATCAAGGAAGACCGGGTCTTTCACACTCTCTCTGGAGAGTTCAAGGTACATCTTCAGCCCGGTGAGTTTATTTAAGATATCGTGCCGGGTGATGGATGAGAGCATCGTCAGTTTATTATTCGCTATTCTCAATGCATTTTCCACGTGTTTGCGTTCACTGACGTCCCGCATCACATGGACACTTCCAATAATTTGTTCCTCATCATTGTAAAGAGGTGAAGCGGTTTCAAGGAAATCTGCATTCAGGGTATCTTCATGAAATTCCTGTGCATGTTCCTGGCCATCGGCAAGCAAGCGGGTAAGCGGACAGTAACCGGGAGGATTTTTGCCATGGTGAAACAGATCATAACACGATTTGCCCACGGCATCTTCCGGGCTTATTCCCAGCCGGTCGCCCGTTGCCTTATTCACACGGATAATCCGAAAATCCCGTCCGATAATTGCAACCATATCAGGAACTGCATCAAAGGTGCGTTCCCACTCTACTTTTGCCCGCAGGATCTCATCTAGTAACTGCTTTTTATCAGATATATCATGTGCACTGACCGAGGCTCCGACCAGTTCTCCTTTTTCATTCTTTATAGGGGAGAGCGACAGGGACACCTGGATCCTTTTTCCGGATTTTGTCAGCCGCTCAGTTTCATACCGGTTAACTTGTATCCCATCACGGATTTTTTTTAAGAGTTTTTTTGCATCATCCAGTTTGTCATGAGGGAGAAGGAGAGTAACGGATTTGCCTTTAATCTCCTTTGCTGTGTACCCATAGAGCTTTTCGGCACTTGCATTCCAGTCGGTGACAATACCGTCAAAATTTTCTGCAACGATTGCATCGCTTGACGATGCTACGATCGAAACCAGTCGCCGGCACATCCGGGTGTCATGGTGCATCCTTCCACTCAGATAGGAAATAACAGCAGCAATTGTTATAAAGACAAAAATCCGTGCAAGAGCTGCGACCAGCACATCCATATCTGCAGGATACAGTATAAAAACTGCCGCAGAATAGAGTCCCGAGAGCAGGAGCGAAAATAGTACGCCCCGGCGGGGATAGTAATACGCTGCAAGGATTATCGGCACGTAGAGAAGATGGGGAAGAACGTTGGTAATACCCTGTAGCATCCCATAAATATTGAGAATAAGTGTCACTACTGCACTGGTTCCGATGAGCACCGGGATCAGGAAGGGGCGTTTGTATACCTGATCAAAATATAAAAAATCCATGACGCAGGAGCCTCTTTTCCTTTTACGTACACAGTGTTTATCCTTTTCCTTTTAATAGTTGGTACGTTAATCGACTCGTTTGTCAACGGGACTTTCAGGGATTGATCTTCCCGACATGTCAGGCAGGTAACCGTCACCGGTAGTTTGTTCTTGGATCAGGGGCTGTGAAAAATGAATTTCTTCCATTCAAGTTCCCTGATTATAAAACAGGATGTGTCAGGTATTGCATGACCCGTTCGATAACAACCGGGTTTCTCGGCAGATTGAGATGGCAGTACTGGTCGGGGAGGAGTGATGGGAGTGCATCATCAGGATCCAATGGCAAAATATCCAGAGAGATCCCCGGGAGGCGGGATTCATTATGCGAGACTATTCCATCCCCCTCCCAGGTCTGCTGCCACCTTCCTTCACGATCAAGATCCCAGGTCTTTCCCTTGAACAAGGGGAAGAAATCGGGTCTGCCACCGGGATTTGCCGTCACGATAACACGATAGGTGATATCGGAGCGGATTCCTGCTGAACGGAGTATATGCATGGCCGGGCTGGCCGGCCGGACATCCTGCACGAGGGAATCGGCTGATGGATCGAATCCCCTGGGGACAAAAACACCCGTGAGCCGGTTGATGATCTCTCCTCCCATCAGCGGATCATGGAACAGTTCTGCCAGCGCTGAACCATTGTTGGGTGGGCCAAGACCGATCAGCTGCCGGACATTCTGGTGCCGGTCATTCCTGTCCATCACTTCGAGAACGAACCGGGCTATGCAGGTGCCAATCGAGTGGCAGACAATGTCTACGGGTCCTGCATAACCATTCTCGTCCCGCTTCTCACTAACAAAGGATGCCAGTACTGCTGCAAGTTCCGGTATATCCGCGCCATTCATCCCGGCGTGGTCGAACTTCCAGAATGGAATCGCAGTTTCAGAAAGCCGGGGTACGAGTCGGTTCCAGATACCGGGATGGCTGTTCCATCCATGAACAAGGATAACCGGGTACGGTTCATTATTCATTACAGAATGGTTGGCACCCATCTGCGATAGGTTCTGCGATCCGGCTTCCTGGTCAAAGAAAAGAGATTCGCTGGACATTGACCGCAAAAAATAGGTTTCTTCAGACCTTTTTTTCTTTGATCTTCATGGAAAGCACCAGTACCTTCCCCCTTTCGTCAAGGATAGGCTGTACGAGAACACCGACTTTCCGGCGCTTGCCGGATTTTGTAACAATGGCAGTATTGGTATCATGGATAACCACTGCACCATGCCTTGCCACATCATTGACCGGATCTTTTAGTTGTTCGCCAGTCATGTCATCGATGAGCATAAGGACATCCCTCCAGTAACTCATCAGGATCTCCTGTTCCGGAAGATCGATAAACCAGGCTGCATAATGATTGAAAAAAATGATCCTGCCTTTTGGATCCATGACAATGATGACTTCATTTACATCAACGACTTTATTCGGCTCTCCAAAAGGATAATTACCCAGAGATTTTTTCCTGATACTATGGTTGTAGAGGGCAAGATCAACAGTGGATTTCAGCTCAATATCCATAAACGGCTTAAAGAGAATCCCATAAGGTTCTGAGTACAGGGCATTATCAAGGAGATTTTCGTCTTCCTTACCGGCAATAAAAATTACTGGAAACTGGAAAAGTTTGAAAATATATCGTGCGGCCGCAATACTGTCAAGATGCCCGCTTAACCGGATATCCATGATCACCAGATCCGGATTCAGTTCCGCGGATTTTAAAAGCGCTTCCTCACCAGTAGAAAATTTTCCAATAATATTATAGCCCTTTTTTTGCAGCATCAGGGTAATGAGATGCGTGATGACACTGTCATCATCAACAATAAGAATACGGGAAGAAGGCGCCATAATTACTGAATTTCCCTTGTATCAGGGTCATAAGCTGTAAAAACGTAAAAAGGGTATGCCTGAGCTGACGGTTGAAAAGTATAGTACACTACCGGTCCGGCAAATGCCAAAAAGCAAAGAAAAAATCTCCAACTCATCCGGTATTGATGAAAAATTTCCGGACACCTTGAGGATAAAAAAAGGGAATTTCAGAAATCCGTCATGATACGGAACTGGTCGATCTCTTCGCGGTCGAGTTGTTCAAGGAACTCATCTGCCGCATGACCGATATCTTTGCTTGCAGTAATAGCACGACCGACTACAAGGATATCTGCACCAGCCTTGAGGGCATCCTTTACTACATTGACCCGGACACCTCCCGCGGTTGCTACCAGGAGCTTGCCACCAGCTGCTTTCTTGATCGCCTGGATGTCTCCCCATGCATGGGCGGTCTCTTCGGTGTCAATCGCACGGTGGAGTTCCACGATATCAGGCTTGACTTTCAGGCTCGCAATGACCTTTGCCGGATTCTGCACATTGAGCATATCAACGATCGAGTAAATACCGACCTTGCGGGCTTCGGCAATAGCTTTTTCCATAGTAGATGCGGGCGCAAGACCCGAGACAACAACCGCGTCGGCAGTTGCATCGGCGGCCATACGGGCTTCAAGATTCCCGGTGTCGAGAATTTTCATATCCGCGATGATGAACGCATTGGGGCGGAGTTTGCGGATCTCGGAAATAACACCAAGGCCAAACTTCTTGATAAGCGGGGTACCTGCCTCAATGATGAGGTGGTCATTCTCAGGAAGCTCCTTTAACACTTGTGCTACCTTGCCCATATCCACAAGATCCATTGCGACCTGAAGGTAAGGGGCATCCCAGAGGCGCTGGACCTTGAAACCCATGACGGCATGAGCTGCGCGGTCCTTCTCGAACACCAGGGTTTTTGCATCGGGGAACGCTGCAAGCGCACGGTTGAGCGCAAGCTTTGTTGCACCATAATTATACCGGTAAAGCCGGTTGTAGTCTTTAGCATCCGGGTGGACAAAAACGGATGCGAGAATTGCTACCTTCTCGAGGTCAATACCATTAAAAAGGCCTTCTTCAACACAGTCTGCAACAGCCTTTGCAACCGCTGCCTGAACAGGACCAAACATCTCGTTCACCTGTGTCATATCCTTTAAGGTTACCTTCGGGATGACAAGCGTAACAGGTTTTGTGAGCAGGTTCGGGCGGACGACTGCGAGCAGGGGGGTATGCCCGGCCGAAAGCTGTGAGATCGCGTTTGCAAACGCCGTACCGATAGGGCCTTCCTTATCGCCCATCAGCAGATCGATGTGCGCCAGTTCCGCGCCATCGCCAACAAGTGCTTCTCCGACTAAATACATGGAACTCTCCTTAATCCTGATAGTATGTGACGCTGAGTGATGATAAATATATCAAATCATGCGCTTAAGGAAAAAATCCGGATAAAGAGATTTTTTGCAGAGAAGATCTGCGAGAACATCGGAAAATAATTTTTTCTGATTCGCCGGACAACGTAAACAGGATATTGCCTGTCGTAATTCCGTTGCGGATTAGAAAAAACCTGCATGAAGTTAAAAACTTCGCACCCAAGCAATGAAAAGTTACATTCCAAACCCAATTTCCATTTGCCTGCACTATCATCGGAAATTTTTTTAAATTTTTTATGACAAAATTAAAAAAGTCTTACCCCCGCAGTGACTTCATTTTTTCGGGTAGGTGATCGCGTTGATCGTACCGGTTATCCGGACGGGTTTATTGTCAGTATCCCGTTCAAGCACTTTTCCCCGGATAGCCACCCACTTCCAGTCTCCATCTTTACGGAGCAGCCGGAATTCCGATTCGAACAGGGGTTCTTTTCCTGAAAGGTGCTTGAAATACGCAAAGAGAAGACGGGGTAGATCGAGAGGATGGACAAAACTTTTACATGCGTTTGCCGTGATGGGAGGAAGATCGCCCGGCTGGTATCCCAGAGTGAGGTAGGCCCATTGATGGATGTTATGCACTTTTTCAGTTCGCATATCAATGTCCCAGATCCCGATATCTCCCGCTTTCATGGCAAGATACAGTTTTTCCCGGCTCTCGTAGAGTTCCTGCGCCTGTTTCTTCCGCTCTGTAAGGTCGATAATCACGCCCCGAACACCGGCAGGTTTCCCGGTATCGGGATCAACAATCTTCACTCCATAGATCAGTGCTGGGAAGGTGCTCTTGTCCTTCCTTGTAAGGAGATACTCATGACCGTTACTCGGCCCACCACCGACAGCACGCTTCAGGTCAACCATCGCCCGTTCCCGGTCATGGGGTGCGATGTAATCAAGAATGGAGATCTCCTTCTCGAAGTCATCCCGGGTAATGCCGAACCAGTCAAAACCCACACGGTTGCAGAAGGTGAGGACATAATCCAGGTCCATCTCATAGATCACCACCGGAATGATATCGGCAAAACCCTGGATCATCTCCTGAGAGATATTGAGATCCCGCTTAACCGCATAATGATCTGATATATCCCGGAACGATTCAATGGCGCCGGTTACCGTCCCGTGGGTATCATACAGGGGGCTTGCGGTGCTCCACAGGTTTGCCCCGGCACCGTCTTTGAAATGGGGGATAAAGATCTCGGAACTGATCCGGTCACCGGATCGCTTGAAATACTGGTACCGCGAGTCAGAAGAAGGGCTCATTTCAAGAACCATGTCAGCAAGGAGGAGGCATTTCTCATTATGAAATGGAAGGGCATACTCATGATCGCACTTCCCAAGCATCTCTTCACTACTGACGCCGGTCATTCTCTCCATGGCAAGATTCCACGCAATGACCCGCCCATTGATATCCCGGACAAAGGTTGCATCCGGCAAAAAATTGATAATATCGTTCATCTGCTGCCGGGAACGTTCCAGCTCATCGTTGACCCTGCGCCGTTCAATGGCTCGCTTGATCTTGTACTGGAGCTCGGCGATCATGCTTTGCATGTCCTGCCCTTTCTGGATATAATAGTCTACGCCGTTATCCACGGCTTCGATGACAACCTCTTCCCGGCCTTTTCCCGTGAAGAGGAGGAAGGGCAGGTTGCCATGCTGTGAACGGACATGTTTCAAAAAAGCGATCCCATCCATGTGGGGCATATCATAGTCCGAGACAACTGCATCGTAAGACTGTGCCGGGATTTTTCTCAGGGCTTTTTGTGCAGAATTAACCGTATCAACAGAGAAATCTCCGGTCTTTTCAAGATAGATCTTGTTGAGTCCAAGAAGTGCTTCTTCGTCATCAACATAAAGAACGGAATACATAAGAACCCGGATTTCTCCTCAATTTCAGCCAATTATTGAATAGAAATTGTGATTTGGTTCAGATTTTCTGACATCTCCGTATATAGTGGTGGGAAATCCGCCTTATAACTCCTTTGATTTAATTTCGCGAAAGATGGGATCCGGAGTTATAACAATCCAGAAAATAATTAAATTCTTTTTATTATCTAAATAAGAAATATAAAAGTTTATATAATCGTTTACGGCAATAAACAAAAAATTATTCCTTGCAGGTACCTTGAGATCTACCAGTAGATATACTATTTATGGCAACACCGGATCGTGGATCAACAAGATGCAACGGGGATACAAATTCCACCCCATTCCGGTGAAATTTTGTAGCAAATTCCGGATAAGAAAAAGGGAGACCTGGATTTCCTGACCTCAGTCACCTTACTTCTTCTGGTATTTCCTGCCTGCGGAGAATGCTTTATCAACCGTCTTTCCGAACTGCCAGTACGTTGCCTGTGCGTAAACAATCGGGTCAAGTTTGGCAGTATCCGGTTTTCCGTCAGTGACACAAGCTTCATCAGCATGGATCTCGATAACCTCGCCAATATATAGCAGGTGACTCCCGCAGTCAACTGACTTGAAGAGCTTGCATTCGATATTGACCGGGCATTCCTCAGCAAGGGGAGCGGTCCTGAGCTTGCCGTAGAATGATGTGAAAATCTTTGATTTGTCCTCTTGTGCACCAGATACGAGTCCGCAATGATCAGTCTCGATTACCTGCTTGGCAGATGGAATATTCAGGCTGAATGTCTGGTTCTCTTCAATTCCCTTTGCCGTGTAACGGGCTTTGTTAATCGCAACGCAGACCATAGGCGGCGCCATGCAGGCAACGGTTGACCACGCAGCGGTCATGTAGTTTGCTTTTCCTTTTACGTTAGACCCAACGAGCAGGGTGGGCATAACACTCATGTACGGCATCGGGCCGAGGGTGATTTTATCCATGTTGGTTTTCTCCGGGATGATGTTTGTAAGGGAGGAAATTAAGAGTATCTTTGCATGACATTCAGATGATGGGCTTTAAGACAAAACCGTCGTGATCCAATGTTCCTGGAAAAAAGGGCATTGGTTTTTGCACCCGCGGGATCAATCGAGTTTCTTTTTGATTTCCCGTATGGTCTGGAGCATCTCATCGGATAACGGGGTCACCCGGTACCCGAGATCGTTTTCGATCTGCCAGAACCCACTCTTTTCATCGATATGCCCGAGGATATAGCAGAAGAGAATGTAGAAGGGGATTGCAAGTGCGATAACCATAGGGATTGTCAGACCGAAGTGGATGAGGAAGAAATCCTCAAACAGTTTGGCATTGGCAGTGATGATACCGAAATTCAAGAGGATCTGGGTCCATGAAGTCCCCCTCGTGTACCGCTGCTTGAAGAGAGCCAGCGAGTAGAGGATGCCGGATTTTTCTTTCATACATTCCGGTTATCCATACAACCATATCAGGTAATTCAATCGGGCAATGAGTACTCTCTGTACCGGGAAAAGAGCTCAGGAAAAAATCCCCTGAATGGCAATAACCCGGAGAGTCCCTCCATTTCAGTAATCTGGAGAATTGCTTCTTCATGGGATATTTTCAGGTTTGCCATACGGTTACATCTCTTTCAGGTACACTACAGGGGTACGCGACCGAAGTGCAAATCTCGTACTCATCCCGGCACCGCAGAACAGCAGCGGCATCAGCCAGGGCATGATGGAAACGATGATCCAGAGTGCGGCCGGGAACGTGTAATCAGAGGTGACGTAATAACTGAACCATCCTGAAGAATACGACAGCAGCGTGGACAGGAAATAACAGCAGGATACTCATTCAGCGCAGGTTGTCAAGGTAGTGCAGCCGGGCATGATGTCTCCTTTTGTGTCTGGTCGGAATAAAAGATTAAGATTATGATGCGGGTCAGTCAGGAGGTGCCGGGAAGGACACACTTAATTCCGCATTTTTTTCTTTGGAGGGGGGTCCGTGGTGACATATGCTTTACCCGGACCGGGTTCCAAACACCGCTCACGGCTACCTCATTTATGGGAAATTCTCACCGTTGAAATAGTATATTGGATCGCCAGGAACCGCGTAATGCCCGGTCGATCAAAAATATTGTATCCCCACTGACCCCCCCAAAAGGCCCTTTCATTTTCCGGTTGATTCAAACCATTTTACACCGGAGAATTATACCAAAATGGGGGTAATGGGTAAAAGGGGGTCGATGGGGGCATTTCTGTTTGAGGGTGCTATCCCCGTCCTACACCATACTCATTTGACGAACCATAACCTAACCGGGTCGTGACCGGATGAAGAATTCATGCAACTTCTATGGGAGGGTAGTGCGGGTACAAATGAATGGACCGTATCATGCCAGGCCCACAGGATATGGGCACCCATTTCCCGCATATCCACGTCTGAGAAATTGGTCTAATGGATGGCCCGGGACCGCATGGTGCCCATGTCTCCATCAGGGTTCTGTTGCATGGAGATTGGCATGATAAAACCGATCTCTATAGAACGTGAGAAAGATTACAAGCAACATCCGGTCATGAAAATTATATCACATCCCATGCTCAATGCAAAACCTGAAGATGACAATCATGACAGAGATAAATCCGTACGAGATCTTCCAGAAGGAATGCCCCGAACTTGCCGAACGGTTCAACAACTTAGTTGAGGTGCAACGTACGTTAAAAGGCCTAGACCCGAAAACAAAACAACTGATCAACATCGCGATCCAGACCTCGACAAAGAACTCACGGGGCGTGAAGTTCCATGCGATTATGGCATACCAGGCCGGAGCGACAAAAGACGAGATTATCGGAGCAGTTGTCATGAACCTGCACCTGACCGGGCTTGTCACGGTACTCGAATGCCTGCCAGCCGCGATTGAGGGTGTAGATGAGGCAATGAAAGGTAAGAGTAAAACTGCGATGTCACGCCCGGCTGTAAAAAAGCCAAAGCCCGCAAAGAAACCCGTAAAACGGTAACGTGCGGGAAAAACATCTTCCTTTTTACTATTGCCAAACGACCGGGAATATGCCCGTTGATGCTAATCAGACCAGCAGCTGGCCGGACGATATGTGAACAGCATGCCCCCAGATGATGACCCGATCGCCATTCAGCGTAACCCGTACCGTCCCGCCCCGCACTGAGCACTGAAACCCGTCAAGCTCGGATTTTTTGAGTTTCTCTCCCCAGTATGGCCCAAGACAGCAGTGGGCTGAGCCGGTGACCGGATCTTCCGGGATACCAACAGAAGGTGCAAAGAACCGGGAGACAAAATCAAAATGCGGAAGATCCGACACTGCGGTTACAATGATCCCCCGCGTCGGAATTGCCGCGAGTGCAGCCATATCCGGCTCAAGGGTGCAGAGATCTGCTGCTGACGGGAGCTCGGCGAGAATATCAAAACGGTTCCGCCCTACAAAAAGGGGGGAAACACCCAGGGCACGATCAAGCCCGGGAACCGATGCCGAAGAAGTGACCGGCTCGGCGGGAAAATCAATCTTAATCCAGTCCCCGTCATTTTGGGCAGTAAGCGTTCCTGACAGGGTCTCAAACGAGATCACTGATCCCGGACTCTCGCGACCGGTTGTCCACAGGGTGAAGGCTGCCGCGAGTGTTGCGTGACCACAGAGATCGACCTCATGTTCCGGAGTAAACCATCGCAGGTTCCAGCAATCCGGGTCGGGATGTACAAACGCAGTCTCGGAATGTTTCATCTCACCGGCAACCTGCTGCATCCAGGCGGGATCGGCCGGCCCGTCCAGGATGCAGACCGCCGCCGTGTTTCCGCGAAACGGGGTACCGGTAAAGGCATCTACCAGATGCAGCTCAGGACTCATAAAAGTGAGATGGCATTCCGGATGCTTATAGATTATCGGGCACCAGAAAATGAGGATCTTGTCATGATTCAGATCTTCAGGTAATTCTTGGATTGTTCCATTCCCGGACCGTAAAATAGAGCATCCGTGACCTTTTTTTTACGAAAACGAAAAAACCGTTCGTACCTGTCACGGTAAACCGTAAACTACCGGTTAAAGAGTTAATAAGAAAATGTGGGGTTGGTGAGATTTGAACTCACGATCGACGGGTCTCTCCGACATGCATCAGTGCTCCAACGGGTCATCATCTTTTCATCAGTAGACCCATTGTTCATCATCTGCGAGCACAAAGAACGCAAAGACCGCTGGAGCCCGTCGCCATTCCGGGCTAGGCCACAACCCCATGCTGTCCACGTACAGGATTTTCCTGCCGCTGACTCAATAAATTCGCAGTATACAAACTTAAGAGTTTGGTTATCTGCGTTCTCCACCACAAAGCCCATCCTGCACATAATCATTATACTAATGCGTTCCGGAATGGAGGAAATGCAGGAAAAACATGGAGAATACGATCCTCACCTCCCTACGAGGCGTTTATATAGTGCACCACTCTTTTATCAAATTGCACCACAGCCCGCATAAAATCAGTATCAATATATGTCATTCCTGACCCATATTTTACCAATGGTTGAGGGGAGTTATGCAAGCGGAACATCGACCGTTCCTTTACTGGGAATGACAATCGGTGAAATGGTTGACAGTATTGCGGCAAAATATCCGGACAATGAAGCGATTGTATCCGTGCACCAGGATATCCGCTGGACGTATCGCGAGTTTATCGAGCAGGTAAACCAGGTAGCCCGCAGCCTCATGGGTCTTGGGGTGGAAAAAGGCGCCCGCGTCGGGATCTGGGCAATGAATTACGCGGAATGGGTAGTTGTGCAGTTTGCCACGGCAAAGATCGGGGCAATCATGGTCAACATCAACCCGGCGTACCGCACGTACGAACTCGAATACGTGCTCAAGCAGGCCGAGATCCAGACCCTCATCATCCAGGGCCGGTTCAAGACTTCCGATTACGTAGGAATGTTCTACGAGGCATGTCCTGAGGCATTCGAATCCAAGCCCGGCAAGATCTCCAGTGAAAAATTCCCGTTCTTAAAAAATGCTGTTTTCCTGGGCAATATCCCGTATAACGGTATGTACACATGGGACGACCTCCTCAAGAAGGCCGATGAGATCACGATGGATGAACTCATCGAGCGGGGCGAAGTGCTCACGTTCGATGATGCGATCAACATCCAGTACACGAGCGGTACCACCGGATTTCCCAAGGGCGTTGTCCTCACCCACCACGGCATCCTCAATAACGGTTATATTATTGGCGAAGGCATGGGCTTTACGGAAAAAGACCGTCTCTGCATCCCGGTCCCCTTCTACCATTGTTTTGGCATGGTGCTTTCGAACCTTGCCTGCGTAACCCACGGGTCAACGATGGTGCTGCCAGCCCCTACATTCGATGCCGAAGAAGTGTTAAAAACGATCGAAAAAGAACACTGCACCGCTGTCCATGGCGTCCCCACGATGTTCATCGCGGAACTTACCCACCCGAACTTTGCAAAATACGATCTGCGGACACTCCGCACCGGGATCATGGCCGGATCTCCCTGCCCCATCGAGGTGATGAAACAGGTCAACACGCTCATGCACATGAGCGAGATTGTCATCGTCTACGGGCAGACCGAGACCAGTCCCGGGGTTACCATGACGACAACCAAAGATCCGGTTGACCGCCGGGTATCTACGGTCGGGCGTTCATTCCCCCACACCGAGCTCAAGATCATCGATTCCAAGACAGGAAAGATAGTTCCGCTCGGCGAGATTGGGGAGATCTGCGCCCGGGGTTACTGTGTCATGAAGTGTTACTACAACAATCCCTCGGCAACACATGCCACCCTTGACAAGGACCACTGGAACCATACCGGTGACCTCGGCACCATGGACGAGGAAGGTTACTTCAGGATTGTCGGGCGGTTAAAAGACATGGTCATCCGCGGCGGCGAGAATATCTACCCGCGGGAGATCGAAGAGTTCCTGCACCACAACGAGAAGATTGCCGATGTGTATCTCGTTGGTGTACCGGACATCAAGTATGGCGAAGAACTCTGTGCATGGGTGAAGATGAAGCCCGGCCAGACCATGACAGAACAGGATGTAAAGGACTTCTGCAAGGGAAAGATCGCCCATTACAAGATCCCTCGGTATGTGATGTTTGTCAACGATTTCCCTATGGGAGTGACCGGCAAGATCCAGAAATTCCGGATGCGCGAAGAATCCGTCCGGGTGCTGGGATTGCAGGAAGCAGATAAGATCGAGACCGCGTGATACGGTCTGATAATTATTTTTCTTTTTCATCTTAGCCTGACAGAACAGATGAATATCATTCCGTTCATCTCGGACACTTTAAATACCATCCACCCGGATTTCGTCATATAACAATACAAGAATCGGGATTAACCGTATGATCCTGCAAAAATATCCATCCACAACGGAGCAATGATGGTAGATAATCCGGCTCAGGATACACAGGAAAATTGCATAGACCCGTCCTGCTATGACAGGGTTAAAACCCGTGTCAATTTAATCCTCAATACCTACCCAAACGAGGACCGGTCTGCACGGGGAGTAAAGTATTTCCTTGCCATATTTATCCTGGCTAACACTGTTGCAGTGGTTCTCTCCACAATTTCGGATCTTCCACCTCCGGTCCGCAACCTGATTTTTGCAATCATTTCAATCAGTCTTACTATTTTTACTATCGAGTATATCCTCCGGCTCTGGTCATGTACTCACAGCCCCACATTTCTGGGCAGGATAAATGATCGCCTGCATTACGCAACGGGGATTTACATGATAATCGATCTGATATCGATCATCCCCATCATATTTCCTTACGTATTCCCCCAGGATTATGCCCTGCTCCACATATTCCGGCTCCTTTCGATCTTCAAACTGGTGCGTTACACCCGCCACAATGATGCACTGCAACTCCTGGGCCGTGTCGTTTTCAAAAAAAGGGAGATCATCTCAATTCTTGTAATTTTTCTGGTATTTGAGATCCTGTTCTCCTCAACGATCATGTACCTTGTCGAGAACGCTGCGCAGCCGGACAAATTTTCCAGTATCCCGGCAGCCATGTGGTGGGCGGCGATGACCGTGACTACCGTTGGGTATGGTGACATTTACCCCATTACGCCATTAGGCCAGACAATCACCAGCATGGTGACAATCGGGGGTGTCTTACTTCTCGCCCTCCCTTCAGCAATCCTTGCTTCAGGTTTTATGGAGGAACGGCAGAAAGAGCAGAGATCTCATGAACATCTTGAAACTGAAACGGGGATTTCACTGCTGGAGCGCGTGGGAAACTTAAAAGAGCGCGGGTTGATTACCGAAGAGGAATTTCAGGAATATAAGACCCTCATCCTGCCACGGTCACGTGATCCTGAAGATGGGGAAATTAAAAAATAAATTGATTTTTTTACAGAACGCCAAACCATGCGACATACGAGATCGCAATCATCACAATAAATATGACAATGAGGATCTTGTACACGCAATTGTGGCAGATGCCACCTATGGATGCCTTGTGTTCAGGATTATGGGATGATGAACAGAGGCGGCATTTATGTCCGGCATGATCATGGTGCTCGAATTGCTGGTGATGGGTCATATCCTCCCCATTGATCGTGCGAGGGAAAAAACATACCGAAATAAATTACCGGGGTTAAGATCCTGCCGTGCACCATCCTGCGTGACTGACTCAACCATGAGAAAAGGATTTTTTTTAAACTCAGGTACCAACCGTACATTACCCGATTTTTTCAGATCGATCTGACCTGTTTTATTCGGAACGTGAACGGTTGACAAGTTCAAGGGCTGCCTGTGCCGCCCCGGTAAGGATTTTGTCTTCACCCGGGATCTCCCGGTTCAGCATCAGGATCCTGCCATCACAGATGGTTGTCTCAACCGCTGAACCATTGCATGAATACACCAGATTTGAAGTAACATTGTGCAACGGAGTGTTACATGCTGTGCGTGCGGACACGAGCACAATATCTGCAAGAGAACCCACCGATAATGTTCCCGTACCAAAGCCCAGTGCCCGGGCCCCGTTGGTTGTTGCCATCGCCAGCGCTGCTGGTGCTGGAAGGACCGTGGGATCGTTCCAGAAGAATTTCTGGAGAAGCGCAGCAGTCTTCATCTCCTCGAACATATCGAGATTATTATTGCTTGCACAGCCATCGGTCCCGAGACAGACATTTGCTCCCGCCGCCATGAGCGGGCGGATTGGCATTGCCCGGTTGGTGGCAAGTTTCATGTTGCTCGCCGGGTTATGGGAGACCGCAACACCCCGTTTCCCGAGCAGATCACATTCCGCATCATCGAGCCAGCAGCAGTGAGCGGCAATGGTTTTTGGGGAGAGCATGCCGCAGTCGTCCAGCAGTGCAGCCGGGCGTTTGCCGTGCTGGGCAACACAATCCGTGACTTCCTTTTCCGTTTCGGACAAGTGGATGTGGATACCGATATTCTGCTCTTTGGCAAACTCTGCACACCACTTCAGTCCTTCAGGAGATACCGTATAGATCGCATGGGGTCCGGCAGCAGCCTTGATTCGCGGATTATTCATCGAACGGATCTGTGATGCAAGTTTTTCGGTAGCTTTGCACTCGGTCTCACGTTTTTCTGCATTAAAGAGATCGATAAAACCGTAACAGAGAACCGCACGGATGCCGGCCTCATCTACTGCCCGGGCAGCCTCATCCATCATGAAGTACATGTCATTGAATGCAGTAGTACCGCTCTTTATCATCTCGAGACAGGCCAGCTTCGTCCCCCAGTACACATCCTTGCCGGTCAGGTGGGCTTCGAGAGGCCAGATCTTCTGGCTCAGCCAGTCCTGCAGGATCATGTCATCTGCATAACCGCGGAGCAGTGACATAGCCGCGTGGGTGTGAGTGTTGGCAAGACCGGGAAGGGCAATCGCACCATCGCCATCAATCACCAGATCGGCTTCACTTTTGTACTGCCCCCGCACTCCTTCACCGGCAGCAGCGATGATGCCTCCGTCGTTCACAAAAATATCTGCATGTTTTCCATCGATCGTCACATTTGCGATCAGGATCGATTGCCTTCGGTTGAAAATATCGTCCATGGTATTATCCTGCCCTATCAGGTCATATGCGTAATTATCGTGTTTACCAGTTCTGCGGTGCGATGCCGGTATGACCGCGAGATCTCAAGAACCTCATCAAAGGTAAGTATCCCGTCTGCAAGACCGTTTGCATAATTGTCTACCGTACAGAGTGCGGTAAAATCCATACCCAGTTCGCAGGCAAGGGTGGCCTCAGAAGCGAGAGTCATTCCGACCAGATCGGCTACCCGTGACAAGGCAAGTATCTCGGCAACGGTCTCAAAACGGGGACCTTTTGTCTGCACGTATACTCCGCCGTACCGGGCTTCAGGAATGTGAGAAACAAGCTTTTTTGACAGATCCTCATCCAGTACAGGAAGCACATGTTCGATCGCATGGTCGTGGATCGAGGGTATATCGGTCATGCTCACATAATCGGTCGGGATAACGAGTGAACCGGGCGCGATCTCGCGGTTTAAAGATCCCGTGGATCCAAATGCGACGATCCGGTCCACGCCTGCGATGGCGAGCGCAGCCATGTTTGCCCGGTAATTAATCCGGTGAGGCGGGAGACCCTGCTGGTGGCGCATCAGCATCACGATGTCCCCGCAGAGAAGTTCGGCATTGCCAAACGGCGTGTTCACCCGGCGTTTCCGGAGTTTCGGCAGCTCAGAGAACAGGAGGCTCGTTCCCCCGATAATGCCAAGCATCAGTGCCACATCCAAGCCAGATTAGATCGATTGTCCGCAAACGTATCAGATACAAACTGCATGACTACCTGCGCTGAAGAATGATTGTCGCGGGAGACACTAATATTTAGCGAATTGTCAGGAGCATTACGCAAGCGTAAATTCCTTCAACGCACTATCATCTGGTATGGGTATGTTCGATACGGTCAGCGATGAGACAATCCGCCGCGGGGAATGCACGGACATCTATTTCGAGCGAACGGAAGAGACACTGAAAGCTGAGGGAATCAATCCTGATGTGGTAATGGAAGTGACCGCATCCTCACTTCCCGATTCCTGGTCGGTTTTCTGCGGACTTACCGATGTCCTCGTGCTGCTCGAAGGTGTGCTGGTCACGGTTGATGCACTGCCCGAAGGTACCATTTTTTACAAAAACGAGCCCGTGATGCGAATTTCCGGCAAATATCGTGATTTCTGTCGCTATGAGACAGCAATCCTCGGTTTTCTCTGCCATGCCTCCGGGATTGCAACTGCTGCCGCCCACGTCAAGCTGGCGGCACGGGACCGACAGGTATTTTCCTTTGGTTCACGCCGGCAGCACCCTTCCATCGCACGCATGATCGAGCGGGCGGCATGGATCGGGGGCGTGGACGGGGTCTCCAATACCTGTGCACCGGAGGGGATGCCAGTTGTCGGTACCATGCCACACGCATTTGTGATGTGCTATGACAAGCCCGAGACGGCATGGCGATCGTTTGACAGGCACGCACCAGAAGAAGTGCCGCGTATCATGCTCTCCGACACGTACTGTGACGAAAAATCTGAATCCCTGCGGGCTGCGGAATGCGGCGCAACCGCAGTCCGGCTTGACACTCCCCGCTCGCGCAGGGGCAATATGCGCTCGATCATCGAAGAAGTGCGCTGGGAACTGGATACTCATGGCTACGGTTCCGTGAAAATATTCTTATCAGGAGGAGTGACCCGCGAAGAGGTGATCGCGTACCGCGATATTATCGATGCATTCGGTATAGGGGGCACAATCGCAAATGCCCCCGTGATTGACTTTGCGCTGGATATCGTTGAAATTGAAGGAAATGCAAAGGCAAAACGCGGTAAAAGGAGCGGAGTGAAACAGGTATATGGGCTGGCATCGGGAAAGCACATCGTACTGCCGGTGAGAAACTCAGTGCCGGTGGGGGCAATCCCGCTGATGGTGCAGTATATAAAAAACGGCACAATTGCAACGGGAACAGACATGGGAGATGCGCGAACAAGGGTGCTTTCCTGGCTGAAATCCGCTACCGCGCCAGAGACTTGATTTTTTAACCTTCTTTTATCCCCGCCATTTAAGCCAATTCTTTTAACCTATGGCATCCTACTGGATAGGAGCGGGCTGGTAGATCAGTGGTAGATCGCTCCCTTGGCATGGGAGAGGCCGCGGGTTCAATTCCCGCCCAGTCCATTCGTTTTTAAAAAATTACCAGAACGGCCTTGGTTTTTTATCATTAGTCACTCATCCCCGATATAATGTGGATTGATATTTGCAGCCTATTCGCAATCAACAGATTTCACCAGACAATCCACAAATGAAAACAGTTCTTTTTGCTCCAGTCCGCAACTGACGTATATTGAACAGATTATTTTCCAGGAGTAATTCCTCTATACTTTTATCGCATCAGCACCTAAGAGGGATTGTCAAGGTGAAGCGGTATGACGACCCTGTTGCAGTTTTCGGTGGAAGGCATATCCTGTGCAATCAAAGTGGGAAAGACTGTTTTTGTCGAGCGGATGGTCCAGGTAACCCCCCCCCAAGAAAATGGATTTGGGATTGCCGGTGAAATCAATCTTCATGGCAGGAGGGTCCCCGTCTACCAGGTCCGGATACTCCTTGGGTTTCCTGAACAAAAACCCCGCCTTTCTGACGTCCTGATTGTGACAAAGGTAGGTTCCGATTGTGTTGCCCTCTGGGTCGATGAGACATCCGGGATCAGTCAGGGTACCAGTCTTACTCTTGAAGACGCATCCACTCTTGAAGATGAGCCCGCTGTGCCGGGTATGACTATTAGTGCCGAAGGGCTTGTCATCATCCGTGACCTGGCGGGTTTTCTCAGGAATTCAAATCCAGACCAGATCCGCACTGAACTTCATACTAGCAAGGGTATCCCGCGCGAGGATACGGGAGAGGATCCGGGAAGGATAACTGCGATCCTTGCGGAACGAGCGCAAAAACTCTCACAACCAGCCGTACGGTCCCGGGGTATAGTCCGCATAGAGATACTGAAATTCCGGCTTGCCTACCAGGAATATGCCGTTGGGATGAAATATGTCCGGGAAGTAGTCCTTACCGGAGGAATCACGCCGGTTCCCGGCACACCGGATTACATATCCGGTATCTGCGCAATACGCGGTGAGATCATATCACTCGTAGACCTCCGGGCACTTTTTTCTATCAGCGGCAAAGGCCTCACAGACTTAAACCGGGTCATTGTTCTCACGGACGGAACAATGACTTTTGGCATTCTTGCTGATTATATCACCGGCATTGCCACAATCCCGGCCAGTCTGCCGGAGGCTCCAGCACCAGTTCCCCCAGAAGGTGCTGCTCCCTTCATGTTAGGTGTTGTGGAAGGAATTGTCGTACTGGATGGAGCGGCCCTTCTGGCAGATTCACGTATGCTGATAGATGAAACCGCTGCATGATACAGCCCGTTATATGGACTCCCTGCCTTGTTCCTCGGAACGGAACCGAAAATGCGTGCCAGTAATTAATCAGTAATTTTAAACAATAAGCGATCAGTGTATTCATTACCAGAAAAATGAGCAGGTACTGGAAGGGTGCGGGATATGATGGAGTTTTTTTCTAACATGAAAGTCGGGACCAAGATTCTCGTTATCTGTCTTTTCTTGGCAATTATCCCGACGCTGTTACTCGGGCTGGTCGCTTATACCAGTTCCAGTAGCGTTATCAGCGAACAGACCCAAGCGTTGCTCGAGACCCAGGTCGGAGATATGAAAGGGTGGACCAACGACGTCTACAAGCTGACGCGCAACAAGGTCAACAGTGACCTCAACGTTGCAAAACAGAATTTCTATGGTAAGGGCACTCCTGAAGTCATCAGTGATAAAATGACCCTTATTGACAAGAGTGGCAACCGCTATGTGGTCAATGATAATTTTGAGATTGTTGACCAGGTTCAGGCAATGGTTGGCGGGGCTGCAACCGTATTCCAGGTATACAATGACAGTTACGCGGTTCGCGTTTCGACCAATGTCCAGGACGCAAACGGGAAGCGGGCAGTGGGCACCCGCCTGACAGACGATGTCTACAAAGTGACCGTGAACGACGGAGTGACCTACTACGGGAGGCGTGACCTGTTCGGGAAAAACTATGTCACTGCTTACGAGCCAATCAAAGATCCCAGCGGAAAGATTATCGGCGTTCTTTTCGTGGGGACTGAAGAAGGACAGACCCTCGATGTGGTCAAGACAAGTATACGCGACACCCGTGTGGGTAAAAACGGTTATATGTACGTGATTGACAGCGCAGGAAATGTGCTTGTCCATCCAAGCTCCCAGGGTCAGAACTGGGCTGACAAGGATTATGTCCAGCAGATGTTCAGGAACAAGGAAGGTGCAGTACCCCACGAAGTTGACGGGATGAACGTCCTTGATGCGTATACATATTACGAACCGCTTGACTGGTACATAGTATCACGCGCAGAACTCTCGGATTTCACCGGGCCTATCGATACCATACGAAATACCATCTTTGCCCTGATGGCCGCGTCGATGGCCATCGGTGCAGCCATTGCAATTCTCTTTGGCCGCTCCATATCCGGACCTCTCCAGTCCGTGGTGGTCATGATCAAGGAACTCAGGAACGGTCACCTTTCTGCCCGGCTTAACATCAAGAGACAGGACGAGATCGGGATCATGGCCGCAACCATGGATGAGTTTGCTGACGATCTCCAGACCAACGTTGTGGGAAATATCAAAAAGATTGCCAAAGGGGATTATATCGAAGCATTTGCAGAGCCGGTCGATGAACGCGATGAGATCCGTCCCGCACTGAGGATGATGGTCGATTCACTGGATCACCTCCACAAAGAGACGATCAAACTCACCGATGCAGCCCGGGCAGGAGATCTTTCCGTTCGTGGGAACGAAAATGCATTCCGGGGCGGCTACCGGATGATCATCGCCGGGTTCAACAAGACTCTCGAAACGATCACCGAGCCGGTGAACGAGGCCATGCGCCTTGCCCGTTTCTATGCATCCGGTGATTTTACCGCCCGGTTCGACGAGAAGATCCCGGTTGCCGGTGAGTTTGTCGCGTACCGGGATGCACTCAACACGATCGGTATCGAACTCCAGCGCCTGATGAAGCTGATCAACGAGGAACTCTACGAAGGTGTGTCGGTCCTTTCATCCGCATCGAGCGAGATCCTGACCGTCACTACCCAGCTCGCAACTGCCAGTTCCCAGACCGCAACCACCGTCAATGACACTTCAGATACCGTAGAAGGTGTCAGGAAAAAGACCGACATCGTGATTCTCAAGTCGAAATCCGTGTCGGAGAAGGCCATGAAGGCCATTACGGTCTCCGGAGAAGGCCAGAAATCCGTGCAGGAGATTCTCGACGGGATGAACCACATCCAGCGGCAGATGGACACGATTGGTATGAGTGTCATCAAGCTCTCTGAGCAGAGCCAGGCCATCGGCGAGATCATTGCAACGGTTACCGATATATCAGAACAGTCCAACCTGCTTGCCGTCAACGCATCTATCGAAGCAGCAAAAGCCGGCGATTTCGGAAAAGGTTTTGCGGTAGTTGCCCATGAAATTCACAACCTTGCCGAACAGTCAAAACAGGCAACAGCAAACATCCGCACGATCCTGACGGATATCCAGCGGGGGGTCTCTTCAGCGGTGGTATCAACCGAGCAGGGTACCCGGTCCGTTGCAGATGCAGTCCGGCTGACTTCCGATGCACGGGAAGCAATCGAGGTCCTTACCCGGTCAATTGCTGACTCCTCCAGAGAAGCTATCGAAATTACCACTTCCATCCAGGAACAGGCTGCCGGTGTCGACCAGATCTCGCTTGCCATGGAAAAGATCCGTGATGCTGCCCAGAAAAACCTTGAAATTACCCGGAAAGTGGAAAAAACAGCAGAAGACCTGCATGAACTTGGCGTGCGGTTAAAGAAACTCACTGTCCAGTACCATGTCTGAAATGCCCTGCCTATGACCGGTCCGGACGATGAATTCCAGAAAAAACTCCTCGCCACATTCAAAGAAGAAGCAGAGGAATATGCAAACACCATCACCGAAGGGCTTCTGGAGTTGGAGCGGGACGGGATCGAAACCGGAAGCCCGGTAACCGAGAGGGTTTTCCGGACAATTCACAGCCTCAAGGGTGCTGCACGCGCAGTGAACTTAAAAGAAATTGAACTGGTCTGCCAGAACCTTGAAAATGTTTTTGCTGCGATCAAAAAAGGAGAATATCTGCCTGACGCCGATGCATTTGATGTCTTTCACCATGCTCTCAAGGTAATCCGGGCACAATTACAGGATTTCCCCGCTTCACAGTCAAATTCTGCTGAGATCATTACTGCGATTCGGGGGCTGCTGGCCCCGAAAAAAAGTACGGTTGAATCACCGAAAGACAATAAACTGACCGAGGGTAGTGCCTACCCCCATACATCACCAATTATTCGCGTTGTTGCCCCTACTGAACCGGATGCTGATGCTTTCAGGAAAACAGGCACTATTTCAGCCGGTTTTTCAGAAGAAAAATGGCCCGGTGCACCAATGTTGTTGCCAGTCCAACCGGCAAACCAGAAAGGTGGAATTGATCAAAAAACAAAAAGCAGGGCCACGGTAAGGATTGCTGCCCATAAGCTCGACCGGTTAATTGCCGGTTCCGATGACCTCCTCACCACCCGGCTTTTTATTACGCACCGGATGCGGGAGCTTGAAGAGATGATGACCCGTTTTTCACAGTGGCGCTGGAACCACGCCCTGATCTCATCCGATCTCTATTTACTCAGGGAAGCTATTGCCGGTACCAAAAAGACCACACTCCCCCCGGATCTTGTCGTCCCGCTCCACCACATGCTCGAGTTTCTTGAGTATGACCGGGAATTCATGGTATATCTCAGGCACGACCTGGGAGCTCATATCAGGGCAACGGAACTTGACCGGTCTGCACTTGAAACGAGCACATCAGAGATATCCGACCTGATCCACGATGCGGTACTGGTGCCAATTGCTGATATCCTGTTGCCATTTTCCGGGTTTGTGCGGGAATATTCGCGCAGCACCGGGAAAAAAGTAGATCTCATCATAGAAGGCGAAGAAATTGAGATGGACCGTCGTATCCTTGAATCCTTAAAAAATCCCATCATGCACCTGATCAATAACAGCATCGATCATGGAATTGAGTATCCGGATATCCGGGCGGAACAACACAAACCGGAACGGGGGATTGTCAGGATCCGTATTGTCACCCATTCGGGCAGTAAAGTCGGTATAGAAGTATCAGACGATGGTGCCGGGATAGATTGCAATAATGTACGGAACGCCGCAGTAAAAAACGGGATTATCACAGCAACAGAGGCCGGAAGGCTGACTGATGAAGAAGTAATATGGCTTATCTTCCGCTCCGGGCTATCCGTAAATCCTGAAGTCACGGATATCTCAGGAAGGGGTCTCGGCCTTGCTATAGTCGAAGACACGGTGACGCGCCTTGGTGGAAACGTGATTCTTTCTTCCCAGTTAGGCAAAGGCACCAGTATTACCCTGAGAGTCCCGGTCAGGCTTGCGACATTCCGCGGCGTCGTAGTCCGGTCCGGAAGTCACCGCTATGTCCTTCCCATGCAGCAGGTCCGGCAGGTATTCCGGGCAAAACCGGATTCAATCATCTTCCATAAAAAACGGCCGACAGTTACTCTCAATGGAGAGGTTATCAGGGTCATCCGGCTTCCCGATGCCCTGGGCATAACCAAATATCACCGTACTTCTGAAATACCCCCACAGGTACCGATTATCATTATTGCCTATAGCGCGGGACAGATTGCCTGTATGGTAGACGAGGTACTCCAGGTGCAGGAAATCGTCGTTCGCCCCCTTGGCAGCCAGTTACACCGGGTAAAACGCATAACAGGAGCTGCAATCCTTGGCGACGGGACCGTAGCTATCGTGCTTGACCCGATTGAACTTATCCAGGAAGCGATCAAAACGGATCTTCCTGTATCCAGTGAGGAGCAGAACGATACGGTTTCGGGAAGGATCCTGGTTGTCGAGGATTCCGTGACTTCCCGGATGTTCCTCGCAAACATCCTCGAACAGGGGGGTCACCAGGTGACCACGGCACGCGACGGCATGGAAGCCTTCGCGATGCTTAAAGAAGAGACATTTGACATGGTTGTGTCAGATGTGGATATGCCCCGTATGAACGGCTTTACCCTCACCGAAAAGATCCGTGCCGATACCCGGCTTACGTTCCTGCCGGTAGTGCTGGTCACTTCTCTCGATACCCGCGAGGACCGTGCCCATGGCATTGCTGTCGGGGCAGACGTGTACATGGAAAAAAGCGGCTTTGAGAAGGAGGCTTTTTTATCCATTATCAATGAACTGCTCCATGGGGATTACTAAAATGCATGGAGTATATACTATACTTATGGAGCAAGCCCTTCCATGAACGGCACAATTCCCAAAAACCCAATGAAACTTCTCGTGGTCGAAGACAGCAGAACCCAGGCGGAATACCTGCGCCATATCCTGGAAAATGAAGGTTACCGGGTAACTCTTGCAGCAAACGGCGTTGAAGCACTGGAGCAGATTAGGATCGACCGGCCGGCACTGGTTTTATCTGATATTATTATGCCGGAAATGGACGGGTACGAACTTTGCCGCAGGATCCGCACCGATCCTCTGCTGGAAGCAATTCCGGTTATTCTCGTCACCCAGCTGTTCGACCCCGTAGATGTGATCAAGGGGCTTGAAGCAGGTGCTGACAACTTCATTATCAAACCCTTCGAGCCCCAGCACGTGTATTCACGCATCCACAGCGTACTCGAGGTGCTCGCCCACCCGGACCCGGACTGTCGGGCCGGCACCGGCATCGAAGTCTCGTTTGCCAACAGCAATCATACCATCACTGCCGGCCGGTTGCAGATTCTCACTATCCTTCTCTCCACCTATGATCTTGCCGTAAAGAAAAATACCGAGCTGCTCGAAACCCACGAGCGGCTCAATGCCGTAAACGAGGAACTTCAGGTAGCAGTAGAAAAACTCAAGCTGGCCAATGAGGACCTGTTCAGGGAAAATACCGAACGACGAAAGGTCGAGGATGCGCTGGAAAAAGCCAACAAGAAACTCCAGCTGATGGCAAGTATCACCCGGCACGATCTTCTCAACCAGCTCATGGCCCTGCACGAATACATTGAGCTTGCCCTGGTGACAAAAACGACCGATGCGGAAAATGCCTGGAGACAGGTCGCCACCGCCGATGGAATTGTCAACCAGACCATCAATACCGTGCAGTTTACCGGGGATTACCAGAAGATCGGGGTAAAATCGCCCGTATGGCATAATGTCAGTACCCTGTTGGGCAATTCGTTGAAACACACCTCGCTTGGCACGGTAACGCTGGAAAATTCCATTCCCCCGGAACTGGAGATGTTTGCCGACCCGCTGATCGAGAAGGTCTTTTCCAATCTCATTGAGAACGCAGTACGATACGGGGGTAAAACGATCACAACGATCCGGTTCAGTTATCTCTGTAAAAACGACACCTGCACGATCGTCTGCGAAGATGACGGCCCGGGCGTACCCCCGGATGAGAAAGAGAAGATCTTTACGTACGGGTTTGGCAAAAATTCGGGTCTTGGCCTTTTCCTTTCCCGGGAGATACTCAACATTACCGGTATCACCATAAAAGAGACCGGAGAATTCCACAAGGGGGCACGGTTTGAAATTATCTGCCCGCGGGCAGCTACGCGTTCATCCGGATAGCACTGAAATAGTTCCTTTGAATTCAATGGATCCGAAGGAGGAATAAAATTTAATGGACTGATATACTGGCCGCTTCGGGGCAGGGTGTGACTGCCTCCGGCCGGTTTTTCCATTTTCACTAAGACAATCTTTTTGCCTCTTTAAAGCAAACCAAAGAAAAAGCAGGTAAGCAAACCAAAGAAAAAGCAGGTGCCTTTCGGAATGAAGACCTTATTATTTTTCAATTCTTCATCCCCGTTCACCCGTACGCGTATCATCACCCTCGGCGTTACAGCAGGTATTGCGTTAGGGGTAAACCTTGTCGGCATGTTTACCGGTATCACGGTCCTGCTCTCGCATGTCATATACATCCCCATTATTCTTGCGGGGTACTGGTTCCCCCGGCGGGGACTTCTTTTTTCCACGCTCATCGCAGTTGCCTATGGTGCACTGGTCACCCTTATCCTGCCCCTCGATCTCCTCCTCATCATATCCACCCTCTTCCGCATGACCTTCTTTATCATTATCGGAGGTGCCGTCTCCTATCTCTCTGCAAAACTGTGGGAGTCGGAACAACAGCTTCACGAGATCATCGAATTCCTGCCTTACCCGACGTTTGCGGTTAACCGTGAAGGGATCGTGATCGCATGGAACCAGGCGGTCGAAGAGTTAACCGGGGTTAAAAAAGCAGAGATCCTCAATAAAGGGGATTATGCCTATGCCCGTGCATTTTACGGGACTAAACGTCCTGCCCTCCTTGATCTGATTCTGACCCCCGGTCCTGAAACAGAAGCCCTGTATCCCCAGATAAAAAAGGAGGGCAAGAAACTTGTCTCTGAAATTTTTATCCCCCGTTTCAAGGGAGGAAGAGGGGTGCATCTCAGGATCGCTGCCACTGCCCTTGTCGACAGCAGCGGGAATATCACCGGTGCGATCGAATCGATCCGGGATATCACCGAACAGGTCATGACCGAATCGGCACTCCAGAATACCAGCAGCAGGCTCAATACGATTGCCGGGATCGTGCGCCACGATATATCAAGAAAACTTGCAGGATTGTACGGGATTCTTTCCATAGGGGTAATGAAATTCGATGATCCTGACGTATTGTTCTTCATCGAAGCGCTGAAGGATTCAGCCCAGGGAATCCAGCACCAGATCGATATATCCCGCGAATTCAGGGATATCGGCACATCGCCCCCAACATGGATACCTGTGCAGGCCGCCGTGCTCGACGCTGCTGGTCGTGCAGGGTCGGGCGGAATCTCGTTCAGGATTTGGACGGAACGGCTGGAAATCTTTGCCGATCCGCACCTGCCAGCAGTATTTTTCCATATTTTTGATACCACGATAAAAGAGACCGCCGGGGTAACTACCGTGGTGATCACGTACCATGTACAGGAAAACGGCTGTGCGATTCTCGTGGAAACGGATGGTGCCGGGATTGAAATGAGCATGAAAGAATCCCTGTTCACCCAGCGCGAGGAACGGTTCGGTCACGGGTTGTTCCTTGCCCACGAGATCTGTTCGATCAGCGATATGACGATCAAAGAGACGGGGACACCCGGAAAAGGCACACGGTTCGAGCTCACGATTCCCCCCGAAGGATACCGGATATTATGATCGCACCCGACCACGTCACCGCAACCGGAAAAAACGGCCCGCACATCACCCGGGACACCGTGCCGGGGAATGAGGATCGCCCGGATACGAAAATACGGGTGCGTGAACTCAGGGCAGATGAGTTCCCGGCAGCAGATAAAACCTGGGTGGAATATCATGAGACAACGGGCGATCCCGCCACCGACAGGATCTTCGCGGTCTTTTCCAGGGACCGTATTGTTTCATTGGCCCGTTGCCGCCGTCACCCTGATGGTATGGACGTCGACGGCATTTTTACCCCCGTGGAATATCGCAGGAAAGGCTATTCCCGGCTCGCAGTCAGCGCACTGGTGGAAGCATGCCATAACGACAACCTGTACATGCACGCTGTCCGGCACCTGACCGGGTTTTACGCGACAATGGGATTTGTCCCCATCGAAGAGAAAGAGTTGCCCCCGACCATACGCGAGCGGTACCTCTGGGCGGGAGGAAACCTGGAAGGTGCAGAGGTCCAGCCGATGTTCCGGAAAGCAGGACTATTCCCGGATTAACATTTCTATAAACAGGCAGCCTTTCTCAACTGCTCGCCCCGAATCAGGGGAGGTGTTGTTTCACCCCCGTATTGCCCACGTTTTTTATACTTGGCTGTCAGAGGGACTATTCAGACTATGCGCATCCGTGACCTGATCCTCCCCGAAGATAAGAATTTTTTTATTCTCTTTAAAGAAATGGCCGAAATGATTTCTGAAGCATCTACCACTTTAAACGAGATCACCCACGAACTTCCAAATGGCACCGAAAAAGCGCACAAAGTCCGGCAGCTCGAGCATAAATGCGACGAAATTACCCGTCATTTATTCGAAAAACTGAACGAATCGCTGATCACCCCGCTCGAACCCGAAGAGATCTCCCGGCTTGCGCCGGTCCTTGACGATGTCATGGATCGCATAGACCGGGTCACCCAGCAGATCTGCAATTACGAGCTTCCGGGGAGTAACGAGACATTAAAGGAATTTTCCTACCTGATCATGATGTCTGCCGCAGAGATCGTAGAAGCGGTAGATGCCCTTGAAAGTCTCAAAAAACCTCAAGACGTGAAAAGCCATTCAATTGAGATCAACCGGATATATAACCTGTCGATAGAATTGCAGGCAAAAGCAGTGATCGATCTGTTCAAGACCAAGGACCTGCTGCTGATCATCAAGCTCAAGGATGTCTACGAGGGGCTGGGACGGGTGATGGAGAAGTGCAACGATGTCGGGCACGCACTCAATGATATCGCGATGAGCCATACATGATCGGCCTGGAACCCATCATCCTGTTCGGGATCATCCTCGCTCTGGCTCTCAATTTCGTCAATGGCCTCAACGATGCCTCGCATTCGATCGCAACGGTCGTGGCCACAAAAGCGCTCTCGCCGATCAAGGCAGTCTTCTCCACGGCGATCTGCAACATGATCGGGCCGTTTCTCTTCTCCACAGCGGTCGCAGCAACGATAGGGACAGCAATTGTCACCAGCAGTGCGCTCACCCCGCTCTCGATTGTTGTCGCCATGGGTACATCGATTGTCCTCGTCTTTGTTGCTACCCGCATGGGAATCCCGATCTCCAGCAGCCATGCCATGGTGGGAGGATTGCTGGGTGCCGGCATAAGTGCGATCGGTTTTTCCGCACTCATCCTCCCCGGTGCAGAGACCATATACCAGGTTTTTTTCTCTGCGGTTCTCGGCGCGATCCTCGGGGCACTCGTACTTGCAATCATCTGTGCGGCTTTTGAAGGGGATGTCAGGTTTGGCATCCTGCTGGGGAGTGTCTGCGGGGCAGGAATAATCATCCCGGTCCTGATGGTTGCCGGGGTAATCCAGATCCACGGGCTGCTTGCCATCGTACTCTTCATTTTTATCTCACCCCTCCTCGGCATGACAGGAGCATTTCTCTTCAATGTCCTTGTCACCCAGTTAATCAAAAACTCGCGGCAGAGCAGGGCAAAACACATCTTCCAGCCCCTGCATGTGCTCGCATGCCTCGGTCAGGCAACTGCGCATGGTGCGAACGACGGACAGCACGCGGTGGGTGTGATCACCGCACTGCTCGTATCTTCCGGTATTCTTCTGAGCTTTGAAGTGCCCACGTGGGTCATACTGGCTTCAGCCATTGCCATCGGCCTTGGCACCTGTTTTGGCGGGTGGCAGGTCGTCGATAAGATGGCAAAAGATATCACCAAGATCCGCCCGTACCAGGGATTCTGTGCGGCAACGGCGAGCAGCGCGATTCTCGTGATGGTCACCCAGCAGGGTATCCCGGTCTCTTCCACCCACGCGATCAATGGGGCGATTATCGGGGTCGGGGCCACGCGGGGCAGGAGTGCGGTCCAGTGGAAAGTCGTGCGCGAGATGATGACTGCCTGGGTGATCACCATCCCGCTCGCACTGGCGGTATCCTGGGTGGGTTACCGGATCGTCAGCTTCGCTCTGACCGTAGTATAGAGCCCACAATATTTCGCTATATTTTTAAGATCTACCGTCGATTACCAGTAGGTTTGTTATGGGTCTTCGTGAATTGCTGATACCGAAGGATAAGGTTTTTTTCGACCTGTTTGAAAAGCAGGCGGGAGTGGTAAAGGAAGCGGCATGGCAGCTTGTCGCCCTGACCGAAGATTTCACCAATGTCAAGGACAAACGCCACGCGATCGAGAAGCTCGAACACAAGGGGGACCAGATCACCCACGACATTTACGAACAGCTGAACAGCTCGTTCATTACACCCATTGATCCTGAAGAGATCTCAAAACTCGCTTCAGCCCTTGACGAAGTGCTGGACTATATCGATGGCGCGACCGAGAAGATGTACTACTACGGCATAGGATCTACCGATTCCCATATGATCGAGCTGGCAAAACTGATCCATATGTCCACGGTTGAGATCGAGAGTGCAGTAAAAGGTATCCGTTCCATCAAGGACCCGCGCTATATAGAAGAACGCTGCATCGAAGTGAACCGGCTCGAAAATCTCGCGGACGACGTGCTGGCGCATGCCGTCACCGACCTGTTCAAGACAACCGATGCGATCACCATCATCAAATTAAAGGACATCTATGAGCACCTCGAGACTGCCACGGACAATTGTGAAGATGTCGCAAACGTACTGTCCGACATCGCTATCCGGCATTCATAGGGACGTCACGTAAGGAGTCTGCATGATAGAGGCACCGTTTATCCTTATTATCGCCATCATCGTGATCGCGCTGATCTTTGACTTTACCAACGGGTTTCACGATTCAGCCAATTCGATCTCAACGGTTGTCTCTACAAAAGTTCTCTCCCCGAGAAATGCCGTAATGTTCGCTGCTTTTTTCAATTTTATCGCTGCATTCGGGTTTGGGGTCGCTGTTGCAAGTACCATCGCGAAGATCGTCCAGCTGGAGATTGTCGCAACGGTCATGATCCCCTACATCATCCTCGCTGCTCTTACCGGTGCCATTGTCTGGAATCTTATCACCTGGTTCTTCGGTCTCCCTACCTCATCATCCCATGCCCTGATCGGAGGATTGGCAGGTGCCGGTATATCGGCAGCGGGACTGACTGCAATCAAGTGGTCTACCGTGCAACTGGTAGCGTTATTCATGATCCTCTCCCCCATGATTGGCCTTGCGATCGGGTTTTTGTTCATGGCACTCGTGCTCAACATCACGAAAAACGCCCATAAATCAACGGCAGAATCCCATTTCCGGCGGCTCCAGCTCTGCTCGGCGGCAGCCTACAGTTTCAGTCACGGTACTAACGATGCCCAGAAGACGATGGGTATTATCGTTCCGCTGCTTTTCTCCATCGGCTATTTCGGCGCTGCTGTTGATCCGAACCAACTGCCGGTTCCCCTGTGGGTGATCCTCATCGCCCATGCTGCCATTGCACTCGGGACGCTCTTTGGAGGGTGGCGGATCGTAAAAACCATGGGCTATAAGATCACCAAACTCCGGCCCGTGCACGGGTTTGCAGCAGAAAGTGCGGGTGCAGCAACGATCATCGGGGCTTCCGTTGCCGGTATTCCGGTAAGTACCACGCATATCATCTGTTCATCAATCATGGGCGTAGGTACGACAATGGGAACCAGTACGGTGAAATGGGGGGTTGCCCGGAGCATCATGATCGCATGGGTGCTCACCATCCCGATCAGCGCCCTGATCGGTTTTATTGCATTTGTCGTGATCCGGCTGATTGTCGGATCATAAAAACAGACCGGAAAAACCGGTGATTATTTACTCTTTTTTACCGTCGTCGCGTAATACCGGCACAGTTCTCGAATCGGGCATACGTCGCAGAGCGGTTTCTTCGCATCGCAGGTTGTGCGCCCGTGAGCGATCAGGACATCGGTGAGATCGCCCCACTGCTCCTGCGGGAAGAGTGCCATGAGATCGCGTTCGATCACCGCTACATTGTCGGTATCGGAAAAGCCTATCCGCTGAGCCAGCCGGCGGACATGCGTATCGACCGCGATCCCTTCGTTCCGCCCAAGTGCATGGTAGAGCACGATGTTGGCTGTTTTCCGCCCGACCCCGGGGATGGTGAGCAATTCTTCCATCGATTCGGGTACCTTTCCCCCGAAGGTTGAGAGGAGCGCCTGGGAAGCGGCGATAATATTCCGGGCCTTTGCGTGAAAATACCCGAGGCTGTGGATGATTGTTTCCACATCTTCCGTTTTTGCCTTCGCGAGCGCAGAAGGGGTTGGGTATCTTTCGAAGAGTGGTCCCCGGACCTTCAGCACCGCCCGGTCGGTAGTCTGCGCCGACAGGATCGTGAGGACAAGCACCTCGAAGGCAGAGCCTTTCGAGAGGATAGCAGGAGAATCACGGGCATCAGGATAGCGTTGAACGAGAAGAGAATAAATCTTCGCTGCGTCCTGTTTGTTCATAGCCAAATGGGGTAGGGCGGATTCGAACCGCCGTCAAAGCGTCCCAAACGCTCTAGGATGGACCAGGCTACCCTACTACCCCGCGACATCATAGATGTGCCGGGATGATAAAAATAGGTAATGGTCTTCCTGATCAGACCGGGAGAGGGGATTTGCCCGATTCGGAAACAACGGTGCCGGTAAAGGTTCCCTTCAGGATCGCATTCGACAGGTTCTCCGGTTCCGTCCCGTCCAGCACCACGAGGGGGATATGGCTGCGCTCGACAATGCGGGCAGCGATGATGTCGAGGACATTATTGGACCCGGCACCGAGCCCGATCTGGCTGACAATCTCCAGCAGCTGCGGGGGGGTGAGCGTCTCGAACCGCTTCGCACCCTTGTGCTTCTTCGGGTCCTTGTCGTAGATGCCGTTGACCGAGGTTGCGTTGATGAAGACCGAGGCCCTCACGCGTTCTGCAAGCACCGCCGCAACCGCGTCGGTGGTCTGGCCCGGCGTGATACCGCCCATGACTACGATCTTGTTGGTCTCGGCAAACTTCTTTGCCTCCGCATGGCTCTCGGCAACTTTCGGGTACGCTGCATCACCCAGGGCTGCGATAAGCAGCGTTGCATTGAGCCGGGTGACCAGGATACCAATCTCATCGGAGGTTCCCTCGTCCACGCCGAGTTTCCGGGCAGCTTCGATATAATCCCGGGCAGCCCCGCCTCCGCCGACGACAACAAAGAGCCGGCGGCGTTCTGCGATCGCCCTGAGTACCGGGACATACGTGCTGATCCTGTTCCCGCTGAGGGTCGGGATCAGGATCGAACCTCCCAGCGAGACGACAATAGTCCTCATGGCATTAGTTTTTGTACCTGATGCCCATATAGAGTTGTTTACCATGTTTTACTGCCCGAAATGCAAGAGCCAGGAAGTATTTCCCGTTGCCGGCGGATACGTCGGACAGGTCTATCTCTGCAAAGACTGCGGGTACCGCGGCTCGTTCGTTCTCGAGATCGATGACGCAGATGCATTCCGGGAGATGGAAAAGGAAAAGAAGCACCATCGCTAATCTCTCATCCGGAGAAACAATGCACGAGGCTCACCAGTATGCAAAACTGGAGAACAATGCGGTGAAATGTTCGCTCTGCAACCACCGCTGCACGATACAGGACGGCAAGTACGGTATCTGCGGCGTGCGCATGAACCGGCAGGGCTCGCTCAAGGCCATGACCTACGGGAAGATCAGCGCAGAAGCGGTCGACCCGATCGAGAAGAAACCCTTGTTCCACTACCTGCCCGGCACCCTTTCGTATTCACTCGGTAGTATCGGCTGCAACTTCCACTGCGAGCATTGCCAGAACTGGCATATCTCCCGGGCGGAGCTGGAGGGCGCGATGCTCCGCGAGCTGCCACCGGCTGAAGGGGTAAAGCGGGCGATTGCAAGCGGGAGCAAAAGCATCTCGTGGACCTACAACGAGCCGACGATCTGGCACGAGTACCCGCTGGATATGGGCTCGCTGGCAAAGGCAAAGGGGCTCGGCACCGTGTACGTGACGAACGGGTACATCACGGAAGAAGCGCTCCGCGAGCTCGCGCCCATGCTGGGGGCATTCCGGGTGGATCTCAAGGCATTTACGGATGATTTCTACAAAAAGATCTGCGGTGCAAAGCTCCAGCCGGTGCTTGACTCGGCACAGCTTGCAAAGGAACTTGGCATGCACGTCGAGACGGTCACGCTGGTCATACCGGGCCTCAATGACAGCATGGAAGAGCAGGAAAAACTGATCCGCTGGGTGATCGAACACCTCGGCCCCGAGACACCCATGCACTTCTCCGCGTTCCACCCGGATTACAAAATGCTCGACCGGGGGGCAACTCCTGTCGCAACATTGGAAAAGATCTACAAAAAAGCAAAAGCGCTTGGCTTGCGATTCCCCTATCTCGGCAATGTACCCCGGAATTCCTATGAGAACACGTACTGTCCCCACTGTAATACGACCCTGATTGAGCGGCAGGGATTTTCGAGCCGGTTTGTCGCACTGGACGGCAACCAGTGCACCAACTGTGGTGAAAAGATCGAGATCGTACGCCATGTCTCCTGAACCCGGTATCCCCGCTCACCAGTGCCCGGCCTCGGAGCCACGTTTCCTCGCGGACCGCATGCTCGGCACTCTCACCCGGTACCTGCGGTTCATGGGATACGACACCACCAGCGCAAACGGTCTTGTGGAGGGTAACGCCAAGGAAGATACCCTCCTGCTGGAACTTGCGGTCCAGGAGAACCGCATCCTCCTCACGAGGGATGCCGAACTTGTCCGGCGCGGGAAGGACAAGGCGATCCTGGTCAGGTCCGAAGATGTTATCGAGCAGGTGCAGCAACTCGTGGAGCTGGGTCTGGTCATGCGGCGGATCACGATGAGCCGCTGTTCGCTCTGCAACACCCGGGTGCGGGAGGCGTTCGAGTGCGAGATCGCGGGTGCCGAGTATGCACCCAAGGACTGGCGGGGGTTGTCGTTCTTCTGGTGCGAGAGCTGCAGGAAACTGTACTGGAACGGGTCGCACGGGAGGATGTTGGAGGAGAGGATTGGGGGAGGGAAGTGAAGGGGGTTGTTGAAGGAAAGGACGAGAATTCTCTAAAGGTCCGTTACATTTTATGAAAAGAATGTTGAGAGCGATCAATGTCTACTTTTAATAAACATGTGATGACCAGGCTTGATCAATGGGATCAATACGTTGATAAATGCGGATTGACGGTTGATGGGATGGATTGATCCCTCAAAAAAATGCTTCGTTTCTCATCCTAAGTCCAACTCTCTCTCTTCTTCTTCAGTTTGATTTTTCTGAATCATTTTTTTTACATATTCAATATTCGTTTCAGCCCATCTTCGAACATTCAAATTTTTATGAAGAAGAAGATCAGAATATGCATTAAACCAAGTCTCGTAGAATGGAATTAATGAACCCATCCATGAGAATTGATGCATTTTTTGCGTCAATCCTCTTAATACTTTATTATCATCGCCATAATTATCAAGTAATAATAATGCTAATGGACTCCAGACTTTTCTTTCTTGAACAGTAATAATCGGTAAGATGGCCTCGGAAAGGAAATATGGAGATTTCTCTCGGTTTTTTTCGCACCATTGTGATACAAGAATTAATGGTATTTTGTCTAGTAAGCAGGGATTCCACTGATAACCTGATGAATCACAGAAAACCACTCCTCCGAGAATATCTTTAAGACAGAAGGATACAATTCGATCTTTTGAAACAATTGCCTCTCCAAAAATGGGCCATGTGGTTTCGATATATTTTGGAGATAGAAGAATCTCGATGAGTTCATCCATCTCATGAGAAATCATGAAAGTACTTGGAGCCGCTAAACAAAGGTTGATAATTTCATTAGTTAATTGACTTGCCAATTCTTGGTCTGGTTTTCCGCGTTGTAATAATTTTTTCGTAACCTCATTCATCGAATAAAGAATATGTTGATGATAGTCGGCATTTTTTAAGATGTTAAAAAAGCATTTTCTCTCAGTTAATAATTGTTTTAAAAAGGGTGTACATTCCTGCATTTTTTTATCGTCATTGAAAGTGTACATATAGGCGATTTCAAAAACAGTGGGACAACTGTTACTTGATAGGGATAATAAGTCTGAAAAGAATTCGGTTACAATATTCGTCTCTAAATGTTTCAATACACTCCCATACTGAAAAATTGAAAAATCATTTACTTGGATCGCACCTTTCTTAACCTCGTTAATCAACCGAGATAAATCTCTTTTTTGAGGTTTTGATTGTACGGTTAAATATAATAAAAGAAAATTGAGTGTTGTATCAGCAGAGATCTTCTCAAGACATTCATTCACTATGTCTGAGTTTTCGTCTCTAATTGAAAATAAAAACCCACCAAGAACGGATCCATCTCTTTGATCAGCGGGGATTGTTTTTAACAGTTCGATTGATTTGTCGATAAATTGTTCCTTATTTTCTATAGCTTTTCCAAGAGAATATCCAAAATAATACCCCTGTGCGGAACGAGTGGCATATAATAATCTGAGAACTTCAGTTAAATCACTCGGTTTTTTAACAAGATCAATTGCAAACTTTTCAACTTGTTTATTTGCTTCTTCAATCGGATCTTTCCCTTCAAGAATTGAAAGACGTTCAGGGTGAATAATTGTAACATATGTAATATCTTTCAATTCTTTGGGACTAAGTTTTTGAATCCAATGGTTAATTTCCGCTAGTGCATCAGGAGGTACATCATTTGAACGATAGTGAATAAAACTCTTTAATTCATACAAAACCTTCGGCCAAAAAATCCCCCTCGTATCGCATATGGTGAATATTACATCCTCGATACTATCCAAAATAGGATATCTCAATAAACCACTAATTGAATTCTCAATTTGATTCCGCGAGTGTTCCCCAATTGGATCATCGTGAACTGCATATTGTTTTAAAACTTTTAGCGCAGACCGCCAATAATTGTAAAGTTCACCATAGGTCTTCGGCTGCCAATCTTTGTCGGGATATCGACTCCCCTGTGTTTCAACACCTCCTGATCTGCTAAAATGATGAGACTGTAATGCATGACTCAAAGAGGTAATACAAATTCGCATATATTCGGGATCGTTAGTTGCAAGCCCCTCCTCAATTATTTGCATTCTTAATGATGGAGGTGCTTTTGTTCCGGATAATACATAATGAAATAATTGATAGAATTGATTTGTTGCGTTATTTCCTAAACCCAATTCGGTCTCAGAAACTGCGAATTTTAATAATATCCTCGCAGCTTTTGGAAATGTATCTTCCCAGAAACATAACGATTCGAGTGCCCAAACAAGATTTCTCCTACCAGGACCAATTTTTCGGATAGTGTCCTTATCCGCGTTGCCAAAACATCGATAGAGAGCGTTAACAGCAGCTTGGGGGTTCACTTCAGCTATTGAGCGGAAGATCCGGGAACCCCTATCTGAATTCAGTATCTCCGCTTGGCCAAAAGGGCTTGTTTCATCACACAATTCTTTTGATAGTCTTTGAATTTCGGGATCTAGTCTTAGGTAACGGAATTGCTCACAAAGAGGATTGATGAGGTCTTTAGGAATCTCGTTACCGAGTAACAATTGTTTTGCCTCAGTTAATGAACAATCGCTCCACCATGTAGTGGCAAGGGTAATTGCTAACGGTTTAGGGCGTATAATATAGAATCGCCCCCTTTCATCAATTATCCCTCTTTCACGCTTTACAGAATTTATTGCCCTAATAAACGTTTTTGGTTCAATTCCGCATATGGTTCTAGAAATAAATTCTATATGAGTTGCATCTCCTCCATCAACTTGAAAATGGGTGAATAACGAACAAGCTGTAATAATTTCTCTCTCTTCTTTTGTCGAGCCATCGCGGCCACCAATAAGCCGGTCAATAATTGCTTTTCTTGATATGGTTCCAACGGATTGCGATCCCAAGAGTCGATCTTTAGCAATAAGTACGGCCATTAAAGGGAAACCCTGTGATACTTCAACAATTCTTTCTACATCCGGCTTCGATAATTCCGAAAATTTTTCTTTAATTATTTTCTCAATAATTTCATCATCTACAGGTTTAAGTTTGAAAACAGGATCTTCCTTAATTCCACAATCATCAGAATAATCAATCGTTAGTAATGAAAAGTTGCTATCTGGATGTTTAATCTCTTTCGACAGAAGATGATGTAATTCACAATCGCATTCATCAACTATCAAAATGCCTGTTGATCCGCTTTGGCGCCAGGCATAAACATATTTTTGGGGTTCATTCTCATATCTCGCGTCAATATAGATTACATTTTCACTACGAGCAAGTTGGGAGTGATCATCTTTATTTGTGGGGGGTCTAAAAGCTTCTAAAGCTAGTCTACTTTTTCCCAATCCAGAAAGCCCCACAATACGTGCGGCTCGTTGTTTTTCGCTAAAATGATCTCTTATTTGATCGATCTGCTGATTGAGAGTTTCATCTGAATAAAAGGTATTTTGAAATTCTTGGTATGACTCCCAATCATGCCATGTTTTTGCACTTAGTGGTATTGGTCGATGTATACAATCACAAACGAATTTCACAGCAGAAATGAAGTTATTTACCCATTCCGCAATTTTTTGAGCGTCATATATTTTTATCTCGCAAGATTTGGCGTAATTTTTTCCAAGCTCTCGCAATCCTTGTCGAAAACCGTTTATTCGATCATCTTTCATCGGAGGGGAACAAGAGAATGAACAAAAGAGAATGTATGTCCCTTTATTTTTGAAAAGATCTTCAATTCTAGGTTTCACAGATTTTACTTTAGTCTTTTTGTCTTGAGAAATTAGTTCATCCTTACACTTACTTGGGGGAAATTCAGAAGCCGTTTCTCTTTGCTTACATTGGAAAAGGGTATCCTTTGATGGTAGGAATTCAGTGTTAGATAAAGTTGCATGATCCCATTTTATTCGGCCATCTTCACCACCGTCTTGTAAACCAATTGCTTCAGAGACATCAATCGTTTTTTCTTTAATTAGATTTTTTTCACATTCGATATGTAATAAGGTAAGTAAAAGTTGGTGCAGCTGTACCGCGGATAATCGATTGATATCTTTGTAGTTAATTTTCCAAAAATCTGTCATAATTTCCCCTTCTTTCTTTTAGATTAACTTGAATAGTTTAATTTTTTCTCATTTATTATGCAGATGTAAAAAAAAAGGTGCGTCGCTACTCAGGCAAGTTTTCAGAATAGTGTAAGATTACTAGAGTTCAAAATTTCCGCGGATATCTATAACCCAGTGTAAGAGTGCGTCCATTAGGATTCAAACCTCAATCCAGAGCATACGATGAATGCCGCCGCCCCCGAAGGGACGCCCCCGCGGCGGTTTCAACGACAAAAACCGCCCTGCCCCGCCGTGCCTCGGAGAGGCCCTGAGGCGGGGAACCCTCCTTACCATCCACAATGCATCTGCAATATTGATGATTGGTGGAACGTTGCTTAAAGGAGTTTTAATTGTTTGGGATATCCCAAAAGAGATGTGATTTATTTTATGGTTCTTTTCTTGTCCCAAATACTTTATAGAAATTTATGATCTCGTCGTTATTTTCTTTTTTTATTTTTGAAAGATGTGATAATATTTTGTTCAGGATATCCATTGCAATGGCATTTTTTACTATCTCCTCAGATTGAAGGTTGCGATCAAATAATTCTCGTTTATTTTTATCAACAATATCATCAGATCCAAAATCCCCTAATCTCTCAATTTCTTCATAAACTTTTTTATTATAAATTAAAAATTCCCCGTCGAAACGTTTAACGTACAACTCTAAAACTGTATCATCACGATATTTCCAGTAAATAGAACAAACATTTTCAAAATTTATAATATTAGTATCTGATACTTTTATCCAAACCATAATTTTCGCTCAAATAATCAGTATAGTATTAAAATAATAAAAGTTTAGTGCACTCAAAAGGGAATACGATGTCACTTTACACAACACCCTTCCAAAGGGGGTAGGGTCACCCATTTTGCTAAAAGGGGAGGGTCACCTCAAAATATTTTCAAGTGAAGGGGTGGTCCGGTACCTCCCCTCTTTTTTTGGAGGGGAGGGTTACCCTTGCGCAAAATGGGCAGGGGTCCCCTCTTGCGCTGATCAGCCGAAAAAATGCCATCAGACGTAACTCCACGCGAAGCCGTGGTTGCGATTATGCAAAAATGGGGGGTAGGGTTCCCATTTTTAAAAAAAGCAGGAGTCACCTCAAAATATTTTCAACCAAAGGGGTGGTCCGGCACCTCCCCTCTTTTTTTGGAGGGGAGGGTTACCCTTGGGCAAAATGGGAGGGGGTCCCCACATTGACCATTTCAATAATTCATTTGATTTGATGGGAAAAGTTTGGATCAAGTACCAGTACTTTTGCAGCACAAAACCTGATCCACGTTTCGCGCGAAAAAAAATAAAATCGATCTCTGAAATTTTTTTTTCAATCGACCCCTTACCCCCCTGCTCATTTTTTTTAATCAAACCTTGATTTTTTGTCCGGACCCTCACCCCGGAGAAAATGGTTTGTTGTTAGATGATTATCCAACAGTTGGATAATTATCCAACAGTTAGCAACTTATCTAACACCCCATGATCGCGATTGAAATTTTTTCAGCAGACTCTGATTGAAAAAAAATCCGGAAAAAAGGTAAAAATGAACCAACCTTTGAGCCAAAAATATGCCAGGAAAATGCACACCAAAAACCAGTACTGATACCAGTACTCATACCAGTTACCAGTACTCATATCAGTACTGATTCCCGCACTATCCGGGTACATATCCGGGCACGTGTCCCGCACAGTTCCCGGCATTATAATAGTGACAGGTTCCGGCCATTCCCGGCCGGTCGCTTATTTCAGATCTCCCTTGCCAGGATTTCGAAAAATTCCTCAGCCGCAGCGCGTTCAATCCATGGCCGGTGCCCGCACTTTTTCAGAAGAAAAAACTTAAAATCGGTGAGTTCCCGGGTGAGCGGTTCTTTGACGCCTTCGAACGGGTGAGGGTCGTAGTCACCGTGAATTGCAACCACCGGGCATTGGATCGAGTGCGCCATGCGGAGGAGAGACTGGTTTTTCCGCTGTTCAGCAGCCTCGTCCCAGACCGTCTTGAAAACATTATACTGGCAGTGGAACGAGTCATCCTCCAGCGAGACCGGATCGAAGGCATCCGCGTGGGTGAGAAGAAAACCCAGCCTCCCCAGGAGGGCGTCCTTGTCCGGGGTTGAGGCTGACTCCATCTGCTTAAGAATGGACTGCGCCTCAGTACGTTCAACCGGTTTGAGCCGATCCAGCCGGGTCTTTGTAATGGCAGTCGCATACCGATCCTCGAACGGTGCGCTGCTGACCAGGATCAGTTTCCTGACGAGAGCGGGATAGCGTGCTGCCACCATCCATGAGAGAAACGCTCCCCATGAGAACCCGACGAGGGTAACCGGTACCTGGCCCTGCTCTGCCAGCACCGAGCGCAGCTCCTGGACCTGTCCTTCAAGAGTTGTTTCGGTCTGGAAGGGTTCGATCACTCCCTTTACCGCAGAGAGCTCCCGTGCCACGTGTGCCATCTCGCCGGGGGCACCCGGTCCCCCGTGGATGACGGCAACCGGATAGGGCCCGGGCCCCCATTTGCGTACCGGTTTCATACGGGTATCCGGTTATTCTCCGGGAATATATAGGATAACCCTGAAGAGACAAAGAAAAAATTCGGATCGCTTTTCCCGCAGTTATTGCATACGGGCCTTCTTCATCAGCGCAAGCAGGCCGGTGAGGATCTGGAGGGGGGTGGGGGGATTGCCCGGGATCTTCATGTCAACGGGGAAAATCTTTTCCGCACCGCCAAGAACCGCATAGGTTCCGGCAAAGATCCCGCCGGTGCAGGCATCATCGCCAACCGCGACAACGAACTTGGGAGACGGCATCGCATCGTAGGTCTTTTTTGCAGCGATTGCCATGTTATGCGTCACGGCACCGGTCACCAGGAGAACATCTGCATGCCGGGGCGAAGCAACAAAGGTAATACCGAAACGTTCGACATCGTACAGCGGGTTGGTGAGGTTGTTGATCTCGATCTCCGCAGCATTGTCGCTGCCGGTATCCAGTTCCCGGATCGCAAGGCTCCGGCCGAAGACCGCATCGATCTCCGTTTTGATCGCACGACCGGTTGCCTCAACCTCTTCATCCCGCACCGGCGTTTCTTCCGTCACTTTCTTTTTCAGCAGGCAGGTTAGTGCGTTTACCATTCTTTTCTCCTCACAGGTCGGTTCCCGCGTACGACAGATTCAAACTCTTGTTGATCACCGGGAAGTCCGGGACGATATTGCCCTGCACCGCGTGTTCGAGCGCCAGCCAGTTGCAGAACGATGCCGTCCGGACCTTGTACCGCTCGATCGCACCACCCCTGATCCAGACCCAGCAGAGGTTCTGGCCCCGGGCGGATTCAACCAGCACAAGAGTATAACCATCTTTTATCACGGGCATGGTGCTGATATCCCCTTCCGGGATTTCTGCGATCAGTCGTTCGATCAGGTCGAGCGAGTCCATGATCTCCGAGGCCTTGACCGTAAACCGGGAGAGGACATCCCCGTCCCGGAGCCGCTGCGACTTGGGGGCGAACTGCCCGTAGATACCGTACGGGTGATTCAGCCGGACATCCACCTTCCCTCCGGAGGCACGTGCTGCCGGGCCGGAGATATTGAGCGGGCGCAGCAGGGCCGGGCGGATCACGCCCGTGGTCGCAAACCGATCAATCACCGATGCGGTGGAGAGCACGATCTTCAGGCCGACCTTGTACCCTTTCCGCACCCGGTGCACGAATGCGACGAGTTCATCGAGATCGGGTTTGGCAATATCCCGGCTCAGCCCGCCAACAGAGACCATCCCCCGCAGGAACCGGGAACCGGTCAGGCGGTCATGCTCGCGGAAACATTCCTCGCGCAGCACCGAGAACTGGTTGGCACCCAGCGGGAACGCCACATCCACGAGCATCCCTGCCTGGTCCCCGAGATGCGAGCAGACCCGTTCCAGTTCAAGGAGGATCGTTCGCAGGTACCAGGCCCGTTCCGGGACCGGTGTCTGGGAGATCTTCTCGACGGCCATACAGAACGCAGTCGCATTTGCCACGGATTCATCGCCGCTCACTGCCTCGGCAATCTTCAGGCAGTCCCCGGGTTGTTTTCCTTCCGCCAGCTTCTCGATGCCCCGGTGCTTGTAGAACATCCGGCACTCGAGGTTGAAGATCGTCTCGCCGATAACACTGAACCGGAAGTGCCCGGGCTCGATGATCCCCGCATGGACCGGGCCGACCGGCACCTGGTACACGCCTTCGCCGCTCACCGGCCGGAACGGGTATTCTTCGGCAGGATCGACCGTTGCCCGGGTGACAACGGACCCATTCTTAAACGATTTCTTCAGCGGGTGGAAACCCTCCGGGTAGGTCTCGTGCAGGAAGAGCCGGCGGGTATCGAATGCTCCCTCGAACGCCACCCCGAACCCGTCGCGGCATTCCCGTTCGAACCAGCTAGCCGAGGGGTAGATACAGGCAATGGAAGTTGCCTTCCCGCCGGTGTTCCGTACCAGCACCAGGATGCTGGTCCGCCGTTCGAACACGTAGAAGAGCGTCTGGGCAGCGTTTCTGGCAAAGCCTTCGCAGCAGAAGAGGCCGATCAGCACGAACTTGTTGGCAGCAA
>Ga0074195_1000678_pt1 | contig 60534 bp, 53 predicted proteins | sample EPASupsiteHSE623_FD_64525 | JGI IMG/M metagenome (GOLD analysis project Ga0074195, IMG submission 64525) | Bioremediated contaminated groundwater from EPA Superfund site, New Mexico - Sample HSE6-23 | ecosystem: Environmental > Aquatic > Deep subsurface > Groundwater > Contaminated ...
TGCTGGACGGAAGTATAAAGACGCAACTTAATGGATTAAAGGAATCTATCAAGGGGAGAGAATAATCAATGCAGATCAAAGCAGAAGAAATAAGCCAGATTATCAAAGACCAAATTGCTGGCTATAAAGCGGATATCGACCTGAAAGAGACCGGCACCGTTCTTTCGGTTGGCGACGGTATCGCCCGCGTCTACGGTGTCGAGAATTGCCAGGCAATGGAGTTGCTCGAGTTTCCTGGCAACATCTTTGGCCTTGCCCTCAACCTTGAAGAAGATAACGTTGGTTGCGCCGTACTGGGTGATGTTCGCGACATCAAGGAGGGCGACATTGTCAAGAGAACCGGCAAGATCGCCATGGTGCCGGTAGGGCCGGAGATGGAAGGCCGCGTTGTCGACGGTATTGGCCAGCCCATCGATGGCAAGGGACCGATTACCGCAAAGGAATTCCGCAAAATGGAAGTTCTGGCTCCAGGTGTTATTGCCAGAAAAGGTGTGCATGAACCGTGCTACACCGGTGCCAAGGCAGTTGACGCCATGACTCCTGTCGGTAAGGGCCAGCGCGAGTTGATCATCGGTGACCGCCAGATCGGTAAAACCGCTCTCTGCGTCGACGCGATCATTGCCCAAAAGAACACTGATGTGCATTGTATTTACGTTGCTATCGGCCAAAAGAAATCGACGGTAGCTTTGGTTGTTGAGAATTTACGTAAACACGGCGCCATGGAGTATACTACCGTGGTTGCCGCCTGCGCCTCCGATCCCGCACCGATGCAGTATGTCTCTGCCTTCGCCGGTTGCGCAATGGGCGAATACTTCCGTGATAACGGTCAACACGCTTTGATCATCTATGACGATCTCTCCAAACAGGCCGTTTCCTACCGCGAGCTGTCCCTGTTGCTGCGTCGTCCTCCTGGACGCGAGGCCTACCCCGGCGACATCTTCTTCAACCACTCCCGCCTGCTGGAGCGCGCCGCAAAATTGAGCGACGCCTTGGGCGCCGGTTCGCTTACGGCTCTGCCGATCATCGAAACCCAGGCCGGTGACGTTTCTGCATTCATTCCGACCAACGTAATCTCGATCACCGATGGTCAGGTGTATCTTGAACCGAGCCTCTTCTTTGCCGGTGTTCGTCCCGCCATCAACGTCGGCCTTTCCGTTTCCCGCGTCGGTGGTGCGGCCCAAGTCAAAGCCATGAAACAAGTTGCAGGTACACTCCGACTTGACTTGGCTCAGTATCGCGAACTTGCGGCTTTTGCCGGTTTTGGTTCCGATCTCGATGCCGCAACCCAGGCGCAGTTGACCCGCGGCGAGCGCTTGGTCGAGATTCTGAAGCAGCCCCAGTATCAACCGCTGCCGATGGAAAAGCAAGTTACCATTATTTTTGCGGGAACAAAGGGCTTTCTGGATAAATTTCCGGTCAATACCCTTGCCGACTACGAAAAAGAACTCTACAGCTACATCGAGACCAACGAGCCATCCATTTTCAACGAACTCAGAGAGAAGCAGGTCATCTCCTCCGAGCTGGAAGAGAAAATGAAAAAGACACTGGCAACCTTTGGCGAGACCTTCAAGGCGACAAAGGGCCTGAACTGAGCGTAAGGGTAGACTCTCATGCCTGGATTAAAGGACGTTAAAGATAAGATCAAAGGTGTAAAGAAAACCGCGCAGATCACCAAGGCCATGAACATGGTGGCTTCGGCCAAGCTTCGCGGTGCCCAGGAAAAGATGGAGCGCTTCCGCCCTTATGCCGGCAAGTTTGCCGAAGCGATGCGCGATCTTTCCGGCGGCATGGAGAGCGGCGATCTTCCTCTGATGGAAGTCCGTGATGTGAAGACCGTGGAAATAGTCGTTGTCACCTCCGACCGCGGTCTGTGCGGTAGTTTCAATGCCAATATCATTAAAGCTGCGGACAGGCTTAGAAAGCAATACGAAGCCGAGGGCAAAAAGGTCAGCTTTGTGACGGTCGGCAAAAAAGGAACCCAGACGTTTAAAAAGAGTGGCAAGCTACGCGCCCAATTCAACGATATCATGAGTTCCTTTCAGATGTACAATGCCCGCGAGATATCGCAGGCAATAACCGAGGCGTTTCTCAGTGGGGAAAGCGATCAGGTTGATATTGTCTACGGAAAATTTTACTCGGTGGGCGTGCAAAAACCCGAGCGAGAGGAACTGCTACCGATCAAACCTCTGACCGGCGGCGAGGAGGGAACTCAAGCGCAGACCGGCATCTCGGGATCATACAGTTATGAGCCCGATCCTGGGGAAATCATGGAAGTTCTGCTTCCTCTCTTTTTGAATGTCCAGATTTATCATGCCATGCTCGAAGTTGGCGCCAGTGAACATGCCGCGCGTATGACGGCCATGGACAATGCCACCAGTGCTTGCAAGGACATGATAAAACAACTGACACAGTTGTACAACAAAGCACGTCAAGCGGCTGTAACCGGCGAGTTGATGGATATTGTCGGCGGCGCCGAGGCACTTAAGGGATAATTAAATACCAAACGGTATTTTACTAGTTTAGAGGAGGCCTTATACATGGGTGAGACACGAGTAGGAAAAATCATACAGGTAATCGGACCGGTCGTTGACGTCGAGTTTGAACCGGGAAATCTGCCTGACATCATGAACGCATTGTACATCACCAACCCGGCAATCAACGATGATCCGGATAACTTGGTCTGCGAGGTCGCCCAGCATCTCGGCGACAACGTCGTTCGTACCGTAGCCATGGATCAGACAGACGGTCTAGTTCGCGGCATGGCCGTAAAGGATACCGGCGGTCCAATCACTATCCCGGTCGGCGCCCCGGCGCTAGGTCGAATCATGAATGTTGTCGGACGACCCGTGGATGGCTTGGGGCCCATCGTCTCTGAGAAGAATATGGCGATCCATCGCCCGGCGCCAGCCTTTACCGAGCAGGATACCGAGGTGAACGTCCTAGAGACCGGGATCAAGGTGATCGATCTGCTGGTGCCCTTTCCACGGGGCGGCAAGATGGGATTGTTCGGCGGTGCAGGTTGCGGCAAGACCGTTATCATGATGGAGATGGTCAACAACATCGCCATGCAGCATGGCGGCATCTCCGTTTTCTGTGGTGTTGGCGAGCGTACCCGCGAGGGGAACGATTTGTACCACGAGATGAAAGAATCCGGCGTACTACCAAAGGCAGCCCTAGTGTACGGTCAGATGACCGAACCGCCCGGCGCCCGTTCCCGCGTCGCCTTGACCGGGCTGACTGCTGCCGAGTACTTCCGTGACGAGGAAGGACAGGACGTGTTGTTCTTTGTCGACAATATCTTCCGTTTTACCCAGGCCGGTTCCGAAGTATCGGCCCTGCTTGGCCGTATTCCTTCTGCGGTTGGTTATCAGCCGACGTTGGCCACCGACCTTGGCGCGCTGCAAGAGCGCATCACCTCGACTACCAAGGGTTCGATTACCGCCGTTCAGTGCGTATACGTACCGGCCGACGACTTGACCGACCCTGCACCGGCAACTACCTTTGCCCACTTGGACGGAACCGTCGTTCTTTCCCGTCAAATTGCTGAGTTGGGTATTTACCCGGCGGTTGACCCTCTTGACTCGACTTCGCGCATCTTGGATCCCAATGTTGTCGGACAGGAGCATTATGCCACTGCTCGTGGCGTTCAGGTCGCGTTGCAAAAATATAAGGAATTGCAGGACATCATTGCCATTCTCGGTATGGATGAGCTTTCCGAGGAAGATCAGTTGACCGTTGCCCGGGCTCGCAAGGTTCAACGCTTCCTGTCCCAGCCTTTCCATGTTGCCGAGGTATTTACTGGCTTCCCCGGTAAATACTGCAAGGTCGAAGACACGGTGCGTGGCTTCAAAGAAATTTTGGATGGCAAGCATGACGATTTGCCCGAAGCCGCATTCTATATGGTTGGTGGTATAGAGGAAGCTGTCGAGAAGGCCGCGGCACAGCGAGCTAAAGCCTGATCCTTTGCTTGAAACGAGGTAACTGCAATGGCGCAAATTCATCTGGAAGTCGTAACGCCCAACGGCGCAGTCGTCAGTGAGGATGTCGATATCGTCACTGCCCCTGGTGTCGGCGGTGAGTTCGGTGTTCTGGCCAATCACGCTCCTTTTTTGAGTACGATCAAGACGGGTACATTGAGCTTCAAAAAAGATCGTGTGACAAAATATTTAATGGTGACCGGAGGTTTTACCGAGGTCTCCAACAACAAAATCACTTTTTTGGTTGAAAGCGCCGAAATCGGACAGGATATCGACGTCGAACGCGCCTTGCGGGCCAAGGAACGCGCCGAACGGCGCTTGGTTCAGGCACAACAGGCCACCGAGAAAATCAATCGGGTTCGGGCAGAGGCCGCCCTGCAGCGATCTCTTGCTCGTATCAGGACAGCGGAGTTGTCACGGCATTGATTTTTTCTCTACCATGGGAATAAAAAAGCCGCCCAATTGGGCGGCTTTTTTATTCCCATGGCAATTTCGACGGCACCTGCCAAGAGACGAAAAGGTCACACTCTCCTTTGCGTTGCAACCAGGCGACTTTAATTTATTGTAGTTTAATGGCCGCTGTATGATGGTGATCCACATAGGCAGCGATACCAGCCGCTAATTGCTCGGCTATTTTGTCCAGATATTGTTCGTTTTGCAGCAGTTTGGCTTCGCTGGGATTGGTGATGAAAGCAATTTCGGCGAGGATTGCGGGCATTTCTGCACCGATCAGCACATAAAAGGGTGCCTGCTTGACGCCGAGATCGCGCAGTTTGTTGGCGCGTCCGAATCCGGACACAAGATTGGTTTGGACGAATCGAGCGAGACGGGAAGATTCATCGACTTTGGAGTTTTTTATCAGGCTACTGAGAATATCTTGCAATTCACCAATGCTGTGGGTTGAAGTGGCGTTTTCAAGAGCAGCGACACGCATGGCGCTGGCGTCGGTCGCCAAATTGAGGAAGTAGGTTTCGATACCGCCACTAGCTTGGTCGGAATGGGCATTGACGTGGATGGAGATAAACAAATCGCTCTTTGTCTTGTTGGCGATCGCCGTCCGCTCCTCAAGTGGAATAAAGACATCCTTGTTGCGGGTCAGTATCACCTCGTACCTGTTGTTCGTCTTTAAAATATTAGCGATTTTTCGGGATATTTTTAGGACGATATCTTTTTCCTTCAAGCCAAAGGCCATAGCTCCAGGGTCTTTTCCGCCATGGCCGGGGTCGATGACAATCTTCCGAATTCCAAGGCCTAACTGTTGAGCCAGCGATAATTTTTCACGGGGCAACGATTTTTCGACTGGGGAGGAGTCAGAGGTGGGACGCCTTTTTTTTTGATCAATGAGACTAAGAACGGCGAGTTCGTTCTCTTCACTCGTCAGTTTGTTCTCCTCGGGTGCACCGCCAGGAACGGGAGAGAACGGTTGTGCCGGCCCGGAATTGGTTGCACTCTCGATTCCTGCACCCGCATTACCTTGAATATCGACAATGGTCCGATAAGGATCGCTCAAGCTGAACACTTTATACTCGCCAAGCGAGGCGAGATCCACGATCACTCTGACAGCATCCTCTCCTTTTCTTTCTGAACGAATTTGTTTTAACAGACCATCGTTTACAGGAACAGTGGTATAGAATTTAGGCGGGAGGAGGCTTCGAGGAATATCGACGAAGAGTTGCCGGGATTGTTTGTTGTTGGCCTCCAGCAAGCCCGCTGTGAAAGAGACCGGAGCAGCGCTCTGGATGACGATGCGGGTGTAATGATCGGAGGACCAGTATTTGACCGGCGAGAGCATTGTCAGGTCTTTTTCCTGGGCATTCGGAGGCGACGTGACGGCAACGGAAGGGGAATCGTTAATTGGTGCTTTGATGCGTGCGCTTGCTTTATCGTAAAAATCGCCTTGGGGGTAAGCAGTCACGATCTTACGCAACAACATATCCGCTTGGTGTTCTTTTCCCTTTGTTAGCCGAGCGCATTCGGCGGCCTCGAAAAGCGCGTCATCGGCAAGGCTGTTTCCTGGGTAGAGATCTGCCAGTTCGAGATAGCTGTTCAGCGATGCCTCTAAATCAGCGGGCATCATGAAAAGCGTATACATTTTTCGGTATGTTTTTGAGGACATATAGAGGGCAGAGGCGCCGAGAGGTCCTTTGCGCTCCGCAAGATGAATGCGCCGAAATTCACGGGCTACACCGAGCCATTTCCCCCGATCTTTTCCGCTCAAGGCGTCTATTTCGAGGCGAGAAGCGTTTTCCTTGGCAGCTTTGTACTGTTGCTCCGTCGAAGGAGGAACGACCTGTACGGTTTTGAAGGGAATTTTCGGGGCAGCAAGAGACGAACAAGCCATCCCCAACAAGAGGATGCACGCAAGGGGGAAAAGACTGGCCAGTCTGATGCGGCGAATGGCGAACAAGCATGAAGCCGGTCTTGGCGTTAGGCGCATGAGAGAAGTCGGCAACATTTGGCAATTTTACTATAAATTGAGAAGCCACCTGCGGCTTGGCTTCGGCGGAGTACCTCATTTTTTTTCGAATATACCGTACTTTCGCAAAAAGGTAAAATAAATTGTACTTCAATAAAGGTCGAAGTTAAAAAAATGAAAAATCATGTATTCAAAAGCGGTTGCTTGATACAAAAATTTAAATTTCGAAAATTAAGGGGGGGAGCGCTTATCGCTGGGTTGCGTTGAGCTGCTCTAAGGCTTGATAAAGGATTGCAAGAGCCTGTTTTGGAGTTACTTCATCGGGATTGACCTGGGCTAGCATGTGCAGAACTGGGTCAATCGGTGGGGTGAAAAGAGGGAGTTGGGCGGGATGTTGTCGCTTGTTTTTCCTACCTGCGGCGATTTTAGGTTGTCCCTGGTGGGTGAACTCACCCAATTCGATATTCTTTAGGATGGTGTAGGCTCTTGCGATGACGTGGGCGGGAACGCCGGCAAGCGCCGCTACCTGGATGCCGTAGCTGCGATTTGTTGCTCCTTTAACGAGTTTATGCAGGAATATGATGGAGTCGTTCCACTCCTTCACGGCAATGGAGTAGTTTTGAATCTTATCGCTCGTTGCGGCCAAGTCGGTCAACTCGTGATAGTGGGTTGCAAACAGGGTTTTGATGCCGATGTCGTTTTTTTGTGCAAGTTCCTCGGCGACGGCCCAGGCGATGGCGAGTCCGTCATAGGTGGAGGTTCCCCGTCCGATTTCGTCGAGAATGACAAGACTGTTTTCCGTGGCGTTGTTGAGGATATTGGCTGTCTCGTTCATCTCCACCATAAAGGTCGATTGCCCTTTCCGCAGATCGTCCATGGCGCCCACTCGGGTGAAAATGCGGTCGACCAGGCAGATATCGGCTGTTTCGGCCGGAACGAAGCTGCCGAGATGGGCCATGAGCACGATAAGGGCGGTCTGACGGAGGACCGTGGATTTGCCTGCCATGTTGGGACCCGTTATGATCAGCAGTTCGTCGCTTTGCTGATCCAGGTGGATGTCGTTGGGAACAAACCGTCCCGGCTCCATGGTCCGTTCAATGACAGGATGTCTACCCTCGGTAATGGTAATGGAGCGGGTGCTGTTGAGGGTCGGCCTATGGTACCGGTTGCGGTTGGCAATCTCGGCGAAGCAGGCGAGCACGTCGACCTGGGCCAAAAGATTGGCTGTGGCGAGCAGGCGCTGGTTGTGGGCGACCAACTGTTCGCGCACCTCAAGAAAGAGCCCGTATTCCAGATCGAGACGGCGTTCCTGGGCAGTGAGAATGGAGTGTTCCAGTTCTTTCAATTCAGGCGTGATAAACCGTTCTGCATTGACCAGGGTTTGTTTGCGGATGAAATACTCCGGAAGGGCATCGGCTTGGGTGCGACTGACTTCGAAATAGTAACCGAAGACCTTGTTATAGCCGACCTTGAGTTTTCCCAACCCGGAGCGTTCTCGTTCCGCGGTTTCCAGGTCGAGAATCAGTTTCTTGCCATCCCGAAGCAGGAGAAGGAAATGGTCGAGTTCCGCGTTGTATCCCTCCCGGATCAAATTACCCTCGCGTAAGGTGATAGGAGCATCGTCGCGAATAGCCTTGTCAATGAGCAGATGCAGGTCGGCGAGGATATCGAATTCGGCAGCTAGAGCACACAGCATAGGAGAGGTGCATGCCGAGAGGATCGATTGCAGGGCAGGCAGTTGCGCCAGGGAGGCCTTGATCGCGCTCATGTCGCGAGCATTGCCGTGGCCCAGCACCAATCGGCTACAGAGACGCTCGAGGTCGTAAACCGAATCGAGCAGCCTCCGAATTTCGGCCCTGGTTTCAGCGAGGCGGAGCAGTTCCTGTACGCTGTCCAAACGGGCTTGGATGTGTTTCTCATCTTGCAGGGGGAACAGGAGCCAGCGGCGCAGGAGCCGTGCTCCCATGGGGGTTGCAGTCTGGTCGAGCACCGACAGGAGCGAGCCTTCCCGATTCCCGCCAACAAGAGTTTCCGTGAGTTCGAGGTTGCGGCGGGAGGCGTCGTCAACGATCAAATAGCCGCTGTGGCTCAGGGGACTGATCCGCTTAATATGGGAGAGGTCGGATTTTTGCGTTTCTCGCAGGTAGAGCAGGAGGGCGCCAGCGGCATTGATTGCCGTGGTCAACGTCTCGCAGCCAAAGCCTGCAAGGTTGGCGATGCGAAAATGCTCGGTCAAGGCCGCAAGCGCGGTTCGGGGTTCGAAATGAAAATCGGGACGTCCGGTGAGGCAGAGCTGTCCCAAATGCGTGGTCAATAGCCCGGTTAGAGCGGCGTGCTCCTCCATGTCGGATTGCGCGATAAGGAGTTCGGCGGGGCGCAGACGGGTGAACTCGTCGACGAGGGGGGACGGATCCTTCAGGAAGAAAGGTACTTCGTTTACTTGAAAGCGCCCAGTGGAAACATCAATCGCGGCCAGACCGGCCAAAAGTTCCTTGGAAGATCTGTGCTTGAATGAAAGGGCGCATACGAAGCAGTCCGATTTGGCGTCGAGGAGCTGATCGTCGGTGGTGACGCCAGGACTGACCACCCGAACCACTTCGCGACGTACGATCCCCTTGGCTTCCTTGGGGTCCTCGATCTGTTCGCAGATTGCCACCCGATAACCAGCCTTGATCATCCTTGCCAAATACCCGGTCAACGCATGGAAGGGCACACCACACATCGGAACCTTGTTGACCTCGTCTTTGGCGCTGCGCGAGGTCAGGGTGATGCCAAGGACCCGGGCCGCAGTGATGGCATCGTCAAAGAACATTTCGTAGAAATCGCCCATACGATAAAAGAGGATGGTATCCGGATGCTGCGCCTTGATTTCAAGGTACTGCTGGAGCATGGGGGTGATTTTGGGGAGAGTGCTCATGGCGTGGACGATGGGGTGAGGGCGAGGAAATCAGGAGCGAGCAGGTCGAAGGTTCGCTCGATATGCTGGGGAATGGTGCGGATCTCGGCGCATACGGTCATGAAATTATGGTCGCCTTCCCAGCGGGGAACGAGATGGAAATGAAGATGATCGGCGATGCCGGCTCCGGCGGCTGCTCCCAGATTGAGACCAATGTTGATGCCTTGGGGGGTCAGGTGACGACGGAGGATGGTGCAGCAGGAGGATAGCATCGCCATGAGCCCGCCGCTCTCTTCCCCAGAGAGTTCGGCGAGATCGGCGAGGTGCCGGCGGGGGGCTAGGAGAAGATGGCCATTCGCGTAAGGAAAGCGGTTGAGCAGAACAACGGTCATTTCGTTGCGGAAAAGGAGGAGATGCGCTTTTTCCTGTGTCGATGAACCGGGAGGCTCGAACAGACAGCCGCGCGGGGCCGGAGCGGTGCCGAGAACATGCTCCATTCGCCAGGGAGCCCAAAGAACTTTCATGGTGTTTGCGGCGGTAGTTCAAGAATGCGGGCGGAAAGCTCGTCGCCGATTTCAAGAAGGGCAAAGGTGCCCGGTGCTCCGTAAAGACCGGTGGGCTGGAAGCTGCCGGGGTTGAGGAAAAGTGTCGTGCCGCAACGCCGACAAAAGGGGCGGTGCGTATGGCCAAAGATCACGCAGTCCGCTTCGGGGAAAAGCCGCCAAAGCGCATCCTCGATGTTGGGACCAAGGTTGGCGCCATGGGTGAGGCCTATGGTGAATCGGCCGATTGTGAAGAGCGTCTGTTCCGGAAAGCGGTTGCGCACCACACTATCGCACATATTGCCGCACACCGCATGAACTGCCTTGCCTTGAAAGGCTTCCAATACCGAAAGCGATGTCAGGTCTCCCGCATGGATGATGACCTCGCAGGAGCGGAAACAGTACTGTACTCTCTGGGTGAAAAGATCGTCCGGGCGGCGAAGGTGGGTGTCTGAGAGAACTCCTGCTCGAATCATAGCCAGCTCTGTTGGTGTTTCCTGGAAGCCATGAAGGCGCAATCTATAAAAAAAGGAGGGCGAATACAAGAGAAGAACCCGTAGGGGATAATTTTACCGGAGATGCAGGAAGCAGTTGCAAAAAACAAGGACGTACCGTAACATAGCTTCTCTTTACCGCTACCGTTTCATAAAGAGTGAAGGATATATCCATGTACACAGCTTCCGATTTGCGCAAAGGTTTGAAAATTCAGATTGATGGTGAACCGTATATTGTCACGGAGTTTGATTTTTCGAAACCGGGAAAAGGGCAGGCCCTGTACCGGACCAAAATGCGCAACATGATTACCGGGGTCCAGTTCACCCAAACCTATCGATCCAACGACAAATTCGATCGTCCCAACCTGGAAGAACGGAACATGCAGTTCCTCTACGCCCAGGACGACGAATATCACTTCATGGATACGGCTTCCTACGAACAGATTTTTCTCACCAAGGAGCAGTTGGGCGATAATCTCAACTTCCTGATCGACAATATGGAGGTGCAGGTCCTGTTTTTTGGTGATCGCCCCATCGACGTCACCCTCCCCACTTTTGTCAACCTTGAGGTCACCGTCGCCGATCCCTGGGCCAAGGGCGATACCTCCGGTTCCGATACCAAGCCCGTAACCGTGCAAACAGGATTCCAACTCCAGGTGCCTCCGTTCGTGGAAAAGGGCGACAAAATCCAAATCGACACCCGGACAGGCACCTATATCACGCGGGTAAAAGAATAATAACCGCACATGCTTACCCCGCAAGGCCTGCGGCAGCGCTCGGATCTGCTGCAGGCCATTCGTTCGTTTTTTCTCGAACGCGACTACATCGAAGTCGACACTCCCCTGCGCCTACCGGTCCTGATCCCCGAGTCCAATCTTGTTCCGTTTGCCAGCGAAGACTGGTTTTTGCACACTTCGCCCGAGTTGTGCATGAAGCGGCTTCTTGCAAGAGGGTGCAACCGTATATTTCAAATTTGCCACTGTTTCCGCAAAGAAGAGCAGGGGCGGTTGCATCACTCGGAATTCACCATGCTCGAGTGGTACCATAAAAGCTGGAATTATTTTGATTTGATGCAACAGTGCGAGGAGTTGATTCGTGCCTTGGCCCGCCGATGCTCCACGGCTTTCGGTCTAGCGCAAGTCGATACGCTCCAATGGCGCGACTGCACGGTTGCCCTGACGCCCCCCTGGGAACGGTTGACAGTGCAGGATGCATTTCGGCGCCTTGCCGGGAAAGAGGTTGGCGAGGTGTTACGGGCCGGCAACTTTGAGGAAATTCTGGTAACACAAATCGAACCGCACCTGGGGAGGCAGCGGCCGGTTTTTCTCTACGATTACCCGGCCGAACTCGGCTCCCTTGCCCGCAGAAGTTCACAAGATCCTACGGTAGCGGAACGCTTTGAACTCTATATCGCAGGGGTGGAGATCGCCAATGGCTTTTCGGAATTGGTGGATCCCGTGGAGCAGCGAGAACGTTTTGTTAAGGAGTTGGACAAACTTCAGTCGGTTGGAAAGCAGGGAGCCTTGCCGGAAAAATTTCTTGCGGAACTGCACCTGATCGGCGAGGCGGCGGGCATTGCCCTTGGGATCGACAGATTGTGCATGATGCTGATGAGCTGTCCCGACGTGCGCTCAGCAGTGCCAATTTTTTTTGAGGATTTGTAAGGTACTGCTTTGTGTTTTTGTGTATTTCATCTAGGATAGAACAGCATTAGGAGAACGACGACGCCTCTCCCGGAACACTGATCACCTCTTTGTCAGGCAATAGCAGCGCGGTCAATAGACCACCATAAACGGCTCCAGTGTCGATGCCAATCTTGTCTGCTGCGAGATAGAGTTCGGGAAACACAGTGTGGCCAAAGACGACTGGTTTGCCAAAATCATTCGTGGTCATCAGGAACGATTCCCGTGCCCACAGACACCATTGGGCTGTCTGTTGGCTGAGATGACGATGGGGCTGCAAGCCGGCATGCACATAGATGGCGTGCCGGTCCTCCCAAAACAAGGGCAGGCTTCTGAAAAAGGCGAGATGCGAAGAGGGAATGCGATGCATTCTCTCTGCTGGGGTCACTGCAACGGAGAGATTATAACTTTCAAGTGTTTGCAGCCCCCCGACCTGAAGAAAAAGTCTGCTGTCCCCGCCGGTGAGATACTGAAGAAACAGGAAATCATGGTTTCCCATCAGCGTGACGACTCGGGGGTGGGTTTGGGCGAGTGTCAGGATTGTTGCAACGACCTCTTTCGAGTGCGGACCACGGTCGACATAATCTCCTAGAAAGACAAGGGTGTCCGCGCGATGCTCGACTTTCTCAAGGAGTTTGACGAGGGAAGAGTGGCATCCGTGGATATCGCCTATCACGCAGGTGGTCGTGTTGTTGGCAGACATGGGCGAAACAGATACTTCAATAGTGTAGACGAAGAGTTATGGATACGAAACAGCGCCAAGTAATAAAAAAATACGTTGATCTCATTCTTGGCAAGTGGTGGCTTGTTGCCGGTAGTGTGTTGCTTTCCGCAACAATAGGTCTTTTTTACTATGCATATCTGCCAAAAATATATCAAAGCTCATCTTTAATAAGCTATGAGCAGCAACAAATCAACCCTGCAAGGATGGATCCGGAACAGGGGAGGAGTAGACTGCGTGAAGCCTTACCCACGTTCCAGGGGCTTGTAACTAGTCACACAAATCTTGAGAAGATCATTGTACAGTTATCGCTGTACGAAGAGGCTCGCAAGAAGTTGCCGATTGAAGAAATCATTGGGTCGATGCGCAAAAATATTAGCATAAGTCTCGCGCAACAAGGAGAAATTTTCAGTGTTAGTTTTAAAGAAGCCGATCCGGAAAGAGTGTTGAAGGTGACTAACGCCCTCGCCTCGCTCTTTATTGAGGAAAATCTCAAGTATCGCGAGGAAAGGGCCACCGAAACTTCCAAATATACGGAAAGCGAGCTGGCCATGGCCAAGAAGGTGCTTGACGAAAAAGAAGAGGTGATGCGGGATTATAAACTACAAAACTTCAATGAGATGGCTGATCAGCGGCAAAGCAATCTCACCCAGCTTCAATCGCTCGTCACGCAAAATCAGGGGATACAGGAGTCCATTCAGCGGCTTGAAAGCACCAGGGCCATACTCCAGGAGCAGATTGGCATGCATCAGCGCATGGCAGCGATGCGGACGACTTCGGAGGTCCCTACTGGAGGAGTGGCGGTAACGAATCGGCCGGAAACGGCCGGCGAGCGGTTAATGCGACTGCGAGGGTATCTTAATGGACTGCTCTTAAAATATACAGAAAACCATCCCGAAGTTCGGCGGACGAAGCAACTGATCGAGCAATTGGAGAAGCAAGGCGTCAAAGAACAAGTAGTGTCAACGAGAACGGTTACGTCGGTTCCAAGTAGCGCTAGTCAAACAGCGACAATGGAAATCCAGCGCCTGCAGATTCAGTTGAAAGAAATTGATCTTAATATCAAACAACTCCGTGAAGAGCAGGCAAAGATTCCGCCCCAAATAGTCAAGTACCAACAGTGGATTGACGCAGCCCCCATACGTGAGGCGGAATGGAATGCCTTGACCCGCGATTACACGGAATTGCGCCGGAATTACGATCAATTGGTCTCCCAAAACCTCCAAGCGCAATCAGCGGAGAATTTAGAACGCGATCAGAAGGGAAGCAAATTCAAGATTGTCGATCCAGCTCGCCTTCCCACCAAGCCTTTTAGCCCAAATTTCTTCAAAATCTTTCTGATCGCTCTTGCCACAGGGTTAGCGTTGGGTATCGTCTCCCTGTTTGTTTTGGATTTTATCGATACGTCGTTTAAGGATGTCGACGAAGTGGAGGAGTATATCGGGGTGCCGGTCATTTGCGCCATTCCCATCATTGAGAAAGAGACGGAAATCAAAAAAGAGAAGTATGTTTCTCGCATTCGAGTGTCTGTAGTCGCAATGTACGGAACCGTCTTGTTGATCGCTATCGGCATCATGTGGGCAAAAGGTATGATTGTTGTTTGAGCCTCCCTCTCTTATTCTTTTTTTTTTTGAGCGAAATAGAGCATGTATACTAAATATTACGGGCTTGCCAAAAAACCCTTTGCACTCACACCCGACCCTTCCGTGGTGTTCATGAGTGAAACCCACCAGGAAGGATTGGCTATTCTCAAATACGGCATTCTCAGCAAGAAATGCTTCCTCGTCCTCACCGCCGATGTCGGCTCCGGCAAGACGACGCTGCTCCAGGCCCTCGTTAAATCGCTTGAGCAGGATGTTCATCTTTGTCTGCTTAACAATCCGATTCTGTATCGCGATGAATTTTTTTCCTATATCGCCAAAAAACTCGGCCTTAATTGGGACGGGAACAAGGCGATGTTTTTAATTGAATTCGGCAACCTGCTCAAGTCGTGTTACGAGAAAGATGAGCGCGTACTTCTGATTTTCGATGAAGCCCATGTTCTCCCCGTCGATCTCCTTGAAGAGATTCGCCTGCTGTCAAATCTTGAGGAGAAGGGACAGGACGTGCTTTCGATCTTTCTCGTCGGCCAGCCCGAACTCAACGAACGCATGAGCGATGACCGGCTCCTGCCCTTACGGCAACGGATAGGCATTCGCTTTCATTTGCAACGGTTTTCGTTGGATGAGACTAGGCAATATATCCTTTTTCGGTTGCGTCATGCAGGGGCGCGCCACTTCAATATTTTTTCCGAAGAGGCCGTTGCGGCCATCCACAAGGTGAGCCAAGGAACGCCAAGATTGATCAATATTATCTGCGACCATGCATTACTTACAGGATTTGCCGAAAGCAAACCGGTGATCGGCGCCGAATTGATTGAAGAGAGCGTAGACGATCTTCATTTTCCCGGTGAGGAAAACCGTCTTCCCATTGCCACGCCCAAGAAAACGAAGAGACTGCATTTGGCTCTTCTCGGCGGCTCGGTGCTTGTCGGCCTTGTTTGCGTATTTTTTGTGTGGAAATACTATCGGTGAGAAAAAAACTCGCCTAGACTAAAATTTTTCCCCGGCTCTTTGCTAAGGGGAGCGTCGAAATGGCTGTTGGAGGGTAATGTGGGAAAGGTTTTCAATGCCTTGAAACGGGCGGATGCATCGGGTGACCTGGAAAGGGAAGAGGTGGTGGAGGTCGAGGTCGAAACCAAGATTACCCGGGATCCTGATCCAGTTACTGTGTCATATCCTCAAGAGAACTTGCAAGAGGACACCGCACGATTACCAGGTCAATGGGATGACCGATTGATTCTCGCGACCGCGACAACCGGTCCTGTCGCGGAAAGCATCCGGTCTTTGCGAACACGCATCCTTTTTCCGCCCTCCGGCAAAGTTCCCCGGAGTATCTTGGTCACGAGCGCTTCTCCAGGGGAGGGGAAGAGTTTCATCTGCGCCAATTTAGGGATTTCTCTTTCGCAGGGTATTGATACGCATTGTTTGTTGGTGGATTGCGATTTACGCAAACCAATGCTCCACTCCCTTTTTGGCTTAGGAAATAGATCCGGACTGTCCGATTACCTGCAGCACAAGAAGCAGTTGGCGGAACTGCTCGTCCCCTCGGGCATCGACAAACTTTCGATTCTGCCGGCCGGGCCACGGTCCATCAATCCGGCCGAGCTGCTTGGCTCGGCTTCGATGAGCAGTCTGGTCGATGAATTGGGGGAACGGTATGACGATCGTATCGTTTTGTTGGACAGCCCGCCGCTCCATGCCGCCAGCGAAACATCCGTCTTGGCGCAGCATGTCGACGGTGTGGTGCTGGTGGTACGGTACGGAGCCTCCCGTCGCGAATATGTGAAAGCCTTGGCCGATGTGATCGGCCGCGACAAAATATTGGGAGTCGTCTTTAATGCCTATCGTGCCACTATGCTGGATTACAAAGTTTTTGGTTATTATGAGTACCAGCAAGACTACTATTACAGTGAAAAATAATTCGATTGTCCCGTCGAGGTGCCGTCGTCGCTGATTGTTACAGTTATCATTTTCCCTGTGGCTGAAATTCATTTTAGCTGATATGTTGGTGCGCCTTTGCCCAAATGGGTGAAAAGCCGATCTGGCCTCATGTGTTGTTCCAGAATGAAACAATAACTCAGACCAAGAAAAGGATAGGTGCGATGCAATCGGGAAAAAGAAGGATGTCAGGGCAAGAAGCACTCGAAGTATTGTTGGCCGGTAACAAAAGGTTCCTTTCCGGAAACCTCGAGCACCCCAACCACTGCGAAGAATCGCGGAAAGGATTAATCGCAGGGCAAGAACCTATTGCAGTGGTTCTCGCCTGCGCCGACTCGCGGGTGCCGCCGGTCGATATTTTCGATCAAGGGCTCGGAGATCTTTTCGTGCTCAGGGTTGCGGGAAATATCATCAACGATCATATTCTGGGCAGTATCGAATACGCAGTGTCCCATCTCCATACGCCACTGGTCATGGTAATGGGTCACTCTTCATGCGGTGCGGTGGGGGCTGTGGCGCAAGGAACCAAGCTGGGTGGACATATCGCCAGCTTGACGCCTTCGATCGAGGCGGCCTTGAAAAAGGCGAAGGGTCAAGAGGGGCATTGGACCAATAACGCCGCCAAAGAACTTGCCAAGACCACAGCCCAGCGCATCAAGGAGTCGGAACCGATTATCGCCGACCAAGTCAGTGAGGGGAAGGTCCTTGTCGTGGCCACGTATTACGATCTGTCGACAGGAGAGGTGACGTTGCTTTAGGGACGGGGAGGCGTCGCGGAGTGTGCAGTTCGCTTGGGTGGATTGTCCGATGCCTGGCTCTTGTGGTCCGTAAACCGTGAAACCAGAACCCTTGAGGTTCTGGTTTTTCTTTTTTCGTGTTTTGTTGTTGCTCTTATGTGTTGCCCTCGCCTGAACGAATGTGCTATTTTTTTTTAAGTTGTTTTTCTCGCTGATTGTAATTACTCGACCACAGAGGCGACATGCCCTTTCCTCTCGAAGATGTTCTGCCGATCCTGGAGCGCGAAGTCAGTGGATATCAGGTTCCGGTGGTCGATCTGATAGCCGCCCAGAGTCATGATCCGTTCAAGATCCTGGTGGCGACCATTCTGTCGGCACGAACGAAGGACGAGGTAACCGCAACCGTCTCCAGACGACTCTTTGCCCGTGCCGGGTCCGTCGATGCGTTGTCGGAATTGACGGTCGAAGAGTTGGAAAAAATCATCTATCCGGTCGGTTTTTTCCGTAACAAGGCAAAATATCTCAGCCAATTGCCGGCTGCGCTCAACGAGCGGTTTCAGGGAGTTGTTCCGCAGGATCTCGATTCCTTGCTCACCTTGCCGGGCGTCGGCCGTAAAACCGCCAACCTTGTGGTTGCGATCGCCTTTAACAAACCGGCGATTTGCGTGGACACGCATGTGCACCGCATCATGAATATTTGGGGATATGTTCAGACCGCAACCCCCTTGCAAACCGAAATGGCCTTGCGGCAAAAGTTGCCGGAGCAGTACTGGATACGCATCAATTCCCTTCTGGTGGCTTTTGGCCAGGGAACGTGCAAGCCGTTGCGTCCCCAATGTGATCGATGCGTCATCGCTGCATGGTGCCCGAAAATAGGTGTCACGCCAAAAGCTGTGTCTGAGAATGCAAAAGTATCGGGGCGATCTCTAAAAGACAAAACATTCGTATCGTGGAATGTCAACGGATTGCGGGCAGCCCTTAAAAATGGTTTTTGCGAGGTGTTGCGCGATCTTGACGCCGATATCGTTGCATTGCAGGAGATCAAGATGCAACCCGATCAACTGCCCGATGCCTTGCAAAACGTCGAAGGCTATCATGTGTTCTGGAATCCGGCGAAGAAAAAGGGGTACGCCGGCACCGCAGTTTTCTCTAGGGCTAAACCCTTGCAGGTACGATACGGTCTGGGGAGTCCTTCGATTGACGAAGAGGGACGTGTCTTGACCCTCGAGTTTGCCGATTTCTATTTCGTCAACAGTTATTCCCCTAATGCGCAGCCGGAGCTGAAGCGGCTCGCATTTAAGCGGGACTTCAATCGGGCCTTGCTCGATTACATGAACGACCTTTCGCGGCGGAAATCTCTAGTGCTGTGCGGAGATTTAAATGTGGCCCACAAGGAAATCGATTTGGCCAACCCAAAGGCCAACAGGAACAATCCCGGATTTTCGGAACCGGAGCGAGCGTGGATGGATGAAGTCGTGGCCGCCGGTTATATCGACACCTACAGAAAATTCGATTCCTCGCCTGCTCGGTATACTTGGTGGAGTTACCGTTTCAATGCCCGCGCCAAGAATATTGGCTGGAGAATCGACTATTTTTTTGTCGACCAAGCGAGCGATGGCCGAGTGATCGGTGCGGCCATTCATGATGATGTCACCGGATCGGATCACTGCCCGGTGAGTTTGGTTTTTCGTTGATGGCCGGTACGATGACTCCCTATCGCATTGTCATTGCAGACGATCATAGCCTTATCAGGCAAGGGCTGAAGAGTCTTATCGACGGGGATCCATCGCTTTGCATAATCGGCGAAGCCGGTAACGGCGTTGAATTGCTGGAGCGCATCCAGCACGCTCCTCCGAATATGCTTATTCTCGATATCACCATGCCGCAAATGAACGGCATCGAGGTGATCGGCAGAATCAAAAAGTCGCATCCGGCAATGGCTATTCTGATTCTCACTATGCATTCCGGAAGCCACTACTTTTACCAGGCAATGGCGGCCGGTGCCCATGGATACCTAATCAAGGACGATTCCGATAGCGAACTGCTCACTGCAATCCGGACTATTCGGGAAGGAAAGCCGTATGTTAGCTCGCAACTGTCGCCGGAGGTAACCGGTGAAGTGATCACCGGTCTCCGCGATCAGCCGAAATCGCCCTTTCTGAGCCTCAGTGACCGGGAAAAGCAGGTGCTGAAACTCGTTGTTCAGGGATGTTCGAGTAGGGGGATTGGCCAGATGCTCGGGCTGAGTCCGCGGACCATCGATCATCACCGGGCGAGTTTGTTGAAAAAATATAAAATGAAAAACACCGTGGATCTGGTCAATCATGTCGTTCGCAACGGCGAACTCCTCCTCGACGAATAACGCAATTTTTTTCTTCTTTTTTTTAAGAGTGCAACAGTTACCTAATGCTATCAATTAATTGTAATAATTTCTTCTTTTGGGTAATATTGCCTAGTCGTTTTAGGTAATTCCCACAATTGTTTTTTCTTGTTTCCTGGGCTTTATTGCAACCTCCTTGATCGGCCGCATTTGATGGTGTTTGCGGCCTGCAGCGATCAAACACTTGAAGTGAGGAAAGCCCATGAATAAGAACGATCTTGTTGAGTCCATTGCAAACTCGGCGCAAATCAGTAAAAGTGCTGCGGAACGGGGGTTGAACGGCTTGCTGTCTTCCTTGTCGGCGGCAATAAAAGATGGCAGACGCGTGACCTTGATCGGTTTTGGCAGTTTTACCGTTGTCGACCGCGCCCCACGTACAGGCCGCAATCCAAAAACAGGCGAGACGATTCCCATCCCTTCCCGCCGGGTGGTCAAATTTCGGCCGGGAAAGGAACTCTCGGTGAAGATTCAGTGAGTAGGCCTTGTTGCGATTGCTAGAAAAAACGGCGTCACCGCTTGGAAAGTCTTGCGGCCGCCGTTTTTCGTTCCAGCCACAGTGCACCCCCCGCGCAAATCATCAGAAGACAGAGGATCTGTCCCATGGACAAGGTCGATCCAATGAGGCCGATCTGCGGATCGGGTTCGCGTACAAACTCGACGAAAAACCGAAAGCAACCGTAAAGCCCTAGAAAGAGCGCGAGCATGATACCGTGCGGCCACATGGAGGTTCCTGGTTGTTGCCAAGGCTTGGCCTTCGTCGACCAAAGGATCAGGAAAAGAAGCAACCCCTCCAACATCGCTTCATAGAGCTGCGAAGGGTGACGTGGCAAGGGGCCACCCTGGGGAAAGACCATCGCCCAAGGGACAGTGGTGATCCTGCCGTAAAGTTCGCCGTTGATGAAGTTGCCCAGCCGCCCAAAAAAAAGGCCGATGGGAACGGTTACAATATACAGATCGGTCGCTTTCCAAAAATCTAATCCCTTGCGGCGGCAATAGTACCAACCGGCCAGTAACGCCCCCAGGCAGCCCCCATGGAAGGACATCCCCCCCGACCATATGGCGGGTATCTCCGCGGGATGGGCGAGATAATATGTAGGGTTGTAAAAGAGTATATAGCCCAACCTTCCCCCGAGCACCACTCCCCCAATCAAAACCAGGTTGAGATTGTCGACATGGAGGAGCATCTGTTCCCACCGGAATTTTTTTGCCTGATACACAACGAGCGCGTAGGCCGCGGTAAAGCCGATGACATACATAAGGCCATACCAGCGAATCTGCAAAGGCCCCACCGAGAGCAGGATCGGATTGATCGCAGGATAATCGAGCATGACATTCCAGGTCCGTTAAGGATTTAAAGGATTCCCTGGCGTTTCAGGTGCACTTGCAGGACGGATAGGGCCGCCGGGGTCACCCCCGAAATCCGCGAGGCTTGGCCGAGGGATCGTGGCTGGACGCGGGTCAGTTTTTCAACGACCTCGTTGGAGAGACCAGGTAGCCCCTTGTAGACCATGTCGGGGGGCAGTTCGATGCGTTCGAGTTTTTTGAAACGGATAATCTGTTCTTCTTGCCGCCTGATATAGCCCTCATACTTTATTTGGAGTTCAATCTCGTCTTGAAAAGCGAGCGCTTCCTCGGAAAGGGAGGGGGTCAGATCGTTTTCCCAGAGGAGGGCAGCGAGGTGGCGCAGCCGCATCTCGGGCCGGCGCAACAATTCTGCCAAAGTCACGGTTTGGGTGAGAGCGGTGGAATTGTACCGCGCGAGAAACGCATTGACCGCAGCGAGCGGTTTGATCCGGATCTCATGGAGTTGGTGGATAGTCTCCTCGATGCATTGCCGCTTGTGCCGAAAGGACGTCCAGGTGGGTTCGCCGACCAGGCCGATCCGGTAGCCGATTTCGCGAAGCCGCATGTCCGCGTTGTCCTCCCGCAGCAACAGGCGGTATTCTGCCCTCGATGTGAAGAGCCGGTACGGCTCCTTGGTGCCGAGCGTGACCAGATCGTCGATGAGTACCCCGAGATAGGCCTGGGAGCGGTCGAGGATCAGCGGAGGTTCTTCGCGAACATATTGGACGGCGTTGATTGCCGCCATCAGTCCCTGGCCGGCGGCCTCTTCGTAGCCGGAGGTGCCGTTGATCTGACCGGCCAGAAAAAGCCCCCCGATTTTTTTAGTTTCCAGCGACGCCTTCAGCTCCCTTGGGTCGACATAGTCGTACTCAATGGCGTATCCGGGGCGGATAATGCGCGCCCGTTCCAGTCCCGGGATCGATTGCACCATGGCAACCTGGGTGGCGAGGGGGAGACTGGTGGGGATACCGTTTGGATAGACTTCAATAGTTTCGAGCCCTTCGGGTTCGAGAAAGATCTGATGCCGACTCTTTTCGGGAAAGCGCATGACCTTGTCTTCGATCGACGGACAATACCGGGCCCCTACCCCCTCGATGATACCTGCGTACATCGGGGATTGGTCGATGGAACCGCGGATGATGTCATGGGTGCGTTCGTTGGTATAGGTGATGTAGCAGGGACGTTGAGCCAACCGTGGTTCACCGCTGGAGGAGAGGGAAAAGAGGGCTGGCTGTTCGTCGGTGTATTGGGCCTCCAGTTGGGAGTAGTCGATGGTGTTGCCGTCAAGACGTGGGGTTGTCCCTGTTTTCATGCGACCTACCGCAAAACCGATAGCGGCGAACCACTGGGCCAGCTTAGTCGAGGGCGCGTCTCCCATGCGTCCGGCCGGAAAATTTTTCAGGCCGATGTGGATGAGGCCGTTGAGAAAGGTGCCGGTTGCCACGACAATGGCCTTGACCCGGAAGTGCTCGTCCAGTGAGGTTCGCAAACCGGTCACCTTGCCGTTTTCGACCACAATTTCGTCGACAACGGCCTGGCGAATAGCCAGGTTGGTTTGGTTTTCCAGGATATGCTTCATGCGAAGCCGGTACAACAAGCGATCTGCTTGCGCGCGGGATGAGCGGACTGCTGGCCCCTTGCTGGTGTTGAGTCTGCGGAACTGGATGCCGGTGGCGTCGATATTCTTGGCCATTTCACCGCCCAGCGCATCGATTTCCTTGACCAAATGCCCTTTTGCCAGCCCGCCGATGGCCGGGTTGCAGGACATGGCGCCGATGGTGTCGGCGTTGATGATGCAGACCAAGGTCCGGCATCCCATGCGGGCGGCGGCCAGGGCAGCCTCGCAACCGGCGTGGCCTGCACCGATTACGGCGATATCGAAGTCAGTCATGGCAGTCCATGGATGCGCTGAGCGCAAGGCAAAGTTGATGGGCCGGGGATGAACGGCCGCGCTGTCGGCCGGCCCGGCAGGGAGCGATAGTATACGGTATGGGGCTATATTTGCAACCCTCCAAGGAGAGGTCTGACGGTCTCCGCTTTTTGGAGGGCCCCGTTCGACGATATGGACGCTTTGGTGAATTGATTTGACAGATAAGCTCTACTGTGATTAAAATAAACCTCTTTTTTAAGAAGAAACGGACGGCCATCCGTCGTCTCTTTTAACAACTTCTTGCCTGCACTCTTTACCGCCGATACGCAGGTTCAGAGGAAATGTCGAAACGTCAAGGCAAGGGAGGGTTATGGTCGCCTCTCTGCAACAGAGTATCAGCTATAAAGGAATGAATTATGAGTAAAAGAACTTTTCAACCCAGCACCACCAAACGCGCTCGCACCCACGGTTTTCTTGTCCGCATGAAGACCCGCAACGGTCAGGCCGTGATCAAAAGAAGAAGAGCCAAGGGGCGTAAACGGTTGGCGCCCTGATTTTGGGTCTAAAAACGCTGCCTAAACAGCATCTCTTGCGAACAAGCGGAGATTTTCAACGCGTCTACCGATCCGGCAGGCGATTGCGGGGTGACGGCTTCGCCGTGATCTTTCTTGCAAACGCTTTGAGCTATAACCGGTTGGGAATCAGTGTGCAAAGAAAAGTCGGAAACGCAGTGCGCCGCAACAGAATCAAGCGGTTGATCCGGGAGGTATTCCGGTTGCATAGAGCCCTTTTTCCCTCGGCTGCGGATGTTGTTTTGACTGTCCGACCCGGATTCGCGATAAACAGCCTGTCTGACATGCGCGACAGTGTGCTTCGAGCCATCGGTACCACCGCGGGTGTGAAAGAGAATGTGCTTGCGTGAACGCGACGAGCGCTCCAAAGACGGAGGCGAACACCGTTTATCCGCATGGCGCAAAGTCCCCGGAAGGTGTCTGATTGCAATCTTCAAAGGGTATCAGTATCTTATCTCTCCACTTTTTCCCCCAGCCTGCCGGTTTATCCCCACCTGTTCCCAGTATGCGATCGACGCCGTCGGCAAACATGGCGTCATTCGGGGAGGGATTCTGGCGATGTGGCGGATACTGCGCTGTCATCCCTTTTCCCGGGGCGGCTATGATCCGGTAAAATGAACCACCACGGCAGGCATCCGTTCGTATTCCGTCAACACCTCTGCGCTTTCAGGGGTTTCTCAAGGTACTTCCATGGATCTGTATAGAGCCTTTCTGGCCATTGTCCTTTCGTTTCTCATTCTGGTTGGGTTTCAGTATTTTTTTGCCCAGCCTGCCCCCCAGCAGGCACCACCCGCTCCCCAAGCCCCCCAGCAGGCCGCTCCTTCCAGTGGTGCGCAGACCGCAGTTCCGGCCGCCGCCGCCCCACCTGGCAATGCCATGACCCCCACGACCGCAGTCGATCCAAAGGCCAAGGATATCACGGTGGATACGCCCCTGTATACGGCGGTGATCAAGGAACAGGGAGGCGGTATCAAGAGTTTTGTCCTTAAAAAGTACCGCAACACCATGGCACAGGACTCCGGGCCGATGCAGTTGATTGCCGACAAGGGTCCCGGCGTCCTTCCCGTGCTCTTTACGCTCGACAACGGGGTAAGCGGAGCGCTTCCCCTGTTCAAGGCAAATGCGAACGGCATCGCTCTCACCCAGGAGGGCGAGTCGGCCAAGTTGACCATGACCGCCGCCTGGAGCGAAGGGCTGACGGTTGTGCGTACCTTGACGTTTCGTGGGGACAGTTATCTAATCGACGCCGAGTACAAAGTAGAGAATCGCAGCGACAAATCGGTGCAGGTCTCGCCGGCTTTGACCCTCGACAACGAACCGTTTGCCCATGCCAGCGAAAGCAGTCAATTTTTGTTTGCCGGTCCTGCCGCGTACGTCAACGGCGAACTTGTGGAGACCAAACCGAAAAATTTGATCGAAAAACCGGTGATGCTGCAAGGCAAGATCAGCTGGACCGGATTCGTCGACAACTATTTCATGACCACTGTGGTTCCCAATCCGGGTGGTGCAGTGACGGTGACCTTGCAAGGCTCCGAGAAGCAAGTGCGGACGCTGATATCCGAGGGGATCCAGACAATAGACGCGCATGAGGCCAAGACCTATACCTATTCGCTGTATTTTGGCCCGAAGAAGCTGCAAATCCTAGAGAGTGCCGGAAACGATCTGGCCAAGTCGGTTCAATTCGGCTGGTTCGATGTTTTGGCCAAGCCCATGCTCTGGCTCCTCAATTTCTTTCATCGATACAGTGGCAATTACGGCGTTGCCATCATCCTGCTGACCGTACTGATCAAATTGGCGTTCTGGCCCATCACCCAAAAGGGCATGAGCTCCATGAAGAACATGCAGAAGCTCCAACCCAAGATCGCGAAACTGCGGGAACGCTACAAGGACGATCCTGCCAAGATGAATCAGGAGATGATGACCCTGTACAAAACCTACAAGGTCAACCCGGTGGGCGGCTGCCTGCCGATGCTGATTCAGATCCCTTTCTTCTTCGCCCTTTACCAGGTCCTGTTGGCGGCGATCGAGCTGCGGCATGCGCCCTTCATGCTGTGGATCAACGATCTCTCCGCCCCTGATCGCTTGTGGATTGGCTTTGATATTCCCTATCTGCATGGCATTCCCATCTTGACCTTGTTGATGGGCGCATCCATGTATTTCCAACAGAAGATGACCCCTACCGCCGCCGATCCCACCCAGGCGCGCATTATGCAATTTTTGCCGATTGTTTTTACGGTCATGTTCATTAATTTCGCTTCGGGTCTGGTTCTGTACTGGTTGATCAACAACCTGCTCTCGATCTTGCAGCAGTATCTCATCAACCGGAAGAACAAAGCCTGATCCGAGGCTGAGAAGGGAATCATGCTGAAAGCAAAAGACTTTTACGGTAAGGATATAGCCGAGGTCATCGAGCAGGCGTGCAAGGACCTTGGGGCGTCCAGCGAAGAACTGGATATTGAGGTGTTAGAGACAGGTTCCGCGGGTATTTTCGGACTTTGCAAAAAGAAGGCACACATCAGGGTTCAGCGCAGGGCAGTGACGGCAACCGAGGAAATGCAAACGGTTCCCCGGGTGGAGGCGCCCCCAGCCGCCGATGACAATCCGCCGGCAACGGCTACGGATCAGATCGAGCAAATCGCGGCCATGCCGGCCGAATCCAAGGCTGCTTCCCCCATGGACAACGAATCGACCGTGGGCGGGCCGACCCGCGACCGAGGCGAGGTCGAAGACGAGGACTTGGAAAACGAAGGGGAAGAGCTTGAGGAGGAACTACCGGTAGAACCACCGTCGGCAGAAAATCTTGCGGCCATTCGACAGGATTTGCACCGGTTGCTGACGCTGATGGGACTGCCTTCCGAGGTGCAGGTCTGCTATGAGGCGCACACCGTCCAGTGCACTATCACCGGGCCGCACGAGGCGCATATCGTCGGCGCCGAGGGGAGGACGTTGGACAGCCTGCAGTATCTGCTTCGCAAGATGGTGGCTCGGCATCTGCCCGATCGCATTATGTTGGCCCTCAATGCCGGTGATTTCCGGGAGCGGCGCGCGGAGGAGTTGAAGGGGCGCGCTCTCGAATTGGCGGAACTGGTAAAGGCGGACGGCAAGACCCAGGCCATCCCGGCGCTCAATCCCTCTGAGCGGCGAGTGGTCCACATGGTGCTCCAGGAAGATAAAGGAGTACGCAGTCGTTCCGTCGGCGAGGGATTGTTCAAAAAGGTGCTGATTTACAAGCCCGGCAAGGGGCGCCGTCCGGTGTCGAAAAAGCGGCGCGGGGGGGGGCAAGGTGGCCGTCCATCCGGCGACTGATACCATTGCCGCCATCGCCACGGCGTTAGGCACGGGAGGGATCGGCATTATCCGAATTTCGGGGCCGGAAGCTCTCCCTATGCTCCGCAAGCTGTTCATTCCCCACAAGCCCCACCCCCATTTCACCAGCCATATGCTGTATTACGGCACGGTCGTCGACCGGGAGGGAAAGCTCCTGGACGAGGCATTGGCCGTGTATATGCAAGCTCCCCACACCTACACCAGGGAAGATGTCGTCGAGTTGCACTGCCATGGATCGGCGCTTGCCCTGCAAGCCATCCTGCGCACCATCATCGAATTGGGGGCGCGGCCGGCCGGCCCCGGGGAGTTCACCAAGCGGGCCTTTCTTGCCGGCCGGATCGATCTGACCAAGGCCGAGGCGGTTCTCGACCTGCTCCAGGCGCAAACGGAAGCCGGAGTGCGTCTGGCCGCCAATCAACTCCAGGGGCAACTGTATGACCGGGTGGAGGCCATTCGGCTGCATTTGGTCACGATCCTGGCTCTGCTGGAGGTGGCCATCGATTTCCCCGACGATGATGTCGAAATTTTCAACACCGCCCAGATAGCCGCGCAACTGCACTCAGCGGTGATCGTTCCCCTGGAACAGTTGCTTGTCCTCGCCGAGCAGGGCAAGATCGTTCGCGAAGGGGTGCGTGTAGTGATCGCCGGCCGGCCCAATGTCGGCAAATCGAGTTTGCTGAACGCCTTGCTGCGGGAAGAGCGGGCGCTGGTGACGCCGCTGCCCGGAACGACCCGCGATACGATCGAGGAACGAATCGCTGTCCGGGGCATCCCTATCCATTTGATCGACACCGCAGGCATCCGGATGCATAGGGATCCCGTCGAAGCGCTGGGCATCGAGCGGGCCAGGCAGAAACTCGAAGAGGCGGACCTCGTGCTCTTTTTGCTGGATGCCAGTAGTGGAATGGACGATCGCGACAGCGAACTCTATCGGAGCATCCAAGGGAAAAAGCATCTGGTGGTGATCAATAAACGGGATCTGATTACTGGGAAGCAACTGGCGGATTGGACCGATGTCTTCCCCGATGCCGAATCGGTGGCAATCTCGGCGAAGCATCATCAGGGGATCCAGGAGCTGCAGGAGGCGATTCTTCGGGCGATTGCAACGGGAAATGAGCTGGAGTCCGGACAGATGCCCTGTGCCCCCAATACCCGTCATCGCGTCGCGCTCGCCCAAACCCTGGAGGGATGCAGGAAGCTCGAACTGGCGATGGGCGAAGGGGCTCCGGTCGATTTGTTGGCGATCGAAGTGCAATCGGCTCTCGACGCCCTGGGCGACATTACTGGGTTGACCACTCCGGAGGATGTCCTGGATGCGGTGTTCAGTCAGTTCTGTATCGGCAAGTAAAGCCGAAAGAAAAACCCCGTTTTCTCGAGCTGGTACGAAAAAACGGGGAAGCGAGATCGAACGCGCAAGAGTCGTGCGTCAATTGTTGCCGAAGCTGTCGGCAAAGAGCTGATGGATGGCGGCTAGGCCATCGTCGCTTAAATAACGCGTTCCCGAGCCGACAAAGGTGTTGTAGCAAATCCGGGGTTTGTCTTCCTTCCACTCGCCTTCCTTCCAGGTAAACCACTGGCTGCGGGGCTGATCGTAGACATGGAGCGGCCGATTGAAGAGTTTGGCCAGTTCTACCGCCCAGCCTGTTCCACCTTTGACCGAATCGTCGTCGAGAATGGTACCGACGACAAAGACCTGGTGTCCCTTGTTGACCATGTGAAAAATCGTCTGCAGAACCCGACGGATTTTTTCGGTTTCATAGTAGGTCCGGTTCATCATCCGCGAGGCCAGCTCCATGCTGATGTCTCCCCGTTGCAACTCCTCCTCGCTCAGGGTCACCGTATTGCGGTCCCGGTTGAGCCGATGGGCCTCGAAGGTGTAAATCACCTCCTGAACGCCATATTTTTCGGCATTCTCGCCAAAAACGGTTTCCGCCCCTTTCAGGCCGCCGTGGTACAATGTGCAGTCGTGTGCATTCATGTTCAATCACCTAGTTGGTTCGTTTTCGTAGGATCGGGCTGTTCGGGATCAGCCGGGGGTACAGTAAGATAACTCTTTGTGCGGACTACTCTTTTGCAGCCTTGAAGAATACCCGGCGGGGCGCGGGATACCCCTCTATAGTAAACGCGGGATTGTCCTTGTCAATGAAATCTTCGTAGGATTCGAAGTTCATCCAGGCGGTTTGCCGTTGTTCCTCGCAACTCATGGCATGGTCGCAGAACAATCGGACATGCGCAAAGCCCGTTCGCGTCATCCAGTTGTGCAGACAGGAGGCGGTCGGGACGAACCAGGTTCCGGGAACCTTTGCGTAGGTCGCTTGCGGGAAGAGCGCCACCGGCTCGGTTCCGGGGATGGCTTGCGATTCGACGATGAGGATGCCTCCCGGTTTCAAAGCGGTATGGAGATCGCGGAGCGCATCCAGTGGCGATGGCCGGTGATAGAGAATGCCCAGGCAGAAGATAACGTCGAAACTTTCCGGAAAGAGAGACAGATGCTCGATGCCCAGCAGTTCCACCCGGAGCTGCCGCTGACCGGCAAAGGTGTTGAGGGTGTTGAAGGTGTAATAGTGTTGGACATAGGGTTCGAAACCAAGGACCAGCGCCGGTTGGTAATGGGCCATGCGGAACATGTAATACCCGTTGTTGCACCCTATGTCGGCAACGACCTTGCCGGTGAGGTCGGGCAATTCGGCGACAAGCCGGTTCCATTTCCGTTCGCTGCGCCATTCGGCGTCGATGTCGATACCAAACACGGAAAACGGCCCTTTGCGCCAGGGCATGAATCCCCGCAACACCTCGTGGACCAGTTGGCGTTCGTCGGCAGCAATATCGCCAGCCATGCCGATCCGAACCACATCGCCGGAAAAATCGCAGGAGGCGGCCCGGAGGTGCCGTACCCTCTGGAGAGGGGCTCGGTACCGGAGAAAGCCTTTTTTCTCCTGGCCGATCCAGTCGGATTTTTCCGCAAGCAGCCGTTTGAGCCGGGCTCTGTCGGCGTGCGGGAACGCTTCGAGCAGATCCATGGAGTCAGCGTTTCAGGGCAACGATGGCGGTGAAATTGAACCACTTGAAAAAAGTTTCGATCTCCTCGAAACCGGCCTGGCGCAACAGGGCGATGTTCTCCTCAAGGGAAAAAGGGATGAGGACGTTTTCCAGGGCCTCACGTTTGGCTGCGATTTCAAGTTCGGAATAGCCCTGCTTCTTTTTGAACGCGTGGTAGATTTCAATAAAATCGCGGTTGAGACGTCCGGCGTGGGAAATGGTCTTTTCGCTGAGGAAAAAAACGCCGCCTTCGGGCAGCGCGTCGTAGACACGCCTGACAAAGCCCTGCCGGGTCAGGGGACGCAGGAACTGTAGGGTATAGTTGCAAAGGATCCCCGATGCGTGGGGAAGGGGGCAGCAGGTGATGTCGGCTTGCTGAAACTGGAGCATCTCGCTTTTGGTGAACATCGCGCTTTTTCGCCGGGCCTTGTCCAGCATGGCCGGGGCATTGTCGATACCGATATAGCGCAATTGCTTGTCGGGAAGACGGTGGGCGAGTTCCAACAGGGTCGTTCCCGTTGAACATCCCAAATCGTAGACGGTCGAGCCGGCAGCGAGACGGCAGGCGAGCAGTTGCGCCATGCCATCGATCACGGAGCGATAATGGGGGATGGAGCGGTTGAGCATGTCGTCGAACACGTCCGCCACCCGATCGTTAAAAGTGAAATCCTCCTGGACTGCGCCAGAGGCGTAAAGGGTATCTTCGGTTGTCGTCACAGTGCGATGTTCGTGCGTGTTGGACTCTGGGTGGAAGAGGGGAAGAGGAGAGGGGCCGCGGGTAGGCGGAACTCCTCGATGTTCCTCACGTACTGATTATTTGTACCCCTGAGGGTTGGCCAATTGCCAGCGCCAGGTATCCGCGCACATGGCATCGAGATCGAGGCTGGCTTCCCATCCAAGATCGCTCTTAGCGAGGGAGGGGTCGGCGTAGCACTGGGCAATGTCGCCGGCGCGCCGTCCGGCGATACGATAGGGGATGGGTTTGTCGCTTGCACGGGCGAAGGCGGCAATCATTTCCAGGACCGAATAGCCTCGCCCGGTGCCGAGATTGTACACCGCCACTCCTGGGTTATCCGCAAGCTTTTTCAGCGCCCGAACATGACCGAGCGCCAAGTCGACCACATGGATGTAGTCGCGCACCCCGGTTCCGTCGGGAGTGGGGTAATCGTCGCCGAAGACCGATACTTCGCTGAGCTTGCCGATCGCAACCTGGGCGATGTAGGGGACGAGGTTGTTGGGGATGCCGTTGGGGTCTTCGCCGATCCGGCCGCTGGCATGGGCGCCGACCGGGTTGAAATAGCGGAGCAGAACGACATTCCACCGCCGATCGGCCACATGGACATCGCGCAGGATCTCCTCGGTCATCAGTTTGGTACGGCCATAAGGATTGGTGCAGGAGAGCGGGAAATTTTCCCTGATGGGCACCGAGGCCGGATCGCCGTAGACAGTGGCCGACGAGGAGAAGACGATGTTGCGCACCCCGTATTCCTGCATGATATGGCAGAGGTTCAGGGTGGAACCGAGATTGTTGTGGTAATAGAGCAGCGGCTTTTCCACCGACTCGCCCACGGCCTTGAGTCCGGCAAAATGGATAACCGCCGCCGCATCCTGGCTCTGGGCGAACACCTCGCGCAGTCTGGGGGTGTCCAGCAGATCGACTTCAAAAAAAGTAATCGTTTTTCCGGTCAGCTCTTCGACTCGTCTGATCGATTCTCTGCTGGCATTGGAGAGATTGTCGATAACGGTAACCCGATAACCGGCGTTCAACAGTTCTAGGCAGGTATGGCTACCGATATAACCTGCACCTCCGGTTACAATCACATGCATGGCGGTCCTCCTCGACCGTGGGGTACTTCGTTGTGACTCCACGGAAAGCTCATCGACTTACCCGCAGATTTCTGCTATCTTTTACCTGTATTGAGGGTGTTTGTCTTGCAAAAAGGGAGGAGTCGCGCCGCCGGGGAACATGCTTTCCGTGCGTTGCCGTCAAAGGAGAGCGTTGGCTTTCTTTCCGCATTCGCAGAGAATGTTTTGCCTGCTGGCGCCCCTGTTCGTCAAACTCAAGAATGAAGGAGAATCGTATGCCTTACGTCAGTATTCGTGTGGCCGGAAAACTCACCAAGGAGCAGAAACAAAAGATCGCACGAGGGGTCACCGACGTGATTGCCGAAGCGGCGGGAAAACCGAAAGAAGCGGTCCTGCTCTTTATCGACGAGGAGAGCCGAGACAACATCGCCAAGGGCGGGGTGCTGATCGAGGATATGTGACCAGATGGAGCAGGGGATGGCTGACCGGCTGACGCAACTGCGTGAGCTGATCCGGTTCCATGGGCACCGTTACTATGTGCTCGATGATCCGATTCTTGCCGATAGCGAGTATGATGCCCTGTTTCGGGAGTTGCTGACACTCGAACAGGAACACCCGGAGTTGGTGACCGCCGATTCGCCAAGTCATCGCGTTGGCGGGCCGCCCTTGCAAACCTTTGATCCGGCCGAGCATGGCACCCCCATGCTCAGCCTGGACAATATCTTCAGCGCCGCGGAGTTTGTCGCCTTTGAGGAAAAGCTGCGACGCTACCTGAAATCGGAGACCCCCTTTCGTTTCTTCAGCGAGCCCAAACTGGATGGCTTGGCCGTGGAACTGGTGTACCGGCAAGGCGTTCTTATCACCGGATCGACCCGTGGGGATGGTTTGGTCGGCGAAAACATCACGGCCCAGCTGAAAACCGTGCAATCGATCCCCTTGCGGCTCCGGGAAGGCGATGGGGGCCGTGTTCCGGAGGAGTTGATTGTCAGGGGGGAAGTCTTTCTGCCGAAGAACGGATTTCTGCAACTGAACCGGCAGCGCGAGGCGGATGGACTCGCTCCATTTGCCAATCCGCGCAATGCCGCCGCCGGTTCGCTCCGGCAGCTGGACCCGCGAATCACGGCGCAGCGGCCGCTTGCCTTTTTCGTCTACGGAATGGGGAATCCGGAAGTCGTGGCGGCATCCAGCCAGGAGGCACTTCTGGCCGCACTCTTTCGTTTCGGATTTCCGGTCAACCCCCTGGCCAAGGTCTGTGTCGATGCCAATGAAGTGGAGCAACAGTATCGGCACATGATGGCTGCCCGCCATGAATTGCCGTATGAAATCGACGGCATGGTGATCAAAGTGGACGATCTCACCTTGCAGCAGCGGCTGGGGGCGACGGCGCGGGCGCCGCGCTGGGCGGTCGCCTGGAAGTTTCCGGCCACGCAGGCGACAACGGTGGTCGAGGCGGTCGAGTTTCAAGTGGGGCGGACTGGGGCAGTGACGCCGGTCGCCCACCTCCGCCCGGTCGAGGTCAATGGCGTAGTGGTCAGGAGGGCGACGCTCCATAACCGGGACGAGATCGAGCGAAAGGATCTTCGGGTGCACGACACGGTGCTTGTTCAGCGGGCCGGTGACGTCATTCCGGAGATTGTCAAGGTCGTAACGGAGCTGCGAAACGGCGACGAGCAACCGATTGTCTTTCCCGCTGCATGCCCGGAATGCGGCGCGTCTCTGGTGACAAATCCCGAGGAAGCGGTGATCCGCTGTGACAATCCAGCCTGTCCGGCGCAGCATATGCAGAAACTGATCTATTTTGCCGGAAAGAATGGGTTGGATCTCGAAGGCTTGGGAAGGAAGAACGTCGAGCAGTTGTTTCGCGAGGGATTGCTTCGCTCGCTTCCCGATTTTTTCCGGTTGGATGCGGAGCAATTGGCGCGCCTGGAAGGGTGGGGTGAGAAATCAGCCCGCAATGTGCTTGCGGCTATCGAAAGCAAAAAGAATATTGGACTCGCCCAGTTTCTCTGCGCCCTCGGCATTCGGCATGTGGGTGAGGTCACCGCCGGTTTGCTGGCCAGGCATTTCACCGATCTTGCCCAGTTGATGGCGTCTGATAAGGAGAGATTTGTCCTCATCGAGGGGATCGGGGAGCAAACGGCGGAGTCGTTGGCCGATTATTTTCACGATGCCGGCAACCGCGAGGTGATCGAACGGCTCCTTGCCCTTGGTTTACTCATCCGGTCGCAGGAAACCAACCCCGCATCCCTGGACGGCAGGGTTTTTCTGTTTACCGGAACATTGAAGACGCTCTCCAGGGAAGAGGCCAAACAACTGGTCAAGGCCCAGGGAGGGCAGGTGGCCACAAGCATCGGTCACCGGGTCACGGACGTCGTTGTCGGCGAGAAGGCGGGGAGCAAACTGAAGAAGGCGGAAGAGATGGGGTTGACCCTTCTTTCCGAAGAGACCTTTTTGGCATTGCTTGGTGAGGAGGTGTCCCCATGAGGCGAAAGCGAGTGCGTGCAACCGTGCACGGCAGGGTGCAGGGAGTGGCCTTTCGCGAATACACGCGGCGGGAGGCGGAACGGTTGGGGGTATCGGGATGGGTGCGCAATCGGCGTGATGGCACCGTCGAAGTCGTGTGCGAAGGCGATGCCGCTTTAGTGGACGAGCTTGCGGCTTGGCTCGCCACGGGTTCACCCTATGCCCTTGTCACCCGCGTTGCACTTGACGAGGAGGAACCGCAGGGCGAAGTCGCCCCCTTTGGCATCCGGTTTTCTTCCTGAAAGTATTTACGGCCTGCAAGCCCATGGGGCTTTCCAGGTCCTTTTCCTGAAAAACTCTATTCATTGTACTGTATGAAAAAAGTCCACATCCCCACCGGAGAGCCGGCAGGACGCATCTCCTGTCAGCAATGCGGCAATACCAAGCATTTTGTAGAGATAGCCGAAAATGTCCAGGTGACGACCCACTATCAGCAAAACAGCGATGGGGCTTTTACCCCCGAAGAAAATGCCACGGAAATTTTTGGCGAAGTCAAGTTTCTCTGTGGAAAGTGCGGGGCCGACTTGACCCGCTTCCACGCCCATTTTTTGGAGATGTCGTTTTAGCGACTCGCTCTTCGTTTGGACGAGGACGCCGCTTCGAAATAAAAAAAGGCTGCCCAAGAGGCAGCCTTTTTTTGTGGCAAATGCGGAAAGCAAAAAATCAGACGCAACCGGTCGGTTTCGGCAGGCCAGCCATTTTACAGGCGCCTTTACCAGGTCCAGACGGGAACAGCTCGTAGATGCGCTTCAGCGGGAAGCCGGTTGTTTTGGAAAGGATACGAACCATGGGAGCAATACCGTTCTTCTTGTAATACTCCTGCAATGCATCGATGACTTTCTGGTGCTCATCGGTGATCTCAACGATACCTTCAACGGATTTTACGTAGTCAACCCAGTTCTCGTCCCACTCTTCAGCACCTTTCAACAGGAAGCCGTCTTCGTCTACCTCGTAGGATTTGCCCTTGTGCTCAATAGTTGCCATGTGTTCCTCCTTTGGCCAAAGTGTTTAATATGATGAGTAATGGAAGCCTATTCTAAAAAATCACCAGTTTATTACTATAGGGGGTGGTCTTTGTCAAGCACGCTCCCTGTTTTTTTTGAATGAAGCTTCAGGCAGTGCCTTGCAGCTTCATTCCTGCATTTTTCTCTGGTAACTTGCTGACAAATTGAACATAATGCGCCTTCCCAAAAAATCAGATGCCGCCGAATCGTTCGAGGAGTCACACGTATCATGCTGGATATTTTAAGGAAAAATGCGCAGTCGGTTGTTGTTCAGGCCATTGTCGTCATCATCGCCGTCGTTTTCATCTTCTGGGGTGTGGGAACGAACATGCAGGAGAATCCCAATGCCCTGGCGGTTGTCAATGGAAAGGAGATAGCCTATCGTGACTTTCAGCAAAGCTATGAACGGGCTGTCGAGCGATACAAACAGCAGTTTGGCGGGCAACTACCCCAGGGTTTTCTTGAAAGTATCGGGTTGAAGGAGCAGGTTCTGGACCAGCTGATTCAATCCGAGCTGTTGCGACAAGGTGCCGAGAAAGTCGGCATTCACATTAGTAAGGAGGCAATTCAGCGCAAGATACAGGAGATGGAGGTTTTTGCCAAGAATGGCCGCTTCGACCTTGCCAGCTACAAAACCGTCCTGGAGCAAAACAGACTCTCGCCGACCTCCTTCGAGGGCGGCATTCGAAATGATCTGCTCACAAACCGGATGCTCGACGCCCTCGAATCCTTTTCCGTCGTCTCCGCACAAGAGGTTCGCCACTGGGTTGACTATATCGAACAGGAAATCAATCTGGCCTATGCCGCACTGAACAGCGAGGATTACGTTGCACAGGTCAAGGTTGTCGACGATGCGCTCGCGGCTTGGTTTGCAAACGCCAAGCAAAAGTACAAAACCGCACCGCAGTACAAGCTGCATTATCTCTCTTTCAGCTATGACGATGATCTGAAGGATGTCCAGGTGAACGACGAGGCAGTGCAAGCATATTACCGAGAACACGCCGAGAAGTATGCCACTCCCGAGAAGCGTCGGGCGCGGCATATCCTGTTCAAGGTTGGCGCCGAGGATACGCAGGAAAGCAAACAGGCGAGAAGGGCGGAGGCGGAGAAAGTCTTGGCCCAGGTGCAAAAAGGGGCCGATTTCTCGCTCTTGGCCAGTAAGTTTTCCGAGGATTCCACCAAAACCAAAGGGGGCGATTTAGGTTTTTTTGAGCGAGGCCAGATGGTGCCAGCCTTTGAAGAAAGCGTTTTTGCTCTGAAAAAGGGAGAAGTGAGCGGCGTGGTGGAAACGCCCTTTGGCTATCACATCGTCAAACTGGAAGAGATCAGCCCGGCAAAGACGCAAACGCTTGAGGAGGCGAGTGCTTCCATCCGCATGATCCTTGGGCGGCAAGGGGGCAAGGCGCTGACCTTCAAGAAGGCGTCGTCCGCCTATGAAGACATCATCCGGGCGGGGAGCATGGCCAAGTACAGCAGTGTGCAAGGCGCCTATCCAGTCCGTCAGACCGATTTTTTTCCACAGGATGCGCCGCCGAAGGAAGGAATGGTCGGCGATGCGGCTTTGCTGAAGGCGGCCTTCAGCCTGCGCAAGGGCGAGCTGAGTTCCGTTGTCGAAACCGCCAGCGGCTATGCGATTCTTTTTGTCAACGATGTCAGGGAGTCGGTGGTGCCGGAACTTGAGGCGGTTCGCGAACGGGCCATTGCCGACTACAAGAAGGAAAAGAGCGTCGAACTTGCCAAGGCTGCCGCCGAGGAGTTGCTGAAGAAGGCGAAAGAACAGCAGGCATGGCCTTCCGAGCTGCAACGCAAGGAAACCGGCTACATCAAACGAAGCGGGCCAGTGGGGCAGATCCCCGAAGAGCTTCGCCAGGACGCTTTCGCCCGCCTTGGCAAAGAGATTTTTCCTGAGAAAACGATCGCCGCAGGCACCTCTTTTTATCTCTATCAAATCGTCGACGTCCGTCAGCATCCAGGAGAGATGGAACCTGGCAAGCGGCGCACTCTTGAGCAACAACTTCTTGCCGCCGAGAAAAACATGTTGATGGCAGACTGGCTCGGACAATTGAGGAAGGAGGCGAAGATCTCCACGAATGCCAGAATGCTGCAATGACCGCGACGGATGGGGGGAACCGACAAACGGTTGGTCGAAAGCAAGGCTGCATGCGCAGGAGGAAAAGAGGCGATATCGTCCATCGCCATGCGGTGAGATTGTCCGGCGCGATGCGATTGTTCGTTCTGACGGCGGCTCCCTGTTCGGGCAACGGGTTGGCGGGATGCCTACGGGTGGACCGTGGTAAGAACTGCTGAGATGGATCCGTTGAAAACGCCGGATCTCGTATCCAAGGCAGCCTACGACCTGCAAACGGTTGTCGCCCTCTCTCCGGAAGAACAACTGCTGTTGCAGTGCATCGCCATCGTGTACGAACCGGTCTCGGTGCAGTTCCTGGCCCGGTGCCTAGCCTCGCTCGGCCCTGCCTTATTGGAGGGCCGCAGCATCGGCGGCGAGGAAATCGGCGAGATGGTCGGCCGTTTGCGGCGTAGAGGATTGCTTAACGGTAAAAATCAATGTCCGCCTGTCCTGGCCGAATGGTTGACCCGGCAAACCCTTGCCCAAAGACGGTTTGCGCCCATGGCCGCCCTTATTCAAAAGGCAGCCCCGGTGGACTACATGCACGGGAAATGGTCGACCAGATGTTGGCGGGCCATTCGCCAGTTCCGCATCGGTCTGTATAGTCAGAATTTCGACAAATTGGACGAGGCCCTTGTATTTTTGGAGGGGGAATGTCACGGCCGCCTCGACATCGAGCCGCCGGCGGTGCTGGTGGCTGCCCGGGCTTTCGATCCGGTCTGGTTTGCCTCTCTTCCCGTTTCGTTTCAATTTTTCCTCCTGGATCGGACGATCCGGTACTCTCTTGAGCGACTCGTCAACTTCCCCGCCATTCTTCATTATTTAGAGAACGAACACACGCAAACGGTCCCGCCGGACGAGCGTGTTCCCTTTCGCCGCCTGTTGGCCAGCTGCTATCTGCTGCAGGGGCGGCTGGATGACTTGCGGCTGCTCTTGGACCGCCATGGCGATTCCTTTTTCGGTTCCGGTTTTGCCGGAGCCGCTGCGTTTCTCTCCGGAGACAACGATCTAGCCCTGGAACTGTTTGACGAAGATGTGCGGCATTTGCAGCAGTATGCGGGTTCTTCGCGCTGCTTTTTCTTCGGCGTCACCGGTCTGTTTTGCATATTTGCCTTGCTGGCCCGCGACGGGGAGGGCGATCGTGATCGGGTGCGCGAGGCCGTTGCCACGGTGCTGGAGCGCTGTCATGGCTGCGCCGAGGAGATACCGTATCGTTTTCTTGAAGCGGTGCTCTGTTCGAGCGACGAGGCGCTGCCCGACATGATGGCGCTCACCGAGCGGTTGGTTGCCGACGACTGTTGTCTGACGTCCCTGGTGGCCATGCTCTCGCTGCACTGGATGGGCGTAGAATTGCCCGCTAATTTTCAGGCAATGCTGTCGCATTTACACGCGCAAGCCCGCGACAACGCCTTTCAATGGGTTGCCATGGAGTCGGCCGAGCTGCTTGCCGCGCTGGACGAACGGCAGGGTGCTATGAAACAGGTCGCCCAGGATTTGGCCGATCGGTTGCAGTGCCGCTTTCTGACCCACATTCTCGCCCCGCAAGCCTCCTGGAAGCAAAGCCTACAAGAGCTGATCGAGGTCACGAGCAAGATCAGGGAGCCCGAACGCACGGCGCGGCTTTGTTGGCTGGTCGAATATGTCGGGGGCACTTTGCACATCACGCCGAGGGAACAGAAGCGATCCGCCTCCGGCAGTTGGACCAAAGGGCGGAGCATCGCTTTTCAACGGCTGCTTCTCGAACGGGATATTGACTACCTCACCAGCCAGGATCGATCGATTTGCGCGGCGCTGTATCCGGTGGAGGAGAGCGGGAGCAAAAGCCGCAGCTATGCCTTTCATCCGGAAAAGGCGCTCCCCGCCCTTGTCGGTCACCCATTGGTCTTTCTCAAGCGTTCGCCACAAACGCCGGTTGAAATCGTAGCCGGTGAGCCCGAGCTGGTGGTTGAACGCAAGGGCGACTCGCTCTTCATTCATTTTGCTCAAGACATCGGTGAGGGAACCGTTGCCGTCTGGTCGGAAACGCCCACCCGTTTCCGGGTGATTTGCATTGGCGATGAGCATAGGAAGGTCGCAGAGATCACCGGTCGAGACGGTTTGCTCGTTCCCCTTGCCGCCAGCCGCAGGTTGCTCGATGCCATCGGCAACATCGCCTCGTTCATGACGGTGCACTCGGCCATCGATGTACCGGGAGACGGAGTCGCGGCCGAGGCGGTGGAGAGCGATGCCACCATCCACATCCATATCATTCCCTATGGCAGCGGATTTCGCATCGAGCTGTTTGTTCGCCCGTTTACCAACGGCGGGCCGTACTTGAAGCCCGGCATCGGGGTGGCCAATCTCATCGCCGAGATCGATGGCAAGCGGTTGCGAACCAAGCGCAACCTGCGTTTGGAAGAGGCCAAGGCGCGAGAGATCGAGGAAAGCTGTCCCATGCTCGACCTGGCCATCGATTTCGAGCAGGAGAACAAGCGAGAGTGGCATCTGGTCGACCCCGAGGAGTGCCTCCAGGTGCTCCTTGAGATAGAGGAGATCAAGGACCGTGTGATCCTGGAATGGCCGGAGGGGGAGAAGCTGGCAGTGCGGCGGCAGGCCGGCGTCAACCAGTTGAACCTAAATATCCGCACCAGCCAGCAGGATTGGTTTTCTTTATCGGGGCAACTGCAGATCGATCAGGACGAGGTCATGGAACTCAAAACCCTGCTCGACAAGGTCCGGGAAACGCGAAGCCGCTTCATCCCGATGGGTGAAGGGCAGTTCATCGCCCTGACCCAGGAGTTTCGCAACCGGCTGGAGGAACTTATCCTCTTTGGCAACAGTCAGCCGGGCAGCGAGCAGGAGGTCAAGATCCACCCCTTGGCAGCGATTGCCCTGGAGGAGCTGACCCATCAGGCGCAGACCAAGGCCGACGAGGGGTGGAGGCAACGGTTGCAGGCGATTGCCGAGGCGCAGGAGCTGACCCCCAAACTGCCATCGACATTGAAAGCGGAATTACGCGATTATCAGAAGGAAGGGTTTGTCTGGATGAGCCGTCTGGCCCATCTCGGTGTCGGTGCCTGCCTAGCCGACGACATGGGACTTGGCAAGACCCTGCAATCGATCGCCGTGATCCTCAGTCTCGCCCATCAAGGGCCCTCGCTGGTGGTCGCTCCCACCTCGGTGTGTATGAACTGGGAGGCCGAGGTGCGTCGATTCGCGCCGACGCTCAATTTTCTGATGTTCTCCGAGGCCAACCGGGACGAAATCATCCCGTCATTGGGAAAATTCGATTTGCTGGTCACCAGTTACACCCTGCTGCAACAGGAAATCGAACTATTGGCCCAGGTTAAATGGCAGTCGATTGTCCTGGATGAGGCCCAGGCAATTAAGAACGCCGCCACCAAGAGATCCAAGGCCGCGATGCGCCTGGACGGCCGCTTTCGCCTGATCACCACCGGAACGCCCATCGAAAATCATTTGGGCGAGTTATGGAACCTGTTTGGTTTTATCAACCCAGGGCTTCTGGGCACCTACAAGCAGTTCAATCGGCGATTTGGCATCCCCATCGAAAAGTATCACGACCGGGAGGCAAGGCGGACCCTGAAAAAACTGATTCGGCCTTTCATGCTGCGTCGGATCAAATCGCAGGTCTTGGACGAGCTGCCGCCGCGGACGGAAATCACCCTGCGGGTCGAGATGCATCCGCAGGAAATGCAATTCTACGAGGCGCTGCGGCAGCAAGCCATCGAGAACATCGAGGGGAGTAGCGAAAAAACCGGGCGGCACCTGCGAATACTCGCGGAGATCATGCGCCTGCGCCGCGCCTGCTGCAATCCCAAGCTGATCAACGAGCAGGTGGATATCGCCTCGACGAAGCTCCAGGTTTTTGCCGAGACCATCGAAGAGTTGTTAGGTGGCGGCCACAAGGCGCTCGTGTTCAGTCAGTTCACCGGCCACTTGGCGCTGATCCGCACTTTTCTCGACGAACGGGGCATCGCCTATAAATACCTGGATGGCACCACCCCAGCAAAGGAGCGGCAGCAGCAGGTGGAAAGTTTTCAGGCCGGGGAAGGGGAGCTGTTCCTGATCAGTTTAAAGGCCGGTGGCCTGGGCCTCAACCTGACCGCCGCCGATTACGTCCTGCACATGGATCCCTGGTGGAATCCCGCGGTCGAGGACCAAGCCGCCGACCGGGCCCATCGCATCGGCCAGAAACGGCCGGTCACGGTCTACCGGTTGGTGACCGCCAACACCATCGAAGAAAAGATCGTCCGTCTTCATCAGGAAAAACGGGATCTTGCCAACTCGCTCCTCGAAGGCGCCGATGTCAGTACCCGGATTAGCGCCGAGGAATTGCTCGAACTGATCCGCTCCGCTTAATCGTCATTCAATCCCCGCAGCGGTGCCATGACGCCGACCAGCTTGGCCGGCAGTTTAGGCAGACCGCTGATCAGAGAAACCACCACCGATGCGCTGTAGGGTATGGCTTGAATCGCCAAGACCGCCGCCCAGATGCGGATGTCGAGCATGTCGCTGTCTTTTCGGAGCATAACGCCGACAATCGCGAGAACGAGCGCTACAACGAACAGCAGTTCTTCGCGGGCGTCTCCCAATGCCTTGAGAAAAGCGTTTGCCTGGGCATTCTTCGGAGTCCGGAAAAATCCAATGCCCCGAGTGATGAACCCGGTGAGCATGGCGCGAGCGATGGTGTGCGAGAGGGCCAAGCCGGCGAGACCGGCGGCCAGGCTTTGCCTACGGGATGCGCTGACCCTGGAGCGGTAAAGAAAAAACATCTTGAGGCTCTTGAAGAAGAACAGGGTTACCGGCAACGAGGCGAAAACGATGTGGGGCGGCGACAGGTAATCGGGGAAGAGGATCATGCCCAATGACCAGCCCAGCGCCAGGATGTTGAACAGCATGTTGATGCCGTCGGCAAACCAGGGCAGCCAACCGGCGAGGAAATGATAGCGCTGCCCCCGGGTGAGTTGGGTCGGCCGTAAGCCGAACATCGCCATCATGTGGTGGCGGAGGATAAGGACCGAACCATAAGCCCAACGGAACCGTTGTTTCTTATAGTCGATAAAGGTGTCGGGCATGAGTCCCTTGCCGAAGCTGTAGGGGGTATAACTGGCCGCATAGCCCCGCTCGAAAATCCGCAGTCCCAGTTCCGCATCCTCGGTGATGCACCATTCCGCCCAGCCGCCGACCTCGTCGAGCACCTTGCGTCGGACCATGGTCATGGTGCCGTGCTGGATGATCGCATTGCGCTCGTTGCGGGTCACCATGCCAATTTGGAAGAACCCGCGGTATTCCGCCAGGCACATGGCTTTGAACATATTTTCGTCCCCATCCCGATAATCCTGCGGCGCCTGGACGATGGCCATGTTGTCGTCGGTGAATTGCGGCACCAGGGCACGGAGCCATTGGGCATCGACCATGTAATCGCTGTCGATCACCGCGACGATTTCCGCCTCGGGCGCGGTTTCCCGCAGCGCGTAATTGAGTGCGCCGGCCTTGAAACCGGCGAGCGGATCGACATGAAAGAAGCGGAAGCGCGGGCCCAGGGTCTGGCAGTGGGCCGCCACCGGTTCCCAGATGGCCGGATCCTTGGTGTTGTTGTCGATGATGAGCACTTCGAACCGCGGGTAATCGAGGGCGGCCAAGGCATTGATGGTCTCGATCATCATGTCCGGCGGCTCGTTGTAGGCGGGGACGTGGACCGAAACCATGGGCAGGTCTTCGTCGGCAATCGCCTCGGGCGGAGTCGGCTGCGGCAGGCGCCGCCACTTTTTGATCCACAGGGATTCCGCCCATTCATGCGCCTCGGCAAGGATGACCAGAATGGCGCCGGTGGCGGCGATCAGCAGGGCAATGCCGACCACCACCGAGGAGACGGTCATGTACTGCTGCTGAAAGTCGTAGACCAGCCAGACGGCGAAGGTCGTGATGGCATAGGCGATCAGCGCCAGGAATCCGCGTCCGCGATCCAACAGTCCCCGGCTGTCCCTGAACAGCAGCAACAGGATGATAACGGCCAGCGCGATGCTGATCGCCGCCAATTCCCGCCATTGGGGAATGCGGATAACCGGCTGGATGAACTCGAACTTCGGTTGCCGATCGTCGTCGTACACCCCCCAGAGGCTGCCTGCCTCGCCTTCTAGATCCTTCTTCCAGATTTGGTCGAAGGCCTCCATGATATAGTAGGTGTAGCCGTTCTTTTCCGCGACATCCAGGAAACGGCGGAGAAACTTGGCTTGGTTGGCAGGGCTGGCCACAGCCTTTTGCCGGATACGGCCGCCGCTCGGCCACCCCACCTCGGAGATCACGATCTCTTTCCCAGGATAGGCCTGCTTCAGTTCGTTCATGCGCATGACGCAATAGTCCACGGCTTCGTCGACGGGAATGCCCTCCCAATAGGGTAGGAGGTGGACCGCGATAAAATCGACATGCTCGACCAGCTTGGGATTCTGTAACCAGACATGCCAGGGTTCGGCGATACTGACGGGCGCCCAGATGGATTTTTTTGCGGTGTCGATATATGCGATCATCTGGTCCACGGTTTGATCCGTCCGCAACAGGACCTCGTTGCCCACGAGAACGCGAATGACGTTGCGGTGGTTTTCCCGAAAAATCTTGATTAGCTTGGTGATCTGTTCGTCGTTCCATTCCTTGTCTCGGGTGATCCAGGCGCCGAGAACGACATTGAGGCCACGTGCCGCCGCCAGGCGGGGAATCTCGGCCAAGGTGTCTTCGACGGTGTAGGCCCGGACCGCATGGACGTCACCCGCAAGGATCGCCAAATCCCGATCGATTTGTTCGACGGTGGGATAGATCTGTTTACTGGGGGATTGCCCGCCGCGGAAAGGCGAAAAAGAAAATCCCTGGATTTTCGAGGGCCAGGAGGGCTCCATGTTGGGAGCATTGACCACGCCCCAGAGAAGGAGGGCAAGACAACCCATGATGAAGGTGATGATCAGACCGGAACGGTTCATGGCGTGTGTGTCGGGTTAAAAGAACGGAAGAGGATCGGACGTTGGTGGATGATCTGCGCCAATCCTTGCGAAAATCACGAAATACGATGACATGGTCAAAAAAAGGCCGACGAGTGCCGGGGCGGTCTTCGGCGTTGTCTCGAGCCGTTCTTGGTGAGAGCCGGAACTAGCGGCACCTGGCAACGTCATCTCCATACCTTGAATACATTGGGCGCAGCCCCAGGCAAACTGTGCGATGATTAAATGAAAAGCCGTGGACAGTCAAGAGTCATCTCAGCTAATTGTTGATAATAACAGTGAGAATAGATTGTTTACGGTGACGGTCGGTATGCTCTGCACGCCTCAGGCCTCGAAAGTCCGGGCGCGGGAGAACGATTGTGCGGGCAGAGACGGCGCTGCGACCGCAGAAAGGGAGCGGAGGAATTTCCATGAATGCACATCCTGCTGCAAGAGATGTAGGGTGAAACGATGCAAGGCCGTCAATGCCTCGGAGAGCGCCTGAGGCGTGAACTGCAAACGATGCAGCTTGTCGAGGTCAAAGAGTTGCGCATTGGCAAGAAGGCGAAGGGTCTGGACGGATAAATTGGCAGACCAGCCTTTATTCCAGGGAGAACAGGCGCTGCATTGGAGTGCGCCGGTTTCGGGCAGCAGTGCGTAGGGGGGGCCGGGTTTGACAGGCTGATGGCAGATGTGGCAGTGGCCGAGGTCTGGACGATACCCGGCGGCATCCAAGAGGCGAAGATGTGCGATGGCCACGATTTTGTGCGGAAGGGCATCATGATCCAATGTGGAGAGTGCCCATTGCAGCAGGGTGAAGAGCCGCGGATCGGGATCGCTGTCACGGGTGAAGCGCACGATCAGCTCGCAGAGATAGGTGGCCGCGGCATACCGCTGGAGATCCTTCCGAAGCGGAAGGTGCGCAGCCAGCAGCTCCGCCTCGTCAATCAAATGCAAGCCTGTGAGGCCGCGCGGTGGTCGATACGCGAAACGCAGAAGAGAAAATACCTCGAGTTTGTTGACAAACCGCCGCTTGCTCTTTTTCGCGCCCTTGGCGATAGCGGTCATCCGGCCCAGATCGGGACAATACAAGGTCACCAGCTTGTCCGCTTCGCCGTGTTCGCCTGTCGCTAGCACGATCCCGCAGGTGCTGCGAAGGTTCATGGTTTCGCCGTGGCCACCGGGATACGAAGCTTGTAATGACCGTCCACGCCGTCGGGAAAGGCAAGGGGCGCACCGTTGAGGTGTAGCTCGGCGCTTGCGGGTTGAAAGAATTCGAGCTGGATTTGTTTTTCTGCCTCCCAATGCACGGTGGTTCCCTTGGTGTATTGCTGCTCAAGGGAGGGCTCTTTGTCCAGCGAAACGATGACGCGACTGTCCTTGTTGAACAGGGCTTTGAGTTGCAGTGGCTTATGGACGCTGCCGTTGCTGGTCGTCGGATCGGCCGGATGGAAGGTGTCGTTTCGCGGGGCGGAAAGATGCAAGGTTTTGCCGGTCAGGAAGGCGAAGGGGTTCCAGGAGAAATAGAGGCAAAAACCGGTGAAGGAAAAAACAATGAGCAGCAAGATGATGCTGGCGATGACGGCAGAGGAGACATGGGTCGGCTCCGCGAATTTTTTAGGGGTCAGCGGCTGATGGCTCAAACTTTGTTGCAACGAGGAACCCTGCGTCGGGGCAACTCCGTCCCGTTCGGCAAAAAAACGGTCAGCGGCTAATTGGCCATCCATGCCCAGAAACGAGGCGTACAGGATAATCTGGCCTCTGGTGAACGAGTCGGCAGGGAGTTGGTTGAAGGCCATGGCCTCGATGGCGCGAAGATTGGAACGCGAAACCCGCGTGTTGGCGGCTACGTCCTCAAGGGTCAACGATTTGTCCTCGCGCAGCTGTTTGAGTTGCGCGCCGACGCTGAGCTGCGGAATGGGGGATGGTGTGGGGATCTCCTCGTTTTTCATACAATTACACTTCTGTTTGGGGGCTCTGCCGTTAGAGGTTGCTCGTCGGATGGGAATGTGGCAGGGGACTGCTGCACGATTTTGGCCGAGTGGAGCCGAGCTGTTAGAGGATGTGGATGTACGCTTTTTCGCGGATAGACTGCAACCAATCGCTAAACCGTCGCTCCATGGCCTGTTGCATCAGTTTTTCGCGGATCTGGTCCTTGACCGATTCGTACGGTTCGCTGGCGACAATTTGCCCCTCTCCGCTGGAGACGAGTTTGAAAAAATGAAAACCGTCTTCCGTTTCCACAATTGAGCTGACCTCTCCGGGGTTGAGTTTTATGACCGCATCGCGCATATACGGGGCCATTTCGTCCTGCTGAAAGCTGCCGAGGTCGCCGCCATCGGCGGCCGAGGGAAGGTCGGAATATTTTTTTGCCAACTCCTTGAAGTCGTCGCCAGCCAAGGCGAGTTTGTGCGCTTTTTTTACCTTTTCCTGCGCCTCATCCTTGGAGGGAATCGCGCCGTTCGGGTTCGTCGCTCCCCAGGTGCAGCCGATCTGATAGATATAGTAGCCGCTGCCGCCGGCTTTTGTGGTGTAATGCGTTTTGTAATAATCGTGGATGGCCTCCTCGGAGATCACAACCTTGGTGCGCACCTCGTGATTGATCAGTTTTGAACTCAGCACCTGTTCACGGAGTTCTTCACGATACTGTGATTCGCTCATGCCCATGGCGGTTAATTCCTTGAGGAACTGCTCCTTGGTGGTGTTGTTGTTGGCGATCACTCGCTGCAAGGCGGTTTCCACTTCCTGATCGCTCACCTGGACCCCGAGCTTTTTGGCTTCTTGCAGCATGAGTTTTTTGTCGATCAGTTTGTCGATCACCTTCCTCCGCGCCTGTTGCAAGGTCTCGGCCAACTCGTTAGGTGGGGTTTCGTCCGCGATTTTTTTAAAAAACGACTTGCCGATTTCATTGACCTCGGAAAGGGTGATCGTATCGTTGTTGACGACGGCAACGCTGCGGTCGACGACATTGGCGAGACTTTCTGCCAAAGGCAGGAGGAGCATGAAAAGGATGGCGAACAGATAGGGGCGCGAAATCATGAGCGTATAGGGTTGGGAAATGTTTAGGGAGAAAGGCTGCGCAGTGTGCACCGATTCGCTGAACTATCTACCCGGAACAAGGTAAAGGTGCAATGGTTTTCAGGGTGAGCCCCCGGCTGCCTCGGCGAAAACGATACGCTTGGCTTGTCATGTGGGGCTTCTCTTGCTAGTATTATTTCAAAGCGGTTTTTTTCTTATTATGCAGGAGAGTGGCCATGATTGCCGGAATACAGTCAGCCTTGAGCGGTTTGCAGGCATATACAAGGAAAGTTGAGAATAATGCAAATAATGTCGCTAATGTAAACACCTCTGGCTTCAAGAAGAACCGGGTCCTCCTCGCGGAGCAGCCGCCGCAGGGTGTGCGTACATCCGTGGAGCAGGTCGATACTCCTGGGGCTGTGGTCGCCGAGCAGACCAGCCGGGGCAACGAAATGGTCGAGTTGTCCAATGTCGATCTTGGCGAGGAATTTCCCGATATGATGCGCAATGTGCATGGATACAAGGCTAATTTGAAGACCGTGCAGGCAGCCGATGCAATGCTTCAGGGGCTTCTGGACCTCAAGGCTTGAGCGTGCGGGCAATACGTATGGTGGCAGGAGCAGGTGTAAGGGAGTCGATTCGTGGAACGGCTCACAAGGGAACGAATTTTTCGCGATCTTTACAAGATGGAAGCGTATCCCGGGTTGTTTGGCGACCGCTTCGTTTAAGGATTGAGTGTGCTATGAAGATGTTACTCGTTCTTCTTTGCTTGGGGGTTTTCCCTGTGGGTGTGCAGGGTGCTGTCAATATGCCGCCTTTTGCCTTGCCTGCCGCCATCGACGGCGCCATTGTCACCAGTGAGCATTATCAAGGCAAGGCTATGTTGATCACGTTTTTTGCCACCTGGTGCCCGCCCTGTCTTCAAGAGATCCCAGCGTTGAAAGAGGTGCATGCCAAGTTTCAGCAGCAGGGATTTGCGGTTGTTGCCCTGTCGGTTGACGAAGGCGGTTCTGAGATTGTGGCTAGGCTAGTGCGGCAGACCGGCATCAACTATCCGGTTTTGATGGCCGATAAAACGACCACTCACAACTTCGGCGACGTGGTGGCCATTCCAACCTCGTTCCTCGTCAACAAAAACGGCCATGTCGTGAAAAAGTATCCAGGGTTTGTTCCTCGAGGACTCTTGGAAAGGGATATCGAATCGGTGCTTTGACCCATCATTGTCTGCGCTGTTTCCTTCGGGATTGCTGTTGACAATACGCCAGGTATTTCTTAAATTGTGGCACTGGAAAGAGGCAACGAGTTTGGTTTGTACAACCCATTTTATAAAGGAGAATGTTATGAAGAAAATCGTTGTTGCAATGATGGCTGCGGCTTTTGTATTGAGTGCAGGTGCGGTCTTTGCTGCCAAATGCACCGTAGACAGTGTCGACGGCAATAAAATGACCATTACCTGCGATAAGGTTGAAGCCAAAGCCGGTGACACCGTTACTGTAAAAGCCAAGAAAGGTTTGGAAGGTTGCTGATCGCCTGAAAATTTGTTGTTGCTTGCTGGAGCGGGTCGATGTAAATCGACCCGCTCTTTTTTTATTCTTTCTTGCAAGAGACCCCCTCGGTTATAGAACGTCTGTTCTCCTATCGTCAACCTTCGAGAGAAACCACAATGGATCCACAAACATTGCCGGCCTATGAGCGGTCACTGTACAACACCATCAAAGATCGGTATAAAGTGGCGTTTGAACCGCTCAAGATTCGGGAGCACAAACTGCAACTGCTCAAGATAACCGATCTGGAGGAGATTCTGGACGGCAAGGATCCGCTGAAGGATGTCTCCAGCTTTCCTTTTTGGATTAGGCTGTGGGAGGCGGCGATCGTCTTGTCGGAGTTCATCGCCGGCCTGCCTCATGAACCGGATACGACCCTGCTGGAGCTTGGGGCCGGGTTGGGCGCCCCGGGGTTGACTGCGGCTGCCGCCGGTTTTGCCGTCACCTTGACCGATTACGAAGAGTTGATCCTTGATTTCGAACGAATCAATGCCGCCGCCAGCGGGCTAGACAATGTGCGTTTTTCCCTGCTGGATTGGCTCAATCCCCCGAAGATGGAGCAATACGATGTCATTGTCGGCGCCGAAATCCTTTTCCGGGAAGCATTTTTTCAGCCGCTGCTCGACGTGCTTCGCAAAGCTCTCAAACCCACCGGGGTCGTCTATCTGGCGCACGATATCAAACGCCGGAGTGTGGAGCCGTTCCTCAAAATGGCCGAGAAGGAGTATCGGATTGCCGCATCACAACGAAAACTCAAAGGGTTGGAAGGGGATAAAATCATACTGCTCACCCGGTTGCAGCCAAGGGTTTGATCTTTTTTCGGTGAGTATATGACGGATGCCGACGCCTCGGCTACGCCCCCAAACAGTCGGTAAACACGCGTGTATCCTCTTTGTCTCAATCTTTCCGGCCGGCTCTGCGTGATTGTCGGTGGCGGAGAAGTCGCTGAACGCAAAGTGCGGGGAGTGCTTGCGGCCTCAGGGCAGGTCCGAGTGGTCAGCCCGGCGATCAGCCCCGCTCTGTCTTTGCTGGCTGAACAAAAACGCATTGAGTGGCGACAAAAAACGTACAGCGTCTCCGATCTCGATGACGCCTTTTTGGTCTTTGCCGCCACAGACAACGTGGATGTCCAAGAGGCCATTCATCGTGACGCCCAGGCGGCCCGCGTTTTGGCGAACATTGCCGACGCACCCGCCTTGTGCGATTTTCAGGTGCCCGCAACAATTCGCCGGGGCGATCTCAGTATCAGTGTCGCCACCAACGGCAAGAGCCCTGCCGTGGCAGCACTGGTTCGGAAACGGCTTGAGCTCGAATTCGGCGGGGAATATGCGCTTCTCACCCGGCTGGCAGGGGTGCTCCGCGAGCAAATTCTGGCGGAAGGGCGCGATTCGGACGAAACGAAGATTCTGTTCCAAAAGATCCTTCATGACGATATAGTCGACTGGCTCCGGGAACGACGATGGGAAAGAATTCGGCAGCATCTGGAGGGTGTTCTCGGTCGACCGGTTGGGCATGATGTGGAGATGTTGATCAGGGAGAATCCATGAGTTACTTGCTCTTTCAGGGCAGCGTCGTAGTCTATGTGCTTTCCGTTGCAGCCTATCTGGTGTTTTTTCTTACCCAGAAAACACCGATGCGTCGCACCGGACGGGCTATTTTCCTTGTCGCCTTCCTCCTCCATGCAGCCAATATCGTTGCCCGTGCCGTAGAAACCGGGCACACACCGATCACCAGCCATCACGAGACGGTTTCCTTTTTCGCCTGGTCCCTGGGGTGCTGTTACCTGTCTTTCCGCTGGCGCTATACCATGAAAAATTTGGGGGTCTTTGTCAGCGTTTTGGTGCTGGCCTTGATGCTGGTGGCAGCTTTCTCCTCGCGCGTGCCGGTGCCTTTGCCGCCGGCTTTGCAATCGTGGTGGCTGCCGGTGCATGCCTCGATCACCTTGTTTGCCGACGGCTTTCTTGCCCTTGCCTGCATCGGCGGCATCATGTACCTTTTGCAGGAACGCGAGATCAAGAAAAAACGCTTTGGCCTGTTCTATTCCCGTTTACCCTCCCTGGATGCCCTCGACAAACTCAATCAACATTGCCTGAGCGTCGGTTTCCCCCTGTTCACCCTGGGCTTGATCACCGGATCGTTCTGGGCCAAGCAGGCCTGGGGAGCCTATTGGCATTGGGATCCCAAGGAAACCTGGTCGCTGATCACCTGGTTTCTGTATGCGGCCGCGGTGCATCAGCGGTTCACCGTTGGTTGGCGGGGACGGCGGGTCGCCATCCTCAGCATCGTGGCCTTTCTTTCGGTGTTGTTCACCCTGTGGGGTGTCTCTTTTCTCCTGCAAGGGGTCCACACCTATGTCTCGTGATGCCATCGTCCTGCTCGGTGTCAATCACAAGACGACGCCGCTGGCTGTTCGGGAGAAACTTGCCCTCTCCTCGGGGTACGAGGAACCGCTTCGGGCCTTGAGGGAATTGGAGGAGTTGCGGGAATGTTTTCTCCTCTCCACCTGTAACCGGGTGGAGGTGCTGTTCACCTGCACGCAAGTGGAACGAGCCAAGGACCGGGTGCTGACGCTATTGTTTGGCCAAACCATCACCGCGGAAGAACTGGACCGGCATGTGTATCGGTATGTCAACAGCGATGCGGTGGAGCACCTCTTTTTAGTGGCAGCCAGCCTCGACTCGATGATCGTGGGCGAGGCCCAGATCCTGGGGCAATTGAAAGAGGCCTACCGCCATGCCACCAAGGCTGGATGCAGCGGTTTTATCCTCAACAAGTTGCTCCACAAATCGTTTTCCGTGGCAAAACGGGTGCGGACGGAAACCCGGATTGGCGCCCATGCGGTTTCCATCAGCTATGCGGCGGTCGAGTTGGCCAGGAAAATATTTGGCGATCTAACCGGTAAAAAAGTCCTGCTGGTCGGTGCCGGCGAGATGGCCGAGCTGGCGGCCGAGCATTTGGTGGGGCAGGGGGTTGCCGAAGTCGTGGTCGCCAACCGCACCTTGCAGCGGGCGGTGAACCTGGCCCGTTGCTACAATGGCCGGGCGGTATCGCTCGAGGAACTGCTTGACCAACTGCAACAGGTCGATATCATTATTAGCTCGACGGGCGCTCCCGACCTGATTCTCCACAAGGAAGACGTGCGCCCGGTCATGCGCGAACGGCGTAATCGGCCGCTCTTTTTTATCGACATCGCCGTGCCCAGGGATCTCGACCCCGGCATCAACGAGCTTGATAACGTCTATCTCTACGATATCGACGATCTGCATAATGTCGTCGAACTCAATAAATCCGAGCGCGACAAGGAGGCGATCAAGGCACAACGGATCATTGCCGAGGAAAAATTGAAATTCGGCAAATGGCTGGCCAACATGGAGTCGACCCCGACCATCGTCCAGTTGCGATCCTGGGCCGAAGACCATGTGCGCGCCGAGGTCGAAAAGACCATGGGCCGTTTCGAAGACATGGACGAACAGACGCGCCAGGGATTGGAGAAGATGGTCGCCGCCATTACCGGCAAACTCGTGTATCCGCCCCTGCATTATCTCAAGAGCGACAACCATTGCATCAGTTTGCCCGACCGGATCAAGACCGTCCGTGAATTGTTTCTGATGGACAACGGCAACGGCGACCGGGAGCAGCCGTGAGCGACGTCGAGCGTGAAGCCCTGCTGGAGGAGGAGCTGCTGCTCGTCCGCCATTCCGGGGAGATTCCGGAGGTGGCTCTCCATGCAAGCCTGTATTTTCTCTGCGAGGATGAGGGCGGTCCTCGGCTGCGCTTGACGCCGGAGGAAATCGGCTCCCTCGAAGAAGCGGCCCTGGCTCGCTACCGAGAGATTATCCTGCGCGATCTAGATGTGGCCAATCGGGATCTTTCGCTGTTTCGAGGCATCAGAAGAGCGAACCACAACTGGTACCGTTTTGTCCGGTTCAGCGATACAATCGGTCAGCCATACGGTGAATTCCGGTTGGCTGCCGCCAAAGCGCTCTTGTGCTACCTTCGTCTAGAACTTGAGGAGGTGGGTTCGGGAAGGCGCTCGCCCTCGATTAACTGTTCGGCCGACGCCCTCCTGACCTTTGCCTTGGCCATGGGCATCGATCCCTCCGAACTGCCCGAGTCTTGGCCCTGTCTGTGCGAACAAGGAAAATAGATTGCTGGGACACGAGAATGTTGACAGGGCGTTCGTCGCTCCGCGCGCTGGTTTTGGGTGGTATTTTCCAGAGAATTATCGAATAAAGCACGACGTGCTCGGCAGTTGCCATCGGGTGCGGGAGAGGTGATCGCAGCCTATGCAGAAGCGCTGGAAAGTCGGCATAATCGGCACAGGAAAGCACGGCAGCCGATATGCCCGTCATGTGGTCGAGGATATCGATGGGCTCGATCTGGTTGCCGTCAGTCGTCGAACCGACGAGGGGCGGGTTCAGGCCCGGCGGTGGTCGTGCCGCTGGTATCCGGATTGGCGACACCTGATTGCCGACCAGGAGGTCGATTGCGTGATTGCCGCCTTGCCGCCGGTGTTGAACGGCCAAGTGGCCACCGCCTGCGCACTTGCCGGCAAACCGCTGCTGCTGGAAAAGCCCATGGCCGTTTCCGTGGCTGAAGCGGAACGCATTCATGCCCTGTTCAGGCATCGGGCCGTCCCCCTGACCATCGGGCAGACACTGCGCTATAACCGGGTGATCGGGATGTTGCGGGAGCAGTTGACCACCATCGGAACGCTGCACAGCTTCAGTGCCGATCAGCGCCTTGAGACCGCCTCGCTTGCCTGGCTGGACGATCCTGACCAGGCCGGGGCCGGGGTGACCTTCCATTCCGCCGTGCATGTCTTCGATGCCCTGCGCTGGATCACCGGGCAGTCAGTCGTGCGGGCGATGGCCCGGATTCGATGTGTGCACAGCGCCAGGCTCGAAGATCACCTCGTTGCCCTAGTGGAGCTGGAAAACGGCGTGATCGGTACCGTGGACTGTTCCAAGATTGGGCCGGCCCGTTCCGGTCGGATCGAATTCATCGGCAGCAGTGGACAGTTGCACGGCGATCAGGTGCATCATCTGATCGAGACGATTCGGGGACAGAACCGCACCCCGGTGGCGCCAGGCTCGCCGGTGAGTACCATCGTCCCCTTGTTGCGCGATTGGCGGGCCTTTCTGTGCGGAGAACAACCCAATCCCATTGCCGGCGAAGAGGGCTTGGCCGCGGTTCGCGTTTGTGAGGCCTGCCTGCGTTCGGCGGCCAAGGGTGGTTGGGAAGCGGTCTAACCGGCATGGCTGGGCCACATTAGCCGGCCACAACGAACCGTGAAAGCGCATCGCTCCGACATGGCAAGACCAGTGTTCGCTGAAACTTGCATGTAGAGCCCGGAGACCCTCGAAAGGGCCCCGGGCTGTGTGGGGGGGTTAATGCTTGAACGAACGCTGCCCGGTGAACATCATTGCCACCTGTGGGGAGGCTTCGTTGCACGCCTGGATGGATTCGAAATCGCGGATCGAGCCGCCCGCCTGGAGAATGGCGCTGACCCCCTCGCGGATGCCGACATCGGCGGCGTCGCGGAAGGGAAAAAACGCATCCGAGATCATCACCGAGCCTGGAAGCCCGGCCCGGTCGGCCCGAACCTTGGCGTCGATCGCCTCCTTGTCCGCTTTGTCCCGTTTGCCGCGCTCGATTTCGGCGACCATGTCGACATAGGGGATGCCGTGCGCATCGAAGCAGGTGATGTCCGCATATTTCGTATACGCCTTGTGCACCGCGATCTCGGCCACGCCGACCCGATCCTGCTCGCCGGCGCCGATGGCGGTGGTGCAGCCGTCCTTGACATAGATGACCGAGTTGGAGGTCACGCCGTGCTCGATGGCCCAGCCAAAGAGCATGTCCTCGATCTCGCGATCGTTGGGCTGGCGCTCGCAGCGATAGTCGACTCCCTTGTAGGTAGTGACGGCAGGTTTGAGGTCAGCGGCCGAGCGGATGGTGTTGACCGCCGATTGCTGGACGATGATGCCACCGTCGATCAGCGATTTGAAATCGACGAAACGGTAATGCTGGAATTCGGCCAACCGGCCGATGCCGGCCATGCGGATCACCCGCAGGTTTTTGCGCCGGGCGAGGATCGCCAAAACCCCTTCCTCGAAATCCGGGGCGCAGACCACTTCCAGGTAATTTTCCGCCATCAGCTCGGCGGTTTGGCGGTCGAGTGGTCGGCTGGTGACCACGGCTCCCCCGAAGGCGGCGATTCGGTCGCAGCGGTTGGCGCGGTGGTACGCCTCGGCAAGGCTGGCGCCGATGGCCGCACCGCAGGGGTTGTTGTGCTTGAGGATGACGGCGGCCGGTTTGTCGATCAGGTACTTGACGATGTTGAGCCCATTGTCGACATCGGTCAGGTTGATTTTGCCCGGGTGCTTGCCGACCTGGAGCATGTCGTCAACGGTAATGGCGCTGACCAGGCCGTTGCCCGGCTCGATGAAGCGGCAATCACCGAGCAGGAGGTTGCCGTTCACCAACTCGTAGAGGGCCGCTTCCTGGTCCGGATTTTCTCCGTAACGGAGGCCGCGTTCCTCGACGGTGCCGTCGGCCATGGGGATTTTCCAAGTTTTCTTCCGATACACCAAGGTTTGGTCGCCGAAAGTTATGGTCATCTCCAGGGGAAAGGAGTCACCGAGCAGGGTGGAATACATTTTTTTTAGATCGCTCATTGTCCGCATAGCTCCATGAAAAGGAGAATTAGGGTAGGTGTGGTGAGCAGCGGATGGGACTATCCGTTGCAACGATAGGTAAGGGGCGCGACGATACCGCCTGCTGGAATATCACAATGCTCCAAGACGCTGTTGGCTCCCACCGAAACCCCGTCGCCCAGGGTGCAGCCGTGCAGAACCGAGCCGCTACCGATACGGCAAGCTGCGCCGACACGGGTTCCACCGCTGATCCGGCAGCTCCCCTCGATTATCGTATCCTGGCCGATGCTGCAATCCGGCGCCACCAAGGCGCGATCCGGTGCGTACAAGGTGACGCCTGCGAGCATCAGCTCCTGGTTGCGCCGATTCTGCAGGGTTGCCTGGGCCTGTGCCAGTTCGATCCGCGAATTGACGCCGAGCACATCGATGGCCTGGGAGTGGACGAACCGGTGCACCGACCGGCCTTGCCGGTTGGCGATGGCGACGATATCGGTCAAGTACACCTCGCCTTGGCTGTTGTCGGTGCCGACCTGGCGCAGCGCCTCGAAAAGAAAGCGCCGTTCGACCAGATAGATGCCGGCGTTGATCTCCCGGATGGCGCGCTGTTCGGCAGTGGCGTCTTTTTCTTCGACGATGCCCACGAGTTGTCCTCGGCTGTTGCTGAGGATGCGACCATAGCCGAAAGGCTGGTCGAGCAGGGTGGTCATCAGGGTGAGCGTAGCCCGTTGCTCCCGATGGGCCGCTATCATGGCCTGGAGGGTTGCGGCCTGAATAAGCGGCGTGTCACCGCAAAGGATCATCACCTCGTCGGCTTGGGCGCACGCCGTTTCCGCACAGAGGACGGCATGGCCGGTGCCCAATTGTTCTTCCTGAAAGACCGGGGCGATGGGAAAATCGCCCAGGGCGCCGAGCACGGTTTGCCGTTGATGGCCGACAATGACGGCGCACCGATCGATGGTCGCCTCCTGGACCGCGAGGAGAACATGATGAATCATCGGCTGGAAAAACACCTCGTGCAAGACCTTGGCCTGCGTCGATTTCATGCGTGTGCCCTTGCCCGCGGCAAGCACCAGGGCGACGATCGATGGTTGCATGGTAAAATCCTTGACAGAGAAACGAGATGGAAAAAGGTGGCCTACTGTAGATAAAAATATGGGATTTGACAAGAAAGACCTCGACGGAATGGCGGAGGCCGGCAAGACAGCCGGTTCTCCCTTCTCTGTGAAAAAAAAAGAATGCGAATCCCCGATATCGTCCTTAAAGTGGGCGGACCGGCATGACCGTCGTGAGCGGTCAAACGAATACAGAAGTGCTCGCCACCTTCAAGGGGAGCGCACGGCAAGATTTATCGAGAAGAGAGAAGATACAACCATGCGACCACACGACCACGCAGTGCTGATCCTTGACGGCGCCTGCGGTACGAACCTGCAGGAAATGTCGATCCCGGCATCGGCTTGGGTAGGCAAGGAGGGGTGCAACGAGCTGCTCAACCTGACCGCTCCCGCTTCAATCGTCACTTTGCATGAAAGTTTTGTTGCCGCTGGCGCCATGGTCATCGAAACCAACACCTTCGGCGCCAGCAGGATTGTCCTGGAGGAGTACGGATTGCAGGACCAGGTGGCGGCAATCAATCGCGCTGGGGTGGAAAACGCCCGCACCGCCATTGCCGGCAAGGAGGATGTCTATATCGCCGGATCGATCGGGCCAGGTACAAAGCTGCCCTCGCTCGGGCATATCTCGGTGAATGAGCTGGCGAGCGCCTATGAGGAGCAAATTCGGGCGTTGGCCCTTGCCGGGGTCGACATGCTTATTATCGAAACCTGCCAGGACTTGCTGCAGATCAAAACCGCGATGACCACCTGTTTCGATACCCTGAACACACTTGGTCTGGATCTCCCGGTGATGGCCTCGGTGACCATCGAGCGGACCGGCACCATGCTGGTCGGCACCGATATTGCCGCCGCCGCCGTGACTTTCGAACCGTACCCAATTTTTTCCTTTGGGCTCAACTGCGCCACCGGTCCTCTGGACATGGAATCGCATATCAGGTGGTTGAGCCGCAACTGGCCCGGTCGCATTTCCTGCGTCCCCAATCAGGGCATGCCCGAGGTGGTCGGCGGAAAAACCTGCTATCCTCTCGACCCGGCAACCTACGCGAGCGAGATGAAACGCTTTGTCTCCGAATATGGCGTCAGCGTGGTTGGGGGCTGCTGTGGGACCACGCCGGCCCACATTCGAGAACTGGTGCGGGTGTTGGCCGATGTCAAACCTGCGGTACGGGAGGTGATCGCATGAAACCCTCGGTCGCAAGTTTGTATCAAGCGGTTGAACTGCAACAGGAGATACCGCCCCTCTTGATTGGCGAACGCGCCAATGCCAATGGTTCGAAAAAATTTCGCGAGCTGCTGCTGGCCGACGACTATCAAGCCTGTCTGAAAATTGCCGTAGAGCAGGAGGCCAAGGGCGCCCATGTCATCGACCTGTGTACCGCCTACGCCGGCCGTGACGAACTTGCCGATTTGACCACCCTGGTTCGCATGTGCGCCAATGCGCTCAAGGCGCCCTTGATGATCGATTCAACCACCCCTGCCTGCATCGAAGCCTGCCTGCGTATTTATCCTGGCCGGGCGATCGTCAACTCCATCAATCTTGAGGATGGCGGTGTCAATATCCGCCGGATTTGCAGGGCAGCCAAGAAATATGGGGCCGCCGTGGTCGCCTTGACCATCGACGCCCAGGGCATGGCCATGACCTGCGACGACAAGGTGCGGATCGCGAAGGCCATCCACGCGGTTGCCGTCGACGAGTGCGGCTTGCGCCCCAAGGACCTGTTGTTCGACTGTTTGACGTTTACGGTCGGCTCCGGCGACGAGACACTGCGCGATGCAGCGGTGCAGACCCTGGCTGCCATTCGTCGGATCAAGCTGGAATTGCCGGGCTGCCTAACGGTTCTGGGTCTGAGCAACATTTCCTTTGGTTTGGCTCCTCAGGCCCGGCGCATCCTCAACTCAGTCTTTCTCCACGAGGCCGTCGAAGCGGGACTCGATGCGGCCATCGTCGACGCCGCCAAGATCGTACCCTTGGCGCGGATTCCGGCCAGTGATCGCGAGATCTGTCTCGATCTGCTCTATAATCGGCAGATCGAGGGGGAAAAGTCGCCGTTGATGCGGTTTATCGATCACTTTAGCGGTCAACAGGCGGCGGGGGGGCAGGAAGAGGAAGATGCCGGAAAAAAAACGGAAGAACAGTTGTTTCAAAAAGTGCTGAACGGCGACAAAGAGCATTTGGAGGACCTCCTCGCCATCCTGCGGGAACGCTTCAAGCCCATTGCCATCATCAATCAGATTCTGGTTCCTGCCATGCGCCATGTGGGCGAACTCTTCGGCAAGGGCGAGCTTCTGTTGCCGTTTGTCCTGCAGTCGGCCGAGGTCATGAAGGCATCGGTCAACCTGCTGGAGCCGTTTATGGATAAAACCGAAGGCACGGCGGCCACCTCCATTTTGCTCGCAACCGTCCAGGGCGATGTCCATGATATCGGAAAGAACCTGGTTGATATCATCCTCTCCAACAACGGCTACAAGGTGCACAATATTGGCATCAAGGTGCCGGCGGAGACGATTATCGAAAAAGCCAAGGAGTTACGGGCCGATCTGATCGGCTTGAGCGGTTTGCTGGTCAAATCGGCTCTGGTGATGCAAGACTCCATGCCACAGTACCGCGAGGCGGGTTTGACGATCCCGATTTTACTCGGGGGAGCCGCGCTGACGCCCAAATTTGTTGCAGAGTCATGCGTTCCTGAGTATGGCGGTCCCGTGGTGTATTGCAACGATGCCTTTGCCGGGTTGAAAGCGGTGCAGGAGTTCGAGGCCGGGACATTGAGATCAACCGTTTTCGATGATGCGACTACACTGAGACCCATGAAACCCGGAATCAAAACTTCCGTGGTCGATCGCACGAATCCCGTTCCCCAAACGCCTTTCAAGGGGCAACGTTATGTCGAGGATATCGATCCTCGCGAGTTGTTTCCCCTCATTAATATGCAGGCGCTTTTCCGGGGGCGATGGGGGTACAGACGAGGCAAAATGGGGGCAAGGGAGTATGCGGAGCTGATCCAGGATACCGTGCAACCCCTGTATGAGGGGTTGCAGCGCAGATCCTTCGAAGAGGGCTGGATCCAACCCAAAGTCAGTTACGGCTACTTTTCTTGTTATTCCGAAGGCGATGCGCTGATCGTGGAGGCAAACGAGTCGACGTATCGTTTTTCCTTCCCAAGGCAGGCAGAGCCGCCTTTTCTCTGTATCGCCGATTATTTCAAAACCGGGAATGAGGGGGGCGATATTGCAGGCTTTTTCATCGTGACTATCGGCAACCGTATCGGAGAGGAGATCGCACGCCTGTATCAAGCCAATGCCTATCACGACTATCTCATGCTGCACGGATTCAGTGTGGAGTTGACCGATGCCCTTGCGGAATACTGGCACGGAGTGATGCGCCGGGAAATGGGTATCGGTGGCCAGCGGCCGCAGGAATTGCATGGAGCGATAACGCAAGATTACCAAGGCTCACGCTATGGATTCGGCTACCCGGCCTGTCCGGACCTGGAGGCGCATAAGCCTTTGTTTGCCTTTCTCAGGCCCGAGGCAATCGGAATTTCGTTGACCGAAAACATGCAGATGGTCCCGGAGCAAACCACCTCTGCGATCGTTGCCCACCATCCACATGCCAAATATTTTGCGGTCTGATTATGGGAACCTCTCTCGAACGCTACATTTGTGCCAACTGCGGCTACATCTACGACCCCGCACTGGGCGATCCCATGAATGCCATTGCTCCGGATACTGAGTTTGCCGATCTGCCTGAACAATGGGTGTGTCCAATGTGTTATGCCTTCAAGGATCAGTTCGACCCTCTTGATTGAGAAATTGAGCTGAATTCACAGTTGCCGAGGTGGGCGAAAGCCATCGGCTCAGCAAACGTAAAAAGGCCCTATCAATCGTTGATTGATAGGGCCTTTTATGTAAGGATCGGCGGCGACCTACTCTCCCACATAGTCTCCCATGCAGTACCATCGGCGCTGAAGAGCTTAACTTCCGTGTTCGGAATGGGAACGGGTGGGACCTCTTCGCTATGGCCACCGAAATAAACTGTGACAATTGAAATAGCAGGGTAAACTTTGTTTAAAAAAGGATATGGTTAAGCCTCACGGCTCATTAGTATCGGTAAGCTCCATGCATTGCTGCACTTCCACACCCGACCTATCAACGTTGTCATCTCCAACGAGCCTTTAGGTACCTTACGGTACGGGATATCTCATCTTGGAGTGGGTTTCCCGCTTAGATGCTTTCAGC
>Ga0074195_1000679_pt1 | contig 60525 bp, 44 predicted proteins | sample EPASupsiteHSE623_FD_64525 | JGI IMG/M metagenome (GOLD analysis project Ga0074195, IMG submission 64525) | Bioremediated contaminated groundwater from EPA Superfund site, New Mexico - Sample HSE6-23 | ecosystem: Environmental > Aquatic > Deep subsurface > Groundwater > Contaminated ...
GTTAGGACTATCGCTGCCATGGCTTCTGCAACTGGGATTATGCGTGGAGCAAGGCATGAATCGTGTCTTCCCAGGACTTCTACTACCGTGTTTTTAAGATTTTTTGAGATGGTTTTCTGTTTTTTTGCTATGCTTGGTACAGGTTTTACGGCTAGCCTTATTACTATGTCGGCTCCGGTAGATATTCCTCCTAGGATGCCTCCATGGTTATTTGAAAGAAACTTTATTTTCCCTTTTTCAGTTTTTATTTGATCGTTATTTTCACTACCTTTCATTTCAGTGACTGCAAATCCTGCTCCTATTTCAACGCCTTTTATTGCTCCAATTCCCATCATTGCTTTTGCTAATTCTGCGTCTAGTTTATTAAAAACTGGTTCTCCTATTCCTATTGGCGGATTTTTTATAATTATTTCAATTATTCCCCCTATACTGTCTCTCTCTGATCTGATTTTTTCTGCTAACTTTAACATTTTTTTTGATATTTCTGAGTCTGCACAACGTAGTTCATTTTTTTCTATGAAAGATCTGTCGAATTTCTTAGCTTTTATATTGCCAATCTGTATGGTATGTCCGAAAATTTCGGTTTTTGTCTTTAATTTCAAGAATTTCTTTGCTATTGCTCCGGCTATTACTCTTCCGATTGTTTCTCTGCCTGAAGACCGTCCTCCTCCACGGTAGTCTCTTATTCCGTATTTCAGTTCGTAAGTTAAGTCTGCATGGCCTGGTCTAAAAATATCTTTAATTTTTGAGTAATCTTTGGATTTTTGATCTTGGTTTTCTACAATTATTGAGATTGGTGTTCCTGTTGTTTTTCCCTCAAAAATGCCCGAAAGAATGTGTACATGGTCGTCTTCTTTTCTGGTTGTGCTAATTTTTGAAAAAGCTTTTGGTTTTCTTCTGTTCACTTCACGCTGAATTTCTTCCTCTGTGATTGGAATTAGTGGGGGACAGCCGTCTATAATGACTCCTAGAGCTTTTCCATGTGATTCTCCCCAAGTAGTTATCCTGAATAATTTTCCAAATGTGTTTCCTGACATGGCTAAATATTAATGATTTTTCGTCTTGTATACAAGAAAATCCCACTTTTGTGGGATTTTCGTCTGACATGTTTTTGAATTTTCTTACTTCTTTGCAGCTTTTTTCTTTGGAGTTGCTTTCTTTGCCGCAGGTTTTACTGTTTTCCCTTCTTTTTTCTCTTCAACCTTCTGTACTTTCTTTTCAGCAGCATCTTGAGCTTTTTTCACTTTAGCCATGAATTTATCTACACGTCCACTTGTATCCATCAATTTTTGTTTGCCAGTATAGAATGGATGACAAGCTGAACAGATTTCTGTTTTCACTTCTTCATCTTTCATTGTTGATCCAGCCATGTATTTGGCTCCACAAGCGCAAGAAAATACTGTTGCATGATACTGTGGATGAATATTCTTTTTCATAATAGTGTTATTTAATTCTTATTTGCTTTTCTTCTTTTCAGAATTTTTTGCCCTCGCAATATACTTAAAAAGAATGAGCAATGCAAGTAAAATTGCGATTATGGAGACTCCTATTTGGATATACAGTTTCAAATTTATTACATTTACTCTCAGTGTGATTTGTTTACTTTCTCCACTTGTGTCTTTCAATTGGAATTGAATATCGTATTCTCCGGTCTTTGTGAATGTATGTGTAGCTTTTGGAGTATTGAAAATCTTGTTATCTATTTTCCATGAATATGCGATGATTTTCCCGTCTTCGTCGTAGGAAGGAGATCCATCGAATGTAAATGGCTCTGTTACCTGAATTATTGATGGTTCGTCTTCAAGTGCGATAACTGGAGCTTTATTTAGTGGAAATGGATCTGTTTCGTCCGGAATACTGTCATTTTCGTCATCGATATCCGTGTTGTTTCCAATCTTATCTTTGTCTGTATCAAGCCACTCTTTTGGGTCTAGAGGGAATGCATCTTCTTTGTCGTATACTCCGTCCCCGTCAGTATCTGCTTTTAAAGGATCTGTCCCTAATTTTATTTCATCGAAGTCTGATAGTCCGTCATTGTCGTCATCTGTATCTGTGTTGTTACATATGCCGTCTTTATCTGTATCTACGAAATCAGTTGGATCCGTTGGACATCCATCTACACTGTCTAGAATTCCGTCATTATCTGCATCTGGATCTGCATTATCTCCTTTTCCATCACCATCTGTATCTTTCGATTCAGCTGCACTTAGCGGAAATTCATCTTCGGAATTTTCTGTGCCGTCTCCATCCATATCCGTATCTTTTTGGTTTGGGATTCCATCATGATCCGTATCTCTTTCAACATAAACTTCTTCTACCACCCAGTTGTTACTCGGATCGTCTATCTGTGAGTTTTGTGGGAAAACTTTTGCTGAAATTCGGTGAGCTCCGAAAGAAGTTGGCACCCAGTCTACAAATACGTCGTCTGTTTTATGCGAGTATATTGATACTGGCTGGTCTCCATTTATCTGTGCGCCGTTGTCATAAAACCTTACGGTTCCAAGTAAATCTTGGCCGCTGCTGTTCATTGTAGATGCATATATTCTTATAGTACTTCCTTCCAAATAATACTGTTCCGAAAATCTTAGAGGAGCATAGTTAATAGAAATATCCCCTGTATATGCGGCATATACAGCAGGAGTTAGCAGTAAAAATACCCCTAACGCAAGTAACGTTTTTTTCATATATTTTTTGTTACTTTTTCGCTTTTTTTATTGCCTTCTTTGTGAAAGATGGTTTCTCTGTTTTTGGCTTTGGGCTCTCTTTTTTTGTGGCTCTCACTTTTACCAATACTTTTTCAGGTTCTTTCTCTGTTTCTTCGATTTCCTCTTCTGATTGATCTATTATCAATTCTGGTTGTTCTTCTTCAGAGAGCTGTGGTTCGCCGGTTCCGAAAACTTGTTCTCCTTGTGAAACTTTAGTTTCGATATTGTCCATTAAAGAGACAGAAGCTACGTGGTCATCTTTATGCAGTCTCATTAGATATACACCTTGAGTTGCTCTTCCCAGTGAAGGAATATTTTTTGTGTTAAGTCTAATTACTTGTCCTACTTTTGACATGATTACTAGATCTGCGTCCATGTCTTTGCTTATTATTTTTGCTCCTATTATTTTTCCTGTTTTTGTTGTAACGTTAGCTGTTTTTACTCCGGAACCACCACGGGATTGTAGTCGATAATCTCCGATTTTTGTGGTTTTCCCTAGTCCATTTGATGTTACAACTAAAAGTTCTGATGTTTCAGGATCTTTTATGGCTGCCATTTCTACTACACAGTCATTTGTTTTTACTCTGATTCCACGAACTCCTATCGATGGGCGTCCTAGTGGGCGTGCGTCTTCTTCTTTGAATCTTATACATTTGCCTTCTTTTGTAACTAGAACGATTTCGTCTCCCTTAGAAACTTCTTTCACCCATTCCAGAGTATCATTCTCCCTTAGTTTTATAGCTATTAATCCGCTTTTTCTCATGTTACGGAAATCTTCTACTGGGGTCTTTTTTATTGTTCCATGTTTTGTTGCCATGAACAGATGTTCTCCTTGGAATTTATCCCCGGTGTTCAAAATTGATGATACTTGTTCGTCTTCTCCAAGTTGAAGTAAGTTCACGATTGCTTGTCCTTTTGAAATTCTTGATCCTAGTGGAATTTCGTAGGTTGGAAGCTCATAAACGCGTCCGCGATTTGTGAAGAATAATATATTGTCGTGATTGAATGTGTATGCGATTGTTTTAATTTCATCTTCCTCTTTTGTTGTGCCTCCAATAATTCCTTTACCTCCGCGTTTTTGAGTTTTGAATGTTGCGGCGGGAACTCTTTTGATGTAATTCTCACGGCTCAACATTACAACAACCGGTTCGTTTGGAATTGTGTCCTTTTGAGAAATCTGGTTGATTGCATTTGGAATTATTTGAGTTCTTCTTTCGTCTCCATATTTTTCTTTTATGTCTTTGAATTCTTTTTGCATTATTTTTAGGACTTTTTTAGTGTCTGCAAGAATGCCCTCAAGCTCTTTTATTAAAGCCATTTTTTCTGCTAATTCATCCTCTATTTTCTGTCTTTCAAGTCCTGCTAAAGTCTGGAGTCTCATTTCCAAAATAGCTTTTCCTTGAAGTTCGCTAAGTTTGAATTTTTTCATCAATTCAACCAAAGCCTCTTCTTTTGTAGGAGATTCTTTGATTGTTTTTATAACCTTATCGATGTTATCTAAAGCTATCTTTAAACCGTCCAAAATATGAGCTCTTGCCTTTGCAATTTTTAGTTCATACTCCGTTCTTCTGGTAATTACTACTTTTCTATGTTCAATGAAATATTCAAGGACTTGTTTCAAATCTAGCAAGTGTGGTTGAATCTCATCTACAAGCGCAATCATATTCATGTTGAACGATGTTTGTAGGCTTGTGAACTTGAATAATTGATTTAGTATTTTCTTTGGATAAGAGTCTTTTTTAAGTTCTATTACGACACGAATTCCGTCCTTGTTGGACTCATCTCTGATGTCGGAAATTCCAACTATTTTTTTATCTCTTACTAGGTCAGCGATTCTTGTAATTAAAACCGATTTGTTTACTTGATAAGGAATTTCTGTAACTAAAATATCGAATCTGCCATTTTTCTTTTCTACGATTTCAGTTTTTGCTCTTATCACCATTCCTCCGCGCCCAGTTGCATAAGCTGTTTTAATATCTGCGATATTGTAAATCATTCCTCCGGTAGGGAAATCGGGCCCCTTAATGAATTGCATCAAATCGTCTATTGTATCTTCTGGATGCTCAGAAAGGTGCATAAGCCCATCTAAAAGTTCTCCGAGATTATGTGGAGGAATAGAGGTAGCCATTCCTACAGCGATACCTTGTGAACCATTTAACAATAATTGTGGTAATTTTGTTGGTAATACAGAAGGTTCTTTGTATCTTCCGTCGTAGTTCTCTCTCCAATCTACAGTTTCTTTATCGATATCGTCTAATAATTCATCTGCAATTTTTGCTAGTTTTGCCTCGGTATAACGCATTGCCGCAGCAGAGTCTCCATCGATAGAACCAAAGTTTCCTTGTCCTTTTACGAGTGGATATCTCATTGCAAAATCTTGTGCCATACGAACCATTGAGTCATATACGGCACTGTCTCCATGTGGATGGTATTTAGCTAAAACCTCACCGACAACCGCTGCTGATTTCCTAAAAGATCCAGAAGACTTTAACCCGATCTCATTCATTGCGAATAAAATACGTCTGTGTACTGGTTTTAAGCCGTCTCTAACATCAGGAAGAGCACGAGAAACTATTACGCTCATCGCATACTCCAGATAAGAATTTTCCATTTCATCCGAAATATTGCGCTGCATTGTTTTTCCAAGACTTTCAAAAAGCTCTAAATTTCCTGCTGGTTCTTCATTTGAAGTTGTATTTTCCGGGGTTTCATTATCATCGTTTTCTGGCTTACCGTCCTTGTTTTTATCTTTTTTGTTCGGATCTTTCACAGCAAAAACTGGTTATGTATAAAAATATGTCAGGAGGATATTACCATAGAATTTTATTTTGACCAGAATAAAAGTACAGACGAAGTGCCCTTTTGTACTTGTAAGAAGTGGTGTTTTTTGGTAAAATAATATGATTTTTAAAAGAAACTAAACACCAATGGCTGATAATCAAACACAAAGCACAACTAGCGTAACTACTGTTACAGCTGTGGCAAACCAGCCTACTGTTGGTAGTGGTAATCAAGTGTTCAATAAAACTGAAAAAGATGTATCTGCTACCCCTGAGTGGCTTAAAGAGTCCTCAGATTCTATTGTCAAAATTCAAAAAGATGATGTGGCAAAGATGCCTTCAGTTCCATCCGAAGTCAAAGAGAATGATGTTCCTCAAAATGTTCTTCCTGATTTCAGGTCTGATAAGCCAAGTGCTGTAGAACTGGGAGAAGATCCTGCATCTCTTGTGAAAGTTACTCCGGATATTGAAGTTGTTCGTAAGGCTGATGAAGAGGCTAAGGTCAAAATGCGTGGAGCTGGATATGATCCTTTCACTGGTAAGAAACTAGAAGCTCTTGTTCAAGGAGAAGGTAAAGAAAAGGTGGATGATGATGTAACTAATCAAGATGTCCAAAAGAAAAAAACACCTTTGGAGATGATCAAGGATTTATTCGGTTTTGGTAAAAAAACTACTGAGGCTCCAAAGTTGACCGAGGGTGAAAAAGCTCAAGAGAAGCAAGGCGCTTTAGACAAACTGAAATCTTTGTTTGTGTTTTCCAAGAAAACCGATTCTGCAAGCGCAGCAGATGCAAAATCACCTGATGGAGGAACAAAATCCGCTCTTTCTTCCGCTGATCAAGAAAGAAAAAACTATCTTGAAGCGGAAAAGATTTATCAAGAAGGTCTAGTTTACATTAAGGATTTGATTGCTCCATCTTCAATGGAGATTAACTATGATTCTATTCGTATCGACGGGATGTATGCCAAATCATTTTACGTTTTTGCGTATCCTCGTTACTTGGATGTCAACTGGTTGTCTCCGATAGTGAATTTCGATGTCACTATGGATATTTCTCAATTCATATATCCTATTTCTTCCGCTGAAATAATGAAGACTTTGAAGAAGAAAGTTGCTCAAATGCAATCCAGTATTCGTATGAATTCAGAGAAAGGAATGGTTCGTGATCCAGCTATCGAAACGGCCCTAGAGGATGCAGAATCTCTACGTACTGAAATTCAGAGGGGACAGGAGAAATTTTTCCAGTTCGCTTTGTATTTTACTCTCTATTCTGAAGATGATAAAAAACTTGAAAAAGTCGCAAAACAACTCGAGAGTTTACTCGGAGGAAAACTTGTAATGACGAAAAGAACTCAAGTTCAAGCTGAACATGGATTCAATTCTGCAATTCCGCTTGGACTAGATGAGCTATATGTCATTAGAAATATGAATACCAGTCCTCTTTCTACTACTTTCCCATTCACTTCTTCAGATTTAACTAGCGATAGGGGAGTTCTGTATGGGCTAAATAGACACAATGACAGTTTGATTATTTTTGATAGATTCGCTCTAGAAAATGCGAATAGTGTCGTTTTGGCTAAGTCTGGTGCTGGTAAATCTTATTTGGTGAAATTGGAGATTTTGAGAATGATGATGATGGGAACAGATGTAATTGTAATTGATCCTGAAAATGAGTACGAAGCTCTTGCAAATACAGTTGGTGGATCTTATTTGAAGATTAGTTTGAATAGCGATAGAAGAATTAATCCTTTTGATCTTCCAAGTCCTATTGCTGGCGATGATGTTCAGCCCGGAGACTTGCTTAGAAGTAATATTATCAATCTTCATGGCCTTTTAAAGTTAATGATGGGAGAAGTAACTCCTGAAGAGGATTCTATCCTGGATAAGGCATTAATGGATGTATATGCACTTAAGGGAGTCACTATGGAAGTTACGGATCCTTCTAAATACGAACCTCCTACCATGGAGGATTTGTATCAAATTTTATCATCAATGGAAGGCGCGCAAAGTTTAACTCAGAAACTATCTAAATATACTAGTGGTTCTTATTCTGGAGTGTTCAATAAACCTACGAATGTAGATCTTACATCAGGACTTATGGTCTTCTGTATCAGAGATCTTGAGGATGCTCTTCGTCCTATTGCGATGTATATTATTCTTAATTACATTTGGAATCAGGTTAGAAGTAAGCTCAAAAAAAGAATTCTAGTTGTAGATGAGGCGTGGACTATGATGCAACACGAAGATAGTGCCAAGTTCTTGTTTGGTTTAGTAAAACGTGCAAGAAAATACTATTTGGGCGTTACAACTATTACTCAGGATGTTGAAGACTTTATTTTAAGTCCTTTTGGTAGACCTATTATCACCAACTCATCAATGCAACATTTATTAAAACAATCTCCATCTGCTGTGGAAGTTTTAGGAAAAATATTCAACTTAACCGAGGGAGAGAAGTACGTCTTGTTGAATAGTGGAGTAGGTCAAGGATTATTCTTTGCCGGAACTAAACATGTGGCTATGCAAGTTATAGCTTCTTATATTGAGGATAGGATTGTTACAACAAATCCTGAAGAAATTCTTGCTAGAAATAAAGCTGCTGAAAATCCTGAAAACGCAGTGGAATAAACTGTTAAAATTCTTCTAGAGCTCTTGTCATTATAGCGTCCGTGTCTCCATCGTAAGTGTCTATTACTTGAATGTCTGGAGTTATTCCCTTCTTGTCTATCCATGTGCCGTTTGGAGTCAGCCATTTTGAAACTGTATATTTGAATAGGGAATCGTCTGCATATTGTTTCAATTCTTGAACGGTTCCTTTTCCAAAAGTCGTCTCTCCGATAATTGTTGCAGTACCGTAGTCTTTTAACGCGCCTGCTACGATTTCAGATGCTGAGGCTGATCCTTTATTTACGAGGACTATCGTTTTTATGCCTTTAAGTAAGCCATTTTTGTCTGTTTTTTCTTCGAATGTTGAATTGTCTGCGTCTACTAATTTGACGGCTGTTTTCTCTTCGTCTGTGAATAAACTTAATATATTTATTGAGGTTTCCATGTATCCTCCTGGGTTATTTCTGAGATCTAAAATTAGTCCGTCTGCTTTTTGTTTAACTATGTCTTGAGCGGCAGTTAGAAATTCTTTGTAAGTTCCTTGTCCGAAATTTAATACTGACATTTGTGCGATCTTTTTATTTCCACGCATAGTGTAATCCACCGTTACTGTCTTGTATGAAATATTGGCTCTGGTAATAGAAAAATCGAGCTCTTGCGTGTCTCTTAATACTTTAATTTTTACCTTTGTTCCTTTCTTTCCTTTTATCATGTTTATCACATCATCAGTTGGTTTTCCTGATATGTCTTCGTCATTTACTCCGATTATTATGTCTTTTGGTTTTAGTCCTGCTTTTTCTGCAGGGGAGTCTTTGAATGGTGAAACTATTGTTAAATCTCCGTCAATTATCTCTATAGAGACTCCGATTCCTTCATATTCGCTAGATAGATTATCTAAGAAGTTACTTGCGTTATTTGGTTTTTCGAAAATTGTATATGGGTCGTTGGCTTCCTTTACTAGTCCTTCGATTGCTCCATAAATTAAGTCAGTATCTTTCATGTCTTTTTTATGAAGATAGTCTGTTTTTAAACTGTCCCATACGTCCAGTAGGGTAGAGAATTTTTCGTTGTCTAATAGTTGGTTCTCCGTATCACTGTAGAATTCTCGGTTGCTATTGGTTTCTCTATTGCTGTCTGCATCGATTGGTATTATTTGGATTTTTATTGATCCATTATCTTTTTCTCCAAAGTTTTCATGAATTAGATATAAATAATTCGTAAATTCTCCTTTTGTTATTCTCTTAGCCATTAAAAACATTGAAGGGGAGTCTTCTAAAATTCCAATTTCTCCAGCTTTTTGGGCTAGTGGAGCTATCTCTGAATTTGGATCCAGATCTTTAAATGGAAACGTTTCTCTGCTGAAAAAATAATCTGTACCAACCCCCAGTGAAGTGAAAAGCGTTTTTAAGACTGTATGTTTTGCTATGGATTGATTTGGAAGAATTTCCGGCTTTGTTCCATATGGCTGGATAAGTCCAAGATCTATTGATTTTTGAATATATGGTGCGTATGGAGATGAGTTTTCTAAATCGATAAACGGTAGGTTTGTATCGTTATTTGGAGATACTTGTTTGTATGTTAGAAGCATCTTGAACAGTTCCGGTGCTGTTATTGGCTCGTCTGGATTAAATGTCTCTTCTTCTGGCAGTAGATTCAGCTCACTTAAGGCCTTTATAGCCTCATAGTACGGGTGATCTTCCGTCACATCGGAATAAAAGGCGAAAGATGTTAGATTTTGGCTTGTGAATAACAAAAATGCTACAAAAGACAACACGAAGTACTTTTTCATTGGGACGAGGTTAAAAAAAATTGCTTTCTAATAATAAATAAAAAGATAGAAATTGGAAGCTGAAATATACTTATTTTGATTGTTACTTTGGCCATTTAATGCTATAATTTCTAGATTAATAATATAGAAATAAATGGATAACCAGCCAGTAAATCAATCTAGTGCTTTGACTGAGGAAGAGCTTAAAAGTCCTTCTGTTCCGACTGCGAATAATGATCTTTTGGAAATAACTCCTCTTGTTACTGCTCCTACTCCTGTTGTTATTCAGGAAGCTCCTGTGAAGAATGAGGAAACAGTAGCTGATCCTGTAGTTCCTGTGTCTGAATCTGTTCCAGTTTCTGAGCCAGTTGAGTCTGTTGCAGATCCTGTTCCAGTCTCTGAATCAGTTGAGTCTGTTGCAGATCCTGTTACTGATCCTGTTTTGGCTCAAGAAAACAATCAGACAGCTGTTGTCGCACGAGATTCTGATTCTTCAAAGACTGCATCTAAGGGAGGTTTTGGTAGTATTATTAAGGGAATTCTTTTGTTTCTTATTGCCGGTGGAATGTTTGCAGGGAATATATTTTGGGATGATTATTTAGCTAGTGCAAATAGAGAAGTTTCAAAGAAATTTGAAGGATTCAATTACGGAGAGGTCAATAATATTCCCGATAGGGGACTTATGCGTTTTTCTGCAGGGAATGGAGGACAAGTACCTGCTATGGATACTGTGTTGGCTAATGATAAAAATGAGTACGTTTTTAATCTTAAAAGTGGAACTGTTTGGGGAAACTTTTCTGTTAGTGATTCCAAAGTGAATATTCTGGCTGACCAAGTTGTTGTTGTGCCAAACAAAGCTAGTTTTAATCTTAGTTTTGATGGAAGCAATGTATATTTGTATGTTTATAAGGGCGATGTATATGTTGGATTTTTACCTGAAGGAATAAATATCTTAGAGTATCAGGATGAGTACAGTAGCCTTTTTATGAACAGGATGCTTGTTCCTAAGGGTACACAGATTACCATTCCTCTTCATAAAATTGACGACAAATTAAAACTTCTTCTTTATTCAAGACTTGTTGGAGAGTTTAGATATTCTCTTATTCCGGATTCTGTAAAGGAGGATCCGTGGGTTGTAGAGAACTTAAAAAGGGACAGGAAATATTTGGAGACATTAAAACAAGATTTCACTTCAAGGGTCTTGAGGGAGGGAAGGGCTTCTATGGATGGAAGCGTTAATAAGCTCTTTTACTGGGTTGAGGAAAATTTGAGTTTTGTTCCGGATAGGCATCAGGAAATAGTTCTGAGTCATCTTTTTGCCTATCTTGATGATGCGATTTTTTATGCAGTTGATGAAGATAAAGTAAATATGTCGAATTCTTTGAGTGAATTTAATAGATACTATTTATCTAAACAGGACTTGGTAAATAAAGATGGGCTTTATGATAAGGTTCTTGATAGTTACATCAAGAGACTTCTAATATTTGATTCTACCGATTCAGAATATCAAATTTTGAAATTCATATTGGACATGAGATTTTCTGAGGGGAAAGATGCTTATTATATTGTTGGTAGATTTTGGGTTAATGTTTACGACGTAATAGAATCTACCGATACTGCTATTGATCAGGCCTTGGATTTCTATTATTCATATTTGAAGAAAACTCTTACAAAGAAAGCCGATATCGGTTATTACAGAATGTATATTGCTTATCAGAATCAACTTTTTGATAACTTGTTTTTGAATTATCCCGTGTTTTATAAGGATTCATACTTCGGTATGAAGTCTACATTGGAAAAGGAAATGATTTCTTTGTATGAGGACGGACAATTGAAAAATGAGTTATCTCAGGATTTGATAAATGAAAAAATCGAGTTATTGAAAAGATTAATGAAGTTTTTCTTTGATGAGAAAATTGAAGTTGAGGACGCAAAATTGATTTTGACCAGATTGATTGAGGAGATAAATGGATTTATGGATCCTACAAAGGCTCAGGATGCTGTAGTTAGATTGTTTGAAAGTCAGCTGAAAAGTATTGTTGATTTCTGGGGATATTTGAAGAGTCCTGAATATTATAGTTCCAAAGCTTATGGACTTAATCATAAGGAAAGATTCCAGAGTTACTTGAAGGAAAGAGAAAAAATATGGAGTTTTATCAATATTCAAGAAGATATTCTTGGTGTGAATTCTGATAGGCATATGACTGTTGATGATGTTGTTGATGAGATTCAAAGTGTTTTTGCTAAGAATAAGGCTATTGAAGACATTGAGATTGGGTTGATAAATGATGTCAATCAAAGGGATGTGGAAATAAGGGCTAATATAGATGAGTTCCCTTTTGAAGCCACGTATGATCGTTCACAGCATGTTATAAAAAACGTTAAAGTTAATGGAGATGTTCTTTCTGTTGATGCTATAAAAATTGATAGTTTAATGACGTTGATAAATGAAAAATATGGGATGAATGATTTACAGGATGTCGATCCTACAGGTGAATCTAATGATCAACAATTGGCTCTAGAAACCAATGCTCAGAGAATCGCACGTATATTTATATCCAAGAAAATTGAGGAGGTCGGATATATTATAACCGACAAAAATGTTCAGTTGATAGATGAGGCTAATACTGTCTATCGTATTACGAATGCTTTCGTGAAAGGCTACGAAAAGGTTTTTGTTACTTTCGATTACACGTTTAAATTAGAAAAAGCTACTAATGTTTTCTTCACTTTTGAGGGTAAGCCTATTGTAATTCAGGGAGAATATACTCTTACAGATATCTATAACATGATTATCAAGGGGGTGGATAAAGAGTTCTCTGAGGATATGAAAAATGGGCAGGGAGAAAGCCAAACTAAGCCTTTGAGTAGGAAAAAACCTGCTGGTCAATAATAAATCTTTAGACAAGATTTCCCAAGTGTGCTAGATTCTTCACTGCATAAATTTTTTTAAATTCACGAGTTTTTATATGGCGGATGAAAATACAAAAAAAACTTCACCATCGTCAGAGTATGGTGCTGATCAGATTCAGGTTTTAGAGGGATTGTCTGCGGTAAGACGTAGGCCTGGTATGTACATTGGATCTACCGATGTTACCGGTCTTCATCACCTTGTTTGGGAGATTGTAGACAATGCGATAGACGAGTCGATGGCTGGATTTTGTAATGATATCAAGGTTATTGTAATGAAAGATGGTGGATTATCAGTTGAGGATAATGGTCGTGGTATTCCGGTAGATAAACATAAGAAAACTGGGAAATCAGCGCTCGAAACTGTCTTAACCGTTTTGCATGCCGGAGGTAAATTTGGTGAAGGTGGAGGATATAAGGTTTCTGGAGGTTTACATGGAGTTGGTTCGTCTGTTGTAAATGCTCTGTCTGCTGAATTTGTTGCTGAAGTTTATCGTGACGGAAAAGTTTATAGACAGGAATATAAGAGAGGGGATCCAACCGGTCCTGTAGAGACTGTTGGAAAAACGGAAAAGAGGGGTACAAAAATTACTTTTTATCCTGATGAGAAGATTTTTGATACTGTTGTTTTTGATTTTCAAACTATCCAAAATAGGCTTAGACAACAGGCGTATTTGACTAAGGCTGTTGCCGTTTCTATATATGACGAGAGAGATGAACATAAGTGTAAATTTTATTTTGAAGGTGGAGTGAAATCATATGTTGATCATTTGAATAGAGATAAAGAAAGAATCGGCAGTATTTTCTATGTTGAAAGAGATGTGGATGTTGGGCATATCGAAGTTGCTCTTCAATACAACACTTCTTTTCAGGAAACCATTTATACTTTTGCGAATAATATCCATACGGTTGAAGGTGGAATGCATTTAACTGGATTTAAATCTGCGCTTACTCGTACGATAAACAACTATGCGCGCAAGATGGAAATCTTTAAGGAAAAAGATTCCAATCTTACGGCTGATGATGTTCGTGAAGGTCTTACTGCTATCATTTCTGTAAAGTTGGCAGATCCTCAATTTGAAGGTCAAACAAAGAGTAAACTCGGGAATGCTGAGATGAGAACTGCTGTTGAAACTGTTTTTGGAGATGCTTTCACAATGTTTATGGAAGAGAATCCTTCCGATGCTAAGGGAATGTTCTCTAAATGTTATTTGGCTGCAAAAGCCAGACTTGCTGCGAGAGCTGCTAGAGAAACTGTTCTTAGAAAAGGTGCTCTTGAGGGAATGACTCTACCTGGTAAATTGGCAGATTGTTCCGCTAGAGAAGCTGAAAGATCTGAAATTTTCATAGTTGAGGGAGATAGTGCGGGTGGTAGTGCAAAGCAAGGGAGAAATCGTGAGACTCAGGCTATTCTGCCGCTTAAAGGTAAGATTTTGAATGTTGAACAATCTCGTCTTGATAAGATTTTGGAGAATAATGAGGTGAAGAGTCTCATTATTGCGCTTGGAGTTGGAATTGGTGAAAATTTTGATATTACTAAACTTCGTTATCATAAAGTTGTGATCATGACCGATGCCGATGTCGATGGTGCGCATATCAGAACTCTTATTTTGACTTTGTTCTACAGGTATTACAGAGATCTTATTGAAGCTGGAAATATTTATATTGCTCAGCCACCTTTATACAAGATAGCTTATGGGAAGAGTGTTAAATATATCTACAATGATGAAGAAAAAGATGTGCATTTGAAGACTCTTGGTGTTGATGCAAAGTATTCAATTCAACGCTATAAAGGTCTTGGAGAAATGAATCCTGAACAGCTTTGGGAGACGACTATGGATCCCGAAAGAAGGTTTTTGTATCAGGTAAAGGTTGAGGATGCAGAGCGCGCTGACAAGGTTTTTGATACTTTGATGGGCTCTGAAGTTCTTCCAAGGAAGAAGTTTATACAGGCATATGCGAAGAAAGTGAAGAATCTGGATATCTAGAAAACCTATGGCTTTAAGTGGATAAATAGATTGCTTTTTATCCTTTTGTGAATATAATTTCTTCTGCGTATTTAATAATTTCAAAAAAAGGGAGGTGAATATACAATGAAAGTAACAATTTGGAAAAACTCTAAAGAATCTACAGAAAGAGCAATCACTAGATTTAACAAGAAAGTTCAAGCTAGTAGAAAACTTTTGAAGATTAAAGGTGAAAGATATCATCAGAAAGAAGACACTAAAAGAAAAGCTAGAATCAAAGCCATAAAAAGAGACCATTATCGAAGCTTGAGAGAGAAGAATAAATTCTATTAAGATTTATTATCCCCCTGAGAGATCGGGGGGATTCTTGTGTATGACTATAAATGAACTGCTAAATACAGGAATGAATTTGTTGGGGAAGACTGATCTTGCAATCTTGGACTGCGAGGTTGTGCTTGCTCATGTGCTTGGAGTTGAGAGGGAATATTTGATAAAAAATCTCCATGAAGATGTCGCGGATGATCTTGGAAAGCTATACTTAAAATACATGAACGAGGTTCGAAATGGTAAACCGGTTGCTTATATAACCAACCAGAAAGAATTTTATGGGTTGGATTTCTATGTGGATGAGAGAGTTCTTATTCCAAGACCGGAGACTGAATTGATGGTTGAGAAAGCTTTGGATTTTATAAGGAAAAACTATAAGGGTAAAAAATTCAGTATTTTAGATTTGGGAACGGGAAGCGGTAATATCGCTATCTCGATTGCAAAAACTTTGGAAAATGAAGATGTGATTGAATATATTCACGCTCTTGATATTAGTGATGGCGCAGTGGAAGTTGCTACTCAAAACGCTCTTCAGAATGGAGTTGAGGATAAAGTTAATGTTACTCAAAGCGATTTATTAGATTCCGTCGAAGATGAGGAATCGTACGATATTATTTTGGCAAATCTTCCATATATTGGAGAAGTGAAACATAGATATATTGATAAAAATGTCGAAAAATACGAACCGAAGGTTGCTTTGTTCGGTGGAGAGGACGGACTTATGTTGTATAAAAAATTATTTCAACAATTAAGGGGGAAGAATATTTCTTGGAAAATGATGGCAGGGGAAATCAACCCGGAACAGCTTCCAGATCTAGTAATTGACTTGAGTAAATATTTTGATCAAAACTGGGAAGTTTTGAAAGATCTGTCTGGTAAATACCGTGTATTTGTAATTTATAATTAATTAAAGTATCTTTGTCGTATGTTTTTAGATAAGCTTGAAAAATTAGAGAAAGAGTATTTGGAAATTCAGCAAAAATTGTCTGATCCTGCAGTTATTGCTGATCAGTCTCAATATAAAACGCTTTCTAGAAGATATAAAACTCTTAATCCTACTGCGGAGTTGGCGAAAAAATATAGGGCTGCAGAGGATGCACGGAAAGAGGCTGAAGAAATTCTTAATACTGAAAAAGATGCAGAATTGCGTGAGATGGCGCAATCTCAATTAAGTGACTCTAAGGCCAAAATTGCTGAATTGGAAGAGCAGGCGAAGTTGGAATTGTTACCAAAAGATCCTAATGATGAAAGGGATTGTATTGTTGAAATCAGGGCTGGAGCTGGAGGAGATGAAGCTGCCATCTTTGCTGGAGATTTGGCAAGAATGTATTTGAAGTTTGCCGAAAATAAAGGATTCAAAGTTGAGCTTATGAGTAAAAGTGAAGGAGCTCCCGGGTGTATAAAGGAAATCATTTTTGCTGTTCGTGGAGAAAAGGCTTTTGGAATTATGAAATATGAAAGCGGAGTCCATCGCGTCCAGAGAATTCCAGTCACTGAAGCTCAGGGCCGTATACACACTTCTACCGCTTCTGTAGCTGTTTTACCAGAAGCTGAAGAAGTTGATATAAAAGTTAGAGAAGAGGATCTAAAAGTGGATGTTTATAAATCCGGAGGGCATGGGGGACAAAGTGTAAACACTACTGATTCTGCTGTGAGAATGACGCATATTCCTACCGGAATCGTTGTTACTTGTCAGGATGAGAGGTCTCAATTAAAGAATAGAGCGAAAGCTATAGCTGTTTTGCGAACGAAACTTTATGAGCTTGAGGAAGAGCGTCTTAGAAAAGAACGTGGAGATGATAGAGCAAGCCAGATTGGTGGAGGTGATCGTAGTGAAAAAATTCGTACTTACAATTTTCCTCAAGATAGGGTTACGGATCATAGAATCCATCAAAACTTCAGTAATCTCCCTGCAATTATGGTTGGGGAGATAGATGATATTGTTGAGGCTTTGCGTATAGCTGATCAGACTAAGATGTTGGAAAAGGCTGCAACTACTTAAGCTTTTTATTTTATGAAATGACAGCCTAGGGATTTTTTCCTTTTTGATGCTGCTTTCAGAATTAGCATTGCTGCTTGGCAGATGTTTATAGTCTCTGCGATAGTTTGGTTTGTTCCTTTTATTTCGGAAAGACGTTTCAATAACTCTTTTACTCTTGGAATGGCGATTTTTTCAATATCTTTACGGTTTCTGATAATCCCGGCATATTTCCACATCAAATTTTGTGTCTCTTTTTTGATCGATTTTGCCAGTAATGTTTCCGGTGATTTGTATGGTAGAATTTTTGGTCTATCGATTGTTAGAACTTGAAGTCTATGATGAGGTTTTAATTGTTTAATGATTTGATTGCTGAAAACGATGGCTTCAAGTAATGAATTTGAGGCTAGTCTGTTTGCTCCATGAACACCAGTGCATGTGACTTCTCCGAACGCGAATAAATTTTTTATATTAGTTTTTCCGTGCAGGTCAGTTTTTATCCCTCCGCATGAATAATGGGCTGCCGGAGTTATTGGTATTAAATCTTTTGCCATATCTATTCCGTATTTTTTTAGTTTCGCGTAAATTTTTGGAAATCGGTTTTCCAAGAATTCTTTTCCCTTATGTCTAATGTCTAGATACACTGGTCCTTTTTTCAGTTCTTCAAAGATTTCTTTTGCTACTATACTGCGAGGAGCTAATTCTTTTAATGGATGGCGATGCTCCATAAAACGCTCTTTTTTGTAATTTAGAAGCAGTGCGCCTTCTCCACGGACTGTTTCAGAAATTAGAAAACGTGGAGATATTTTTTTTGCAAATGCAGATGGATGGAATTGTATGAATTCTAAATCTTCAGCGGTTGCACCTGCGCGGGTAGCCATCGCTAATCCGTCTCCTGTAGCTATTATTGGATTTGTTGTGTTTGAATAAACTTGTCCGAGGCCTCCCGTTGCTAAGATTGTTTGGTCTGCAAATATATTATCTATTTTGTTTTTCCTAATTATTTGAGCGCCATAGCAGATTTTGTCTTTTGTTATCAGGTTCATTGCAAAAGCGTTTTCTAGAATCGTTATGTTTAGATGTTCTTTTACGCGTTTTACTAAGATATTTTCTATTTCTTGTCCTGTGTAATCTCCTACGTAGGCTATTCTGTGTTTGTGATGGCCACCCTCTTTTGTTAGTTTTAACTTGCCTTCTTCTTTTGTAAATTCAACTCCTAGATCTATAAGTCTGTATATTGCGTCTGCTGAATTCTTTACCATGAAGGTTACGGCTTTTTTGTTGTTATGGTGGTCTCCCGCTTCCATTGTGTCTTTTATGTGGGCTGTGGGGTTATCCGTTTTATCCAATACTGCTGCAATCCCGCCTTGTGCGTAGTTTGTGTTACTGTCTATGAGTTTTTTCTTTGTAACTAGAATGACTTCACCTTTTTTTGCTGCATGGAGTGCGAAGTTTAGACCGGAGATACCTGAGCCTATGATGAGAAAATTTGTTTGCATTGCAGGCAATATATTAGGGGTCTTTTTGTTTTTTGACAATTGATCTATTTAAAGCGATAATTCCCCTCGCCATGAAAAAGAAAATTTTAAAACCAGAATTACTTGTTCCTGCCGGAAACTTGGAAAAGTTGAGAGTTGGACTTCAATATGGAGCTGATGCTTTTTATATGGGAATGCCTAGTTTTAGTATGCGTAGTAGAATAAATAATTTTGACGAGAGTTCGATAATGGAAGGGGTGAAGATGATTCGCGATGCAAAGAAGAAATTCTATGTGACTGTAAATATTTATCCTAGAGGAAATAAAGTAGATGCTTTCAAGAAACATCTGAAGTTTTTGAGTGACAAAATGAAGCCGGATGCCGTGATTGTTGCTGATGCTGGAGTTTTTGAAATGGTAAAAGAATATGCTCCAAAGATTCCGATTCATATGTCTGTTCAGGCAAATGTTTTGAATTATCGTGCTGTGAAATTTTGGCAAAAACAAGGGGCGACTAGGATTATTCTTCCTAGAGAATTAATGCTCTCCGAGATAAAAGAAATTCATGAAAATGTTCCAAAGATGGAACTTGAGTTTTTTGTGCATGGAGCGATTTGTGTGGCTTATAGCGGCCGATGTCTTCTATCTGCTTACATGACCGGGCGTGATGCGAATCAGGGAATTTGTGCACATAATTGTAGATGGAATTATAAGGTTCGTGAAGGCCATGAATATGCTCTCGAAGAGGAAATGCGTCCTGGTGAATTTTATCCAATCGAGGAGGATGAGAGTGGAACATATATTATGAATTCAAAAGATGCGTGTATGCTTCCTTATTTGAAAGAGTTAGTTGAGGCTGGAATTTGCAGTTTCAAAGTTGAAGGAAGAAATAAAACTGAATATTATTTAGCTACTGTTACGAAGGCTTATAGACAGGCAATAGACGACATGATGGCTGGCAAGAAATTTGATAAAAAATTGTTAGATGAAGTGGAAAAGAGTGCGAATAGGGGATTCATTCCTGGGTTTCTGTATGGGTTTCCTGGAAAAGGAAACGTAGATTTATTCAAGAGTTCTCCAAATCAGACTTATAAAATTGTCGGTGTAATAAAAGGAAAATCAAAGGTTGTGAAAGGTGACGATACGTATGAGGTAGAGATTCGGAATAGGTTAGAGAAAGGGGAAAAAGTAGAAGTTATGACTCCAGATGATCAATTTGAAGTGAAGCTTAATGGAATATACGATCTAGAAGGAAATCCAGAAAATATTGCTCATGGTGGTAATGGAAATAAGATTTTAAAACTAAAGAAAAATCTTCCTGAAAATTCTATGATTAGGGTCAAAATTTAATTAATAAATTAATATGGATGAAAATCCGCAAGGTGCCCCAACAGAGGAGGCATTGAGATCTATGGAATTTGATGATTTGCCAGATATGCTGGGAGTTTTGTTTGAACAATGTGATATCGAGTCTAGCAGTGTTGATATGTTGAATGCTGCTGGTGCAGATGGTTTTATATCTTTTCATATTGGAAGGACTAGAATTAATACTCTACCTGATGCTTCCGGAAAGATGCGTTTTACAGAGGATGCGATCAGAAGACTTACTTGCACTAAGGCGTAAATTTGGTTTTAAATTTGACATTTTTAAGCTTAAGCGTATAGTCTTCTTTGCTGAATCTTCAATAAGTACTCCTATGTACCGAATAGGTTATAAGTAGTGAGGCAATTATTGGGAAGAGGTACATTATTTATAACCCAACAAGAAACATGGGTAAGAAACTGTACGTAGGGAGTCTTTCCTACAACACAACTGAAGACGGACTAAAGGACGCCTTCGCACAAGCCGGAGCTGTAGAATCAGCTCAAGTTATTACTGACAGAATGTCAGGCAGATCTAAAGGCTTTGGATTTGTTGAGATGGCCACTGACGAAGAAGCAGCAGCTGCAATCGAGATGTGGAACGGAAAAGAGTTAGACGGTAGAAAACTAGTCGTTAACGAAGCTCGCCCTATGGGTGACAGACCTCCAAGAAGAACAGGAGGTGGTTTCGGAGGCGGTCGTGGTGGATACCGTGGCTAATCGCTGATTTAAAAAGTTAATAGAAATTTTTTAAGGACCTGGTAAGAAATTACTGGGTCTTTTTTTATTGTCTAATTTGCACAACAAGAATCTTGGAATGAAGCGATTATTCTATCTACGTCCTTTTCCAGGTTGTCGGTTCTTTTTATTATGTAGTCGGCAGTTTTCTTATATGTGTCTTTGCGGTCTTCGTAAATCTGTTTTAATTCTGCGAGTTGATCGGTGTTTTCTGTTAAAGGAGGGCGCTTGTTATCGGATTGCTCTAGGTATTTGAAGCATTCTTCTGGGGAGCGCTCGAGATATATTATAGTCCCTAACTCTTTCAAAGTTTTTTGATTTTCAATGTCCATGATTGTTCCTCCGCCTAGAGATATTACTGTATATTCAAGATCTGACAGGTGTTTTACCGCTTCTTTTTCCTTTTCTCTAAAATATTTCCAGCCATGTTTTTTGTACATTTCATTGATTGTCATTTTTTCTGATTCTTCAATTTCTTTATCTAGATCTATAAATTTCCATTCAAGTTTTGCGCTCAATAGCTTTCCGATTTTAGTTTTTCCGCTGCCACGAAGGCCGTTTAGTATTATGTTCATTCTTTTGTGTGTTTTACTAGATGTCTAAAATTTATTGCCAATAAAAATGCCAATAATGTTGTTATCCCTCCGATTATGAATGGTATATTGTAGCCATATTTTTGTCCTATTATTCCAAATATCAGATTACTTAGCGAAGCTCCAATAATTATAACGAATGTCACGATTCCGGCGTTTCCGCCAATTCTCTTTAAATCGAAAAGTTTTGCGATGCCGTAATATAGGAAAAAAAACATAGCTGCGTCTCCCGTTTCATGTACTATTCTGAAAACTGCAGACGTGAAAGGGTTTGTAAAAACTGCCATTAAGATTAATCCTGTCCCACTTAAAAAAGTTCCTATCAATAGTGCTAGAATCACATCAAATCTGTATAAAAGTTTTCGAATTACGATTACCGTTATGGCCATTGATAAAATTGCTATACCCATATATAGGCCAGACTGAAGGCTATTTAGGCCTAGTGTATTCTTTAAGAACAATCCGTAACTTGTTTCTTCCGCTCCGTAGTGCAACGAGAATAAAAACATCATTAAGAGGAAGAATAAAACATTCGGACGAAATATATCTCTCTTGTAGTGAAGGATTTCAAATTTTGCCGTAGAGCTTTTTGGTAGAATGAATTGGCTTACTAATGCCATTACTAAGGAGGCAATGGCTATCGCAAAGAATATTTTTTCGAAACTGTAATTTATATTCAATAAATATCCTGCTGTCATTATGCTAATTCCTATTAGTCCGTAATTTAGACTTAAGAAAATATTTATCTTTCTTTTAGTGTGTTCTTGATTTGTGGATTTTAGAAATAGGCTATCCATTGAATTTGAATATAGAGTTTTTCCTATACTCCCCAGAAAGAATACGACAACTAAAAGAGTAAAATCTTTTGTGTAAAATAAGCCAAAATATTGGATGCCTAATAGAACTAAGGCTAGTGAAAGTAAGTGTTTTGATTTGAATGTGTCGTTACTGAATCCTGATGGCAGGATAGTTAATAATCCGGTCAGAGAATATGTCATGAACAAAATCCCGATCTGAGTTCCTGAGAATCCTATTGTGTTTAAATGGACTCCTATGAAAAATACGACTGCATTCAGCAGACCTTTGCAGAGAGCGTTGAATGTCGAAATCCTGGTTATTGGGCTTGTGATACTCATTTTTTGACTACGATGTTAGTTTCTTAAGATCTTTCCAAAAGGTTGGATAGCTTTTATTTACGCAACTTGGATTCTCTATTTTTAGCTTTGGTACTGTGTCTTTTAAAACTGCAAAGCTCATTGCTATGCGATGATCATTGTAGGTTTCGATCGTGATGGGGGATGTGATGCTATGGATTTTCTTTGGATCACCGATTATTTCTATGAAGTCTTTACCTGTTTTTACTTTTATGCCGAACTTACGAATTTCGGTTTCTAGTGCTGAGATCCGATCACTTTCCTTTATTCGTAGATTTTCTATGTTGTGGATTATCGTTTTTCCTTTTGTAAACATTGCCAATATTGTGAATGTCATCACCAAGTCTGGAGTCTCGTTCATGTCGACTTTGCCTAGAGATTTTATATTTTTTGTACCTTTTACGATTGTTCCGATTTTTGTTTCTACGATTTCGCATCCCATTTTTCTAAGATATTCTAGAAATTTTATATCTCCTTGGATTGAGTTTTTGCGAATATTTTTTAGCATGACTGGTTTTCCTGGGTGAAGTGTTGCGTGTGCGGCAAGGTATGAGGCTGAAGAAGCATCGCTTTCCACTATAAAAGTTTTTGGCGGCTTTATGGTTTGATTTCCTTTAATTTTAAAATGTGCAAAATTTTTGTTCACGATTTCGATTCCGAATTGCTGTAAGAGCTTTATCGTCATTTCTACATATGGTTTTGAGAGCAGTTTTTTATCTATTATAAGTTCGGAATTTTTTTCTGCGAAGGGGAGAGTAAGGAGTAGGGCAGTGATGTATTGAGAGCTGATATTTCCTGGAATGTGGATTTTTCCACCTTGAATTTTTTTAGAATGAATTTTTACAGGTGTACAGCCATTTTTTGTCTCTACTTTTGCGCCTAGGGAGTTTAAGGCTTTGGTTAATTCTGAGATTGGGCGTGTATTCATCCTTTTATCTCCTTCAATTATCACCGTGTTTTCTGTGAGCGTTGAGAATGCCGTGAGAAATCTTGTAGTTGTCCCTGCATTTCCTGTGAATATCTTTATTGGATTTGATTGTTTTTTGAACTTGAGCTTTTTTAAAGCTTTTATCATGTAAGAAGTATCGTCACAAATTCCGATGTTCTTTATTGACGTTTTCTTTTTGCACAAAACCAAAAGAGGCAAGACTCTGTTTGTAATGCTTTTTGATCCCGGGACTTGAATTTGAATTATTTTTGACATTTTATTTTGCAAATTACTGCTTCGCCGATTTTTTTTGGTAGTACAAAATTTATGAAGTCTCCTTCTTTTTTTTTGTCGGAAGTTATATCTTTTAATGTTGGTTTTTGTAGCGTTAGGATCGGTAAATCGGCACCCTTGAGTAAATTTTTTATTCTCTCGGCGTCTACTTTTTTTAGTAGTTTTTTCTCGACTGCTAAATTGTTTGCTAGGACCATGCCTATAGAAATGGCGTATCCATGCAGTAATTTGTAATTACTCATTCGTTCTACGGCGTGTCCAAAGGTATGGCCATAGTTCAAAAGTTGGCGAAACCCAAGGTTTTCTTTTTCGTCTTTTTGAACAATTTCTGTCTTTATAGAGACAGATCGTTCAATAATTTTGATCAGCTCGGGTTGGCTTAATGACAGTATTTTCTCGAGGTTCTTTTCAATAAATTCAAAAAGTTTTTTGTCTTTAATCACCGAACACTTAATTACTTCTGACAGGCCATTTCGTATTTGTTTTGGAGAAAGTGTTTTTAGAAATTGTGAATCTATGAAAACTGCTTTTGGTTGATTGAATGTTCCGATCAAGTTTTTACCTTCAGGAAGATCTACTCCAGTTTTTCCACCGATGCTGGAGTCTACCATTGCGAGTAACGTTGTTGGGATTTGGATATATGGAATTCCACGCATGTAGATTGATGCTAAAAATCCAGCTATGTCTCCGACTACTCCGCCCCCTAGTGCGATTATTGCATCTTTGCGGTCAAAACTTTTTTCGAGCATTTTCTTAGCTAGTGTTTCTATTGTGTACAGATTTTTTGAAGATTCTCCTTCTGGAAAAGAAAAAACTTCACAAACAATTCCGTGTTTTTTTAGCGAACGTGAAAATGCTAACGCATATAGTTTTTCGACTTTTGAATCTGTAATTATTGCGTATTTACTACCTAAATTTAGCTTCTTTAAGTGAGCGGGAATTTCTGCGGAAATTCCCGCTTTGATAAATACTTTATACGAATTTCCTTGTTTTAGATTTACTTTGATCTCTGACATATTGACTATTAGAAATGTCTGCCTACAGCCTCTACGATTGGCTGGATATTTTTCATTAGTTGTTCGAACTCTTTTGGAGTCAGTTGTTGTTGGGCATCGGATTTTGCTTCTTCTGGATGTGGATGCACTTCAATGATGAATCCGTCTGCCCCGCAAGCGATCGCTGCTTTTGTCATTGGTTCGATCAATGATTTTTTGCCTGTAGCGTGGCTTGGATCGACTATGATTGGTAAGTGACTCATTTCTTTTACTAATGGGATTGTAGCTAGTGCCAATGTGTTTCTGGTCTCTTTTTCAAATGTACGAATTCCTCTTTCACAAAGAATTACATTTGGGTTTCCGTTTGAAAGTATATACTCTGCAGCAAGTAAGAATTCCTCAATAGTAGCTGAAAGACCACGTTTTAGTAGAACTGGTTTTTGAGTTGCCCCGACTTCTTTTAAAAGTTCGAAATTTTGCATATTTCTTGCTCCGATCTGAATCATGTCTGCTTTCTGACAGATTGCATCAAGATCGCGAATATCTACAACTTCTGTTACTACTGCCATCTTGTATTTGTCTGCTACGTTTCTTAGAATATCTAGACCTTCTCTACCCATGCCTTGAAAGGCGTATGGGCCTGTTCTAGGCTTGAATGCTCCGCCACGAAGGATCTTTACTCCTAACTTTGATAACTCGCGTGCAACTGTATCCATTTGCTCTTCAGACTCTACTGCGCACGGTCCGGCCATCGCTACCAGCTGTTTATTTCCGATTTTCACTCCGTTTACTTCGATAACCGTCGGTTCTTTAACTGTTTCTCTTGCAACGAGTTTGAATGGTTGAACGACGCGCATTACTTTTTCTACACCCGGAAGTGATTCCAGATGACCTATGCTGATATCGCGTTCTTCACCGATGACTGCAATTACTGTGCGTTCAACTCCGTACAGTGGGACCGGTTGAAGACCTTTAGATTTGAGTTCTTCCATTATGTGTGCCGATTCGCTTTGTGGTGCGCCGGCTTTCATTACTATTATCATGTCTTTAATTGTTAAGTTAGATGTAATATTAGTTTTGATAGGCGTAAATCCTATCCATTGAAGATTGGCCCGTAAAGGCTTCGCTTCGTGTTAATACTAGCTCTAATTCTGCGCTCCTACTTTTTACCATGTTTTCAGTGGTTAAAGAAATATAAAAAAATTCCTCAGGCTGTTATGCATGAGGTATTTTGTAGGTGAACGAAAATCAAACCCTCATGCTAAGAGATAAAATAGAAGTAAAAAAAAGCCCACACTTTTGATGTGTTTTTTGAAATTTCTGAATTTGTTAGGCTTTTTCTTTGCATGAGAATAATAAAATTTACGAGTCAATTATATTTGTGTAGAATGGTTTTGTCAAATTTTGCCCTGAGAGAGATTATAAAAATAATTTCTCTCATCTCGAACTTTTGATGAAATATTAGCTGATTATTATAATGCTGGACTCGTCTGCTTTTGGGCTAATATTTCAGCTCAAAAGTCCTTCAAATGTCGAGAAAATTATTTTTACAATCTCTCTCATGCTCATAGATACACATGCACATCTAATGTTTCCGGAGTTTAAGGATGATATTGATGATGTCATAAAACGTGCGAATGATGCTGGAGTTAAGAAGATGATAAATGTTGGTTGCGATTTGAAATCTTGTGGTCAAACGTTAGAGATGCTTCAGAAATATGAATGCCTGTATTCTACGCTTGGAATGCATCCTTACGAGGCGGCTCATGTTACTCAGGAACTTATGGATAGTTGGCAAAAATTGATTAAAGAAAATAAAAAAATTGTAGCTATTGGCGAGTGTGGACTTGATTATTTCAAGGCGAATGTACCGAAAGATGTGCAGAAGGCTGCTTTTAAAATGCAACTTGAACTAGCCAAAAAAGTAAATCTCTCTGTAATTGTTCACAATCGTGATGCTGACGATGATTGTTTAGAAATTCTTAGAGATTATCCTACACTCAAGGTGGTTTTCCATTGTTATGGAAGCAGTCTTGAATTTGCAAGAAAACTTTGGGAAGTTGGTATTTTTACTTCGTTTACGGGGATTGTCACTTATCCGAAAGCACAAACTATTCGAGATGTTGTGCTAGAGGTTCCGCTTGATAGGTTCATGGTTGAGACTGATTGTCCTTATCTATCTCCTCAGTTATATAGGGGCAAGAGAAATGAATCATCTTTTGTTACCGAAGTTGTTCATGAAATTTCCAGAGTGAAAAATCTCTCCTATAAAGAAGTCGAAAGGATTTCTACTGAGAATGCTGTGGCATTTTTTTCTCTTCCCAGATAGCAATTTTACATTGGGCCAGTATCCAGATTATCGCCCATGAGATTAGTTCAACGAGGATCAGGGGGTCTTTTTTCCCTATGAATATATGAATACCTCCGAATATGAAGAATAGATAAGAAAGTCTTTGTACCAATTTCCAATATTTCCCTAGAAGGCGCATTGAAAAATCATTTGATGTGAGTAATGGTAATATACAAATTAGCACTCCCAAGAAGCCCCATGGAAGGATCGTTGAAAAATCCCATATTTTCGGATCTAGTATTATGGATACCGGGGTGAATCCCGCAATAAATGGGTTTAGTCCGTGGGCCAATATGAATGTTCCGGCTATTATTCCCATTTGTCTTCTTAGAAGTACAAATCTGCTGAGTATTTTCAGTCTTGGGAATGTCTCTGCGAGTGGTCTTATTATCATTGTTATGAACAATATATTCCATCCTTGTTCTGCAAATTCTCCCCCCAGGTTAGGGTCGAATAGTATTGCTAATGCCATTATTGGAACAATTGAAAGAATTATTCTTATGAATCTGAAAAGGGGGATTTGTCCTTTGAAAATTAGGTCGTCTAAGAATGAGATTATCGTGTTCATGTGTGTATTAAACCAGAAATTTTCTACGAATTCAAAGTTTTTAGTATCTGAGTTACTTCCTTAAAATTCTCTGGATTTAATATTTTCGAAAATCCTAATTTTTCGGCTTCCTTCTTGCGTTTCTCTGCGTGTGATATTTTTCGAAGTTCACCGCTTAGTCCGACTTCTCCGAATATTACAGAAGTTCCTGGAATTGATTTTTTTAGAAATGAAGACGCAATTGCCATCAAGACTGCTAGATCTGAGGCTGGTTCATTTAATTTTATTCCTCCAACTACGTTTACGAATACGTCTTGATTTTGTAGGTTTAACTTCCCATATTTTTCTAGAACTGCAATAAGAATTTGCAGTCTGTTTAAGTCGAAACCGTTTGCAGTTCTCTTTGGATATCCAAAAGGACTTACTGAAACAAGGGCTTGGACTTCCACTAAAAATGGTCTAGTCCCTTCCATTGAAACTGTGATTACGCTTCCGATTGAATTTGGAATCCTGCCTTCCAAGAATTGTTCTGACGGATTTTTTACTTCTGTCATTCCTTTGTCATCCATTTCAAAGATGCCAACTTCTGTACAACTTCCAAATCTGTTTTTTGCTGCACGAAGTAATCGAAATTGTTGGAATCTATCTCCTTCCAAATGGATCACAGTATCTACTAAGTGTTCCAATACTCTTGGGCCTGCAAGTGTGCCGTCTTTTGTCACATGTCCTATTAGAATTACGGCAATGTCCATTGTTTTTGCCACTTCCATAATGGATTCCGTGCAGTAACGAACTTGGTTTATGGAGCCAGCTGTTGATGGAATGTTCGCGCTAGATATAACCTGAATGGAATCTATTATTACAAGATTTGGTTTTTCTTTTTTGATGGTTTCTAAAATTGTTTCAAGGTTGTATTCGTTTATTGCGGTTAAATTGTCTTCATTAAATCCAAGTCTTAGATTTCTTGCGCTTATTTGCGATAGAGATTCCTCTCCCGAAATTAATAGAACTCGATAATTTCTTGCTATTCTGTTGGCTATTTGTAGGGTCAATGTTGATTTTCCTATTCCGGGTTCTCCACTTAATAATGTCATACTTCCTGGGACTAATCCATCTCCTACGACTCTATCAAATTCAGAAATCCCGGAAGCGATTTTTTTTACGCTATGATTAATTGAAGATAGAGTGCTTGATGTTTTTGCTTCAGCTTTTATCGATCGCGGAGTTTTGCTTATCACATCTTCGACAAAACTATTCCAACTATTGCAAGTAGGACACTGACCGAGCCATTTACTGTTTTCATGTCCGCATTCTTGGCAAAGGTAAATTGTTTTTAGCTGCATAAAACTCTAGGTTAAATCTTATGCCCCGATTATAGGTGAGTAAACGCTCACCGTCAATATGGATTTCTTCTCGCTGGGTGCTTGCTCGACCACGGAGAATATATTATAATATACTTGTTATTTACCTAAAGAAACAAATATGAAAAATAAAATTGCAGTAGCTTTACTATTGGTCGTTGTTGGTGGATTGGTTTCTTATTTTGGGTTAGGTCCTAGTTTTCAAGGGTTGATTAAGAATGCGCAAACCGCTGTTACTAGAGTGAATGTTAATGTTAAATCTGTGGATCAGAGCACGAAGACTCTGAATCAGAGCGATATTTATCATGTGGTGAAACCTTCTTCTGGTCCTGATGATACTCCAGTGGCTGCTCGCAGTGATTTTATCCCAACTATAAGGATGTATGGAGGGCTTGGACATGATATTGAACAATTGGATATTGCTAAGGATCTTGGATTGAATTATGTGGCTGGTTTTATTAGAGTGCATACTTTACCTGAGAGGTATACTGGAACTCCTGGATCTAGTGATTTTGTGTGGAATATTAAATGGGATGATTGGGATCAACAAATGAATTTGTTGGAGGAAAAAGGATTAAAAGTTATTCCTCTGTTTATTCTTCCAAAGGGAGATATTATTGGTATAGAGAGAAGTATTGAGACTAGAGATACTATTGCGGTAATATACAAAGCTTTTATAAAAGAGGTTGTTAATAGGTATAAAGATCGTGCGGCTTGGTCTAAATTTGTTGTTGTCTATGGAGGATCTGCTGATGTGTGGGATAAGAAAGCATGTGTTACTTATCCAGAAGTTGTTATTCCTATTTCAAATGCGGCTTATGATGGTGTGAAAGAGGCTGATTCTTCTACTCAGGTTATTGGATTTAATATGGCTACTACTGGTGGATTTTCTAAGCATGATTGGGAAGAATATAATTCGAGAGCCTTTGACTTGGATCCTAAATTTGATTTGTATGGATTTCAAACTCATGGGATGGATCCAAATGTTTTAGGAGATGCTCCAGATAAGTATGATCCGGAAGTTGAGGCTGCTTACGAGGAATGTAATCGTTTGTTAGGTGTTGAATATCGTAGAGATTCTTTTTTCGACTCGATTTCTTTGGGATATGGTGGTGTTCAAGGTGTTGTCAATTTGAGGACTATGCTTGATTATTTTTCTCAAGGACGAGGTAAACCATTATGGCAAAATGAGTCGGGGTTTCAATATGAATCTAAATCTCCAGAATCTCAGGCGGAAGGGCTTGTACAAACATATGTGATTCTTAGGACTTTGGATGTAAATTTAAAAGGCTGGGTTCATTTTGCGTTGTTAGGATCAGTAACTCCAGGGGTGCCATCTGTTGGTGGTAAAGTTTCTACTGATGTGGATGAGGAATCTTTGTTTGGAATAATGAGTTCTTGGAATGACCAGGTTGGTTCACCACAATATCGTCTTGCAGGGCTTGCTTATAAAAATTTATTCAGAAAAATTCGCTTTTTCGATTATGATTTTGAACTCAATGAGTCTAGTGGGGCGGTAAATAGAATGGATCCTTATGTATTGAAATTCCAGAATGTCACTGACTTGTCTAGAAAATTATGGGTCATTTTCTCTCCTAGAGCTTCCGATAGACGCTCTGTCGAACAAGTCGTCCCGGTAAATGTTGGGACTGTTGGTGATTATCTTGCAATCGATATGATTGGAAACGAGTGTCATGTTAGTGCAAATTCGGATGAGATTATAAATGTTCTATCTACACGAACACCGATTTTTATTAAATCTGATAGTGGTGTAGATGCTGTTGTTAGTACTACTCCTGGGACTGCTGTTATTAAGTCCACATCGAAATCTTCCAGTTTTGATAAAGTAGTGAGTCCAAAGGAGTCTTTTTCTAAAGAATCATCTTTGTTTAGGGGATCATTTGGAAAGGGAACTTCTGTGAAAGACATTTCTTATCCTGCTATTTCAAAAGAATATGGTACCAAGAGGTTGTCTGTTACAAGTAAGGATTCTGCCGTGGTTGGTAAAAGATTATCCACTGAAAAGGGAATTCCAACAGTTGGTGCAGTTGTTCCTATGGAAATTACAAGATTTGCCGGAAGATCTTGTGAAGAGATATTTGGTGGAATTTCTCCGGCCGTTGTTGATGGAAAAACATCTGAAATGAAGATTCCTACTGGAGATACGGAAGATGGTACTACCTCTACAAAAGAAATTTCTACTGGCAAACCTGTCCTTACAAAGGAGCAGTATTATGAAATTGAGAATGCTGCTAAAACTGAGAAATCTTATAAATAATTATCCCAAATTCTTGTAGAGTTTTTCGTATTCTTTAGCCATTTTCTTTGCGTCGAAGTTTTTTATGACTCGATCGAATCCGGCTACCGCCAGTGATTCTTGTTTTTTTAGATCTGGAATTAATTCCAGTAGGGCCTTTGTTAACTTTTCGGAATTTTTTGGATCTATTAATATTCCAGTTTCCTTGTCTTTTACTATTTCCGGAATTCCGCCCACTTTTGTTGCTATTACCGGAAGGGGAGTCATCATTGCTTCTGTGTTTACGAATCCGAAAGCTTCTCTTATTGAAGGTAAAACAAAAATGTTTGAACTTTTTAGCAGATATGGAATTTCTTTCTGGTGACCAAGTAGGATCGTGTTGTTTTCTATTTTTAGTTTATGAATCAGATTTTCTAGATTTTTTCTTTCGACTCCATCACCGACTATTGCGAATTTCACGTTTGGGAATTTCTCGATTACTTCAGGAATGGATTGTAGTAGGTATTTTATTCCTTTTCTTTCGTGTAATTCTCCGACAGTTATGACGATAAGTGAGTCCTCTTTTGCCTTGAAAAGATCAGTTTTTATTCTGTGTAAGTCTTCTTCTGTAAATTTTAAAAATTGAGATTGCCACCATGTTATATCTAATCCGTTTAAAATAACTTCAAGTTTTCCTTTATGTTTTGGATAAAGTTTTTCCAGAATTTTTTTATTATTCTGAGAAACTGTCACTATTTTTTTTGTGTGTTTCAAAACACTCTTTTTGAATAAATTTTTCAGGAATGAAAGCTTGAATGGATCGTGTTCGGTTGTAACTAACGGAATTTTGGCTGATTTTGCTGCCAAATATGCATATCTGCAACTTGCTGGATTCCATATGTGTGCGTGAAGAATATCTGGATGTTCTTCTTTTATAATTTTTTTTAACTGAAAGTAATGTTTTATGTCATGTTTGCTTTTTACATTGAGGCGAATTACTTTTATGCCTTCGTTTTCGAATTTTTTTGACCATTTGTCTAACTCTTTGTAATTGCTCCAAGCCAGGACTACCGTGAACTCTTTTTTATCTAAAAATTTTGCGAGTAAAAACATTTGGAGTTCTGCTCCGCCCGCATAAGGTGTGTCAGTATATAGGAGAATTTTTTTCATGTTTGAAGTATACTTTTTTGAGATTAACTTGCAAGTTCGCGGTAGTAATGATAGTTTTTCCGGTGCAATTTTTGCGAAAAAATGGGTCGGTATCGAGTACGATACTTGATCCTCTCTCGGGTCAGTAGCTCAGTCGGTAGAGCAGTTGGCTCTTAACCAATTGGTCCAGGGTTCGAGTCCCTGCTGGCCCACCAAGTTTTACTAAGAACAAACCTTTTAGAAAAAGGTCTCCTTACTTTTTGGCTTGGTATTTTATTAGCCGCGGTTTCTATCTAGAATACTATCGAAGATGCCTCTTTGAGTACTTCTAACATGTCTTAGTACGGCTAGTCTAGTTTCTTCGTCACTTACGCTTTCTAGAAATGTTTCTACATGCTCTGCTAGCATTATATTTTGCCTAGCTTCTCTGTCAAAATCCTCTATTGCCGCAGTAGAATCTTTTGGGGGTGTTGTTTCTGGATCATCTATTCTTGGTAGTAATTCATCTATAATGGGTGTTCCTTTCATTGTTAGTTTTGTTAAATTATTTACACTTATATTCTACCGCCTTTGCGTTACTTTGTCAATCCGCCCCTGATTGTCTTTCATGTGCTATTTTTTTTATTTCTATTCCCATTTTTGGCCTTTTGTCATACTATTGTTCCGTAGATATTTTACATATTAACTTTTTGTTATGAATCTTACTAAAATTGAAAAGATATTTTTAGCAGTGTTTGCGTTAGGCATAGTAGCGTTTCTAGTTGTCGAGTTTGTGCCTTTTGACAATAAAACTAAGAGGCCTGTAGAAGAATCTGTTGTAGCCGAAAAGCAAGAAATTGCAAAATCATCAGATGATGATGCTAAAACTGTGGAAACTACAGAATCTTCTGAAGTGAAAACTGTAGAAACCGATAAGTCTGTTGCTGAGACTTCAGAAGCGGTCGTTGAACAGACAACTGATGAAGATTTGATCAAGTCTTACTATAACAAGTTGGCTTCTCAGGATTTAGAAGGAGCTTATAAAATGAAGTATGACACAAAGAAAGTTACTTTTGCTCAGTTCAAGTCTTGGTATCAAAATGTGCTTTTTGCTGATGTTACAGATGTTGTGCAAAAGGGAGAGGGGTCATATCAATTTACCGTATATCTAAGAGAAAAAAATACAGTTGAAGAAAAATATCTTGTAACTATGGAGGTAAAAGATGGTCTTCTAAATACTATTTCTACTGAAAAGACTTGGGATAATTATACTCCCGAGTTCTATACGGAGGTTACGAATGGTATCAGAAAACTACACATCAAGAAGGGTGGGACTGATAAGGTTCTTATGACCATTGATGAAAATCAACAAGTTGGAGGATATGTTTTTGATAGCTATAAGATATTTGAAAACAATAAATATTTGGCATATACGATTCTTGGTAATGGTTGGGGGTATAGAGCAGTTCATATTTATGATATAGACAATGGTCGCGAGGTGAATTTGATTAATGGTCCTGGGGATTATGGGTTTACCTCTGATGGAGAATCTTTTTATCAATGTAGCGGCATGGGGATGGCGAGTGGAGAATTTACAGTATTTTCGGTACCAACCTTCAAAACATTTTATTCTGCTGGAGATCAAATTGTAGAATGCAAAGGATATAACAAAGATATGAATGCATATTTTCTCGTTACTGGATGGAATCAGAATATTCCAAAGACATATTATTTTTCTGAGAATGTTATGAGATAGGGAAAACGTAGTATCTTTATATGATAAATACCTGTGGGCAATGTGGCAGCAGTTTTGAGATTACGGACGATGACCTCAAGTTTTATGAGAGCGTTTCTCCTGTTTTTGATGGCAAGAAATTTTCTATTCCTGTTCCGACATTGTGTCCTCCATGTAGACAGCATCGTAGGCTTGCTATGCGTAATGAACGCAGTCTTTATCACAGAAAGTGTGATCTCACTGGAAAGGAAATAGTATCTATTTATTCACAAGAATCTCCTTATAAAGTTTATGATCAAGAAGTGTGGTGGGGGGATAAATGGGATCCATTAGCGTATGGTCGTGATTTTGATTTTTCGAAAACTTTTGCTGAGAATTTTAGATCTCTTTATTTGGATGTTCCTCATATGTCTCTTTATACGATTAATTGTGAAAACAGCTACTATACGAATTATGCGCTTGAACAGAAGAATTGTTATTTGATTTTTGGTGGTGGTGTTAATGAGGATTGTCTGTACGGAAAATTTATTTCCAGATGTAAGGATTGTGTGGATTGTCTGGCTGTTTATGCCTGTCAAAACTGTTATCAGGGTGCTGGATCGGATGATTGTTATGGCTGTAAATTTTTCACTCATTGCAGAAATTGTAGTGATGGATTGATGATAGAGGAGTGTTCTGGATGTAGAAATTGTATTGCTTGTTTTGGGCTTAAACAAAAGCAGTATTGCATTTTAAATAAACAATATAGCCAGGAAGATTATGAGAAAATTGCTGAGGATTTTAAAAGTTTAACTCCGGAAAAAATAGAAGATTTGAGACAGCGACTTGATAAGTTAAAAGAAAAATTACCGCATGTTGCGTCTCACATTTATGCCAGTGAAGACTGTACAGGTGAGGCTGTTTATAATTGTAGAAATTCTCATCATGCATTCGATTCAAAGGATTCTGAGGATTGTAAATTCATTCATTTCACTCCAAGAACCAATGATACTTATGATTGTAGTTTTTGTTCTCCGTATGGCACTAGATTCTGTTATGAAGTTTGTTCTACCGTAGATTTGGAATCTTCAATGGCGTGTTTTTATGTTTGGTATGGTACAAATCTTCGTTATTCTATGGAGTGTCATCATTGTAAGGATGTTTTTGGAAGTGTTGGTTTAAAAATGAAGCAATATTGCGTTTTTAATAAGCAATATACAAAAGAAGAGTATGAGAAACTTGTGGCTAAGATTATCGAACATATGCAGAAAACAGGGGAGTGGGGTGAATATTTCCCATATTCTGTTTCACCTTTTTATTACAATGAGACGATTGCGAGAGAATATTTCCCTTTAGATAAAAAAGAAGTTGAAAAGCTTGGCGGACGATGGCTTGATGAAAAGCCGGAAATGGCTAAGGAAGGGGAATACTTTGTTCCACAGTCAGACATTCGCGAAGTTTCTGATGATATTTGCGGTAAAATTTTAAAATGTGAAACTACAGGAAGAGTCTATAAAATTCTTCCACAAGAATTAAAGTTTTATAAAAGAATTGGATTGCCGATTCCTAGACTTTGTTCAGATCAAAGGCATTATGATAGACTAAAATTGCATGGATACTTCCGACTTTGGAAGAGAAGATGTGATAAATGTGGAATAGAGATAGAGACCGTCTATAAGCCAGAAAGTAAGGAAGTGGTGTATTGCGAGGAATGTTATTTGAAAGAAGTTTATTAATTTAGATTTACACATGATTAAGGTTTGCAAGAAATCTGGTGAGCAATTCGAGATAACAAATAAGGATGAAGAATTCTATAAAATGATGGATGTGCCGATTCCAACTTTGTGTCCAACTGAAAGACAACGTAGACGATTGGCTTGGCGCAATGAACGTGTTCTTCACAGAAGGACATGTAGCGGGACTGGGAGGACGATAGTCGGTATGTATCCACAGGACACTACATTCCCGGTGTATGATCAATCGTATTTTTTCAGTGATAAATGGAACGCTCTTAATTATGGTCGGGATTTTGATTTTAATAGACCATTTTTTGAGCAGTTTAATGATCTTATGAGGGTGACGCCACGTGTTGTAAATTGGTCTGTAAGTAATGACAATTCCGAATATGGGAATTTAGCCAGTTGGAATAAAAATTGCTACTTATGTTTTGAAGCTGACGATAATCGAGATTGTCAATATTGTGATTATAGTTTCAGGTGCGTAAATGTTGTGGACTGTAGTTATGCTGTTGAATGCCAATTATGTTATCAATGTATAGATGTTTTGAATTGCTATAATGTTTGCTATTCTTTGAATTCCAAAGAGTGTTCCGATTCATGGTTTTTAAAAAATTGTGTGGGATGTAAAAATTGTTTTGGATGTGTGAATTTGCAAAATCAGCAATATTGTTTTTTGAATGAGAAACTAAGCAAAGATGAGTATGAAGCGAAAATCGATAGTCTTAACTTGGAATTACGTGAACAAATTGAGGATTTCTGGAAACTCTTCCTTGAATTCTTGAAAAAATTCCCATGTAAATTCATGAATGGTTTTCAGAATGAAAATTGTACCGGTGATTATCTGAATAATTGTAAGGATGCACATTTTTGTTTTGATAGTTCAGATTTAAGGGACTGTAAATATATTTTCAATTGTGAAAGAGTGAAGGATGGATATGATTTGGATACTTATGGTGGAGTTGAAGGAGTAGAAAGGGTCTATGAAGGTCAATCTATTGGTAGAAATGTTTTTAATTCTGCATTTATAAATAATATTTCGCGGAATTTGTCCAATATTTTTTACTGTGAGGCTTGTTGGAATGGGCATGATTTATTTGGATGTATTTCTTTGCAAAATGGGAAATATTGTATTTTGAATAAGCAATATTCTGAGGAGCAATACTTTGAATTAAGAGAAAAAATTGTTGAACATATGCGAAAAACTGGTGAATATGGAGAATTTTTCCCGATTAAAGATTCTCCTTTTCCGTATAATGAAACTATGGCCCAATTTTATTTTCCTTTAACTAAAGAAAAAGCTTTAAAAGAGGGTTATTCATGGAGAGATGAAGAGAAAAAAGAATATCAACCTCAGAATGTGAAAGTTTCGGATAATATTGCCGAAACCGATAGTTCTGTTTGTGAGGGGATGTTGGCGTGTCAGATTATGGGCAAAAATTATAAAATTCAGATTTCGGAATTGGATTTTTATCGAAAAATGAAGCTTCCAGTCCCTCTTAAATGTCCGGAGCAAAGATTTAAAGAACGAATGAGTTTGCGCAATTCAAAAACGTTATGGAATCGAAAATGTGCAAAATGTGGTGTAGGTTTTGAAACTACCTATTCTCTAGAGAGAAAAGAAAGGATACTCTGCGAGGAGTGTTATTTAAAAGAAGTTTATTAGGTTATGGAAAAAAACTGTACACAGTGTGGAAATAAATTTAAGATTGAAAAAGAAGATCTTGAGTTTTATGAAAAGGTTTCACCTGTATTTAATGATAAGAAATATTTGATTTCTGAGCCTGTCTTTTGTCCTGATTGTAGGGAACAGAGAAGGCTTTGTTTTCGCAATGACCGAAATTATTATCAGAGAAAATGTGATTTTTGTAACGAGTCGATGATTTCGATGTATGATCCGCAAAAAGTGTGGAATGTATTTTGCCTAAAGTGTTTTTGGTCGGATAAATGGGATGAGATGAATGTTGGCCGTGATTTCGATTTCTCTCGACCATTTTTTGAGCAATGGAAGGATTTATTGATAGAAGCCCCGAAAATTGTGATGATGAATGATAATGGAGTTGGCAGTGTGAATTGTGAGTATACTTCAGATTTATCCAAGTGCAAAAATTGTTACATGGTTCTTTCTTCGTGGTATGACGAAAATTGTATGTTTGGTTTCCAGATTAATCATGACAAGAGTTGCGTGGATAACATTTATGTGAATTATTCTGAGTTGATGTATGACTCTGTTGGTTGCGAGAGGTGTTACAAATGTGAATATTGTCAGTATTGTCAGGAGTCTAATAATTGTATTTTTGGTTTTGATTTGAAAAATTGTAGTGAATGTCTTTTTTGTGCTGGATTGCGTGGGAAACAGTACTACATCTGGAATAAACAATTTACCAAGGATGAATATTTTGAAGCGAAGAAAGAGTTTGTACTAGGCTCATGGAGCAATCGCGAGAAATATAAAAAAGATTTTGCACATGGGATTTTGAATATTCCTCGCAAGTATGCGAATTTGGTGAATTGCGAAGATTGTACGGGTGATATTTTGGTGGAATCGAAAAATGCAAAAGAGTGTTTTTATCACTCAAATTTGTATTTTTGTAAGTTTATGACGAATGGGGACTCCGGCAAATACAGCTATGATTGTAATAGTACCGGAAACCCTGAGCTTTGTTATGAATGTATGACTCCCGATGATTCCTATCAGGTTATTTTTAGTGTGAATTGTTGGAAATCTCAGTTCGTTTCGTATTCTGATAATTGTCATTCTTCACATAATTTATTTGGTTGCGTTGGCATGAAAAGGAAGAAATATTGTATTTTGAATAAGCAATATTCGAAAGAAGAATATGAAGAATTAATGCCGAAAATTGTTGAGCATATGAAAAAGTGGAGTGAATGGGGCAAATTTTTTACGCCGAATGTTTCTTTGTTTTCCTATAATGAAAGTGCGGCTAATGAGTGGTTCCCAAGAGATAAAAACTACGTCTTGAAATTTGGATCTACATGGCTTTCCTTAGCTTCTGGTTCTTTTGGCAAAGAAACTGTGAAATGGGAAGATATCCCTGATAATATTTCTGAAATTGATAAAAATGGGAATTTTTCAGAGGGAAATATAATGAAGGAGGTTTTTTCCTGTAAATATTGTGGGAAGAATTATAAAATCATAGAAAAGGAGTTTGAATTTTATTATTGCAATGAAATTCCTCTTCCCAGATATTGTATTGATTGCAGACATATGGACAGAAAGGGTAGAATTAATCCAAAGAAAATATGGGAAAGGAATTGCATGAAGTGTGGAGTAAAGATTCAATCTACGTATGATCCATATAAGCCGGAAGTAGTGTATTGTGAGGAGTGTTATTTGAAAGAAGTTTATTAAAAAAATAATTATAATATTCATGAATAAAGTTTGTGTAAGTTGTGCACAAGAGTTTTCGGTACTAGATGAGGATTTGGAATATTACAAACGATATTCTCCTGTTTTCAATGACAAAACTTATGATATCCCAGTCCCAGAACTGTGTCCTTCTTGTAGGCAACAGAGGAGACTTGCTTTTTGTAATGAGAGAAATATGTATTCCGGAACATGTGATATGTGTAAAAAAAGAATTTTGACCGAACATCCTCCTCAGGCAGAGCAGCCAAATTATTGCAGGGATTGTTGGGTAAGTGATAAGTGGGATATAAGAAATTATGGTCGGGATTTCGATTTTTCTAGACCGTTTTTCGAGCAGTTTTATGAATTGATGCGCTCTGTTCCTATGATGGCCTTAAACACTTCTGGAACGATCCAGAATTCAGAATATGTTCATTACACTGGATATGCGAAAAACTGCTATCTGATTGGACACGCGGACTATTGTGAAGATTGTATGTATGGATATGGATTCAAACAAAATAAATGTTGTGTAGATGGTTTCTATAATTTACATGATGAACTTTGTTATGATTGTGTTGATTGTCATAAATCCTATGGACTTAAAGGGTGTCAGGATTGTCAGAATTGCCATTCAAGCGCTTTTTTGAAGGATTGCGTAGGTTGTAAAAACTGTTTTCTTTGTATTGGACTAAAAGAAAAAGAGTATTGCTTTAGAAATGAGCAATTGAGCAAAGAAAAATATGAGAAAAAAATATCGAAAATAGATTTGGGTTCATATGATCAATATCAGAAATATAAAAATGAACGAATTGAATCACAAAAGAATCATTTCTTTAAAGAATTTCAGGGCCATAATTTACAAAATTGTTTTGGAAATTATCTATATAATTCCAAAGATTGTTATTATTGTTTTGATTGTGAGGACAATGAAGGCGCGCGTTATTGCAATCAGCTGGTTTTGGGAGCGAAAAATAACATGGATATTTATCAGTATGGAACTGGTTTGCAGCAGTCATATGACTCAACTATCGCCGGTGATCGTAGTTATCATGTTCTTTTTTCTCATGAGGTTTTTATCGATTGTTTTGATATCTATTATTGTACTCATGTACATAGTTCGAAGCATTGTTTTGGATCTACTTGTCTCAAGCAAAATGAGTATCTTATTTTCAATAAGCAATATACTAAGGAGGAATACGAAGAGCTTGTGCCGAAAATTATTGAACACATGATGAAAGGTGGAGAATGGGGTGGATATTTCCCGATTAAATATTCGCAATTTGGTTATAATAAAACTTCAGCGCAATTGTATTTCCCATTAGAGAAAAAAGAAGCTTTGGATAGGGGCTATAATTGGGATGACTATGAGCCGCCTTTGCCAAATGTGGCCAAGAAGCTTCATGCTTCGCAAGTTCCAGATAATATCGAAGATATTCCTGATGAGATTTTAGATTGGGCAATAGAATGTGAAGTTACTGGGAGGTTTTTTAAGGTAACTTCTGCTGAATTAGATTTCTATCGAAAACAAGAACTACCTATTCCTAGACGTAGTCCTGAACAACGACATCAGGATCGATTTATGCTCAGAAATCCGAGAAAATTTTGGAAGAGAAAGTGTGATAAATGTGGGAAAGATATCACTACAACTTATAGTCCAGATCGTAGTGAAAAAGTGTATTGTGAGGAATGCTATATGAAAGAAGTTTATTAGGATTCGGTATTGTGATATATTTTTGTATATGGGAAAAACTTGTAAACAATGTGGACTGGCGTTTGAGATCTCTGACGTAGAGCTAGATTTTTTTAAACGAATCAATGTTCCACTTCCTACTTTTTGTTCTGAATGTAGACAGCAGCGCAGGCAGATATTTAGGAATGATAGGGTTTTTTATCGTAGAAAATGTGATTTGAGTGGAAAACCGTTTATCTCATTGTATCCACAACATTCTTCTTATAGAGTTTTTTCTCCTTCTGAGTGGTATGGAGAGAGGTGGAATCCGATGGAGTATGCAAGAGAATTTGATTTTAGTAAACCGTTTTTTCAGCAGTTCGCCGATCTCATGAAAGAAGTTCCTCGATTGGGAATAGATATAGTGAATTGTGAAAATAGTGATTATTGCAACTACTGTGGAGATGATAAGGATTGTTATTTGGATATTGCTGGAGAGGCGAATAGAGATTGTTATTTCAATCTTTTTGTGAAGTATTCGAAGGATGTAGTGGACTCAACTTTTGCTTATAATTCAACGCTCTGTTATGAATGTATAAATTGTTATGACTGTTATAATGTTCAGAATTCTATCTATTGTGATAATTGCAGTGATGTTTATTTCTCTTTTGATTTGAAGGGGTGCAGAAATTGTGTTTTTTGTCATGGTCTTCGGAACAAGGAATACTATGTTTTCAATAAGCCTTATTCTAAAGAGGAGTACGAGGAGTATATGAGAAATCTTCAGTTGGGATCTTTTGATAATAGGCAGAAATTGGCTCAGGGATGGGAAAAATATAGACATGAAAATGCGATTTTTAAATTTAGTTATTTGCTTAATTGTGAAAACTGTAGTGGTGGAAATTTGAAAGATTGTAAAAATACTTTTTATAGTTTTAACGCTTCCAACTCTGAAGATTGTAGATACTTGTATGATGTGTTGGATGCTAAAGATTGCCAAGATTTGAATTATTCATTGTATAAACCGGAGCTTTCATACGAGTTGATAAGCACTTTGAATATGGTAAAGAGTGCATTCTCTATGGCGAGCCATTATAACAATGAGGTTTACTATTGTGATCTAACGAACAACTCTTCTAATTTGTTTGGGTGTATAGGCCTAAAACACAAACAATACTGTATTCTAAATAAACAATATACGAAGGAAGAATATGAGGATCTTGTCCCGAAGATTATTGAACACATGACAAAAACCGATGAATGGGGTCAGTTTTTTCCAGTCACTTTATCTCCTTTTGCCTACAATGAAACTGTAGCAAATGAATATTATCCTCTTACAAAAGAAGACGTTTTGAAAAAAGGATGGAGGTGGAAAGATGACTCTGATAGCGACAGTTCTCATAAAGTGGTTGAGTTTAAAATTCCTGACAACATCTCTAATGTTACTGACGATATCTGTAAACATGCATTGACATGTCAGGTGAGTGGGAAACATTACAAAATTATTCAGCAAGAACTTGAATTCTATAGAAAAATGAATCTGCCTATTCCTAGAAGATGTCCTGATCAGAGGCATAAAGATAGATCTGACTTAAGGGAACCAAGGAAACTGTGGAATAGAAAGTGTTCTAAGTGTGGAAAACTTACTGAGAGTGTTTACGAGCCAGGAAGGAGTGAGAAAATATATTGTGAGGAATGTTATTTGAAAGAAGTTTATTAATGAAACATCTATCTAAAAAAATATTGGCAATTGTGAGTATCTTTATAATTCTTTCACTCATAATAGGGGATATAGTGTTTTTTTTAGAGAGTGCTCAGTAGAATCTTATATATTTAGAGCAGAAATGGTGGCAACGGTTGATGATTTTCTTAATTGGGGTTGATTTTATTCTCAAAAAAATAAAAAATAGACACGCGAAAGATTTTTGATATATATACGCCCGGGTGGCGGAATTGGTAGACGCGCAGGACTTAAAATCCTGTTCAAGCAATTGAGTGCGGGTTCAATTCCCGCCTCGGGCACCAGAGACGACGTGTTAATTCCTTTCATATCGTTTCTGAAAAATCTCAGCAAACCCAATTATTTACTTAACAAATTCTACTATGGGATCAGAAAGGAAACGCCAACTTTTACTTGGGATATTTGTAATGTGTTTGGTTTTGGCCAACACGCTCGGGGCAAAAGTGACACAGTTTGATATTCCTGGATGGCTAGCTTTGCCATTCAATGTTTTGTTTTCTCCGATAATATTTCTGTTTAACTACATTCTTGAGTGGACTGGGAATCAGCCACTTAGCTATGCGTTTTTCAACACTATCAGTGTTTCTGTTGGAATTTTGACTGTGCCTTTGATGTTTCTTGTTGTGGATATTGTGCACGAAGTTTGGGGTAAAAAAGCCTCAAAACAGCTGATAAACGTTGGTGTGATTTCAATGCTTATTATGATTGGTATTACATGGATTTCTGTAAATCTTCCTGTCTCTAGGTTTGCCGGTGTTCCAAAAGATCAATTGGAAATGTATACAACTGCATATAATGGATTTTTCTCTGTGAGTATTAGAATGGCTGTTGCCAGTATCCTTGCTTTTTATCTTTCACAGTTGAGCGATATTTTGGTTTTCCATTTTTGGAGAAAGCAGACTAAAGGAAAACTTTATTGGTTGAGAAAAAACGTTTCTACTTTTATATCTGAAATGGTAGATTCTACGATATTTATGTTCGTGGCATTCTACGATCCTACTAATTTCCCGGCCGGATTAGTTGTAAAACTTATCCTTCCTTATTACATATTTAAGGCTTTATTTTCACTTTTGGATACTCCTTTCGCTTATCTTGGAATCTGGTGGGCGAGAAGAGGGGAAAAAGGAGAGGTTTTGCCTCTGAAGGTGGAATAAAAAGTTTTAGATCGATTGGTGTTTAGTCGTATTTTTCGAAATGTATTCTTTCTTCAGGAACTTGTTTTTCTCTGAGGATTTGAGTTACTTCGTCTATCATATCCTTCAACCCACACATATAAAAATTTGTTGATAATGGATCGACTTTAAGTGGCCGAAGCAAATCTGTGACTCTTCCCTTTGGCCCCTTATAGTCTTCTTTTTCAGGTCTTGAAATTGTTGTTATATAACTGAAATTTCCATATTTTTCTGCGAGGGCTTTGAAAATATCGTTGTAAAACACTCCACTGATGTATCTGACTCCAAATAAAAGCTCTATTTTCCCTTTGTAGTTTTTGTTTATTAATTCGTCTTCGATCATGGCTTTTATTGGAGATATCCCGGTTCCTGTCGATATTAGAATTGCTTTTTCTTCTGGGTGATCTGCGAATGTGAATTTTCCACTTGGGCCTATGAATTGAATTGTATCTCCCTCTACCAGATTTTTTAGATAGTTACTTCCTCTTCCGGTTGGCATGAGTTTCACACACAATTCGAAAATTTTGTTTTCTTGTTTTGGTCTTGAGGAAATTGAATAACCTCTTACGCAGGGGGATAAAGGATTGTCTGTTATTTTTATTGTAATGAATTGGCCCGCTTTGTATTCAAAAATCTCATCTGTCTCGAAGGTTAACTCGAAAACGTCATTCGTGAGGAATTTTTTATTTACTAGCTTTGCTTGTCTAAGTCCCATTATTGAGGTTGGGTAAGATTACTGTAGAACTCCCTGAATTGCGGTAACGATTGTCTCGTAGTGAGCCAAGTAACAGAAATATAAACCGATGGCTGTTCCAATCAGTCCTCCTATTACTAGTACTGCTGTTGTTTTTCCTATTTTTAGTGCCCATTTAATAAAGCTTCCCGGGAATAGGAAATAAAGTGAACTCTCGAGTACCATGTCCCATCCAAGGATTGTGACTATTAGGGTTTTTAGGTCCCATACCCATACATTGTGGAAATATACTATCAAGACTCCAAATATCAGTTCCATGTACATTAATGGGAGGAGAAGTAGATGGTTTTTTAGCCAGCTATCCAGGACTTTCTGCCATACTTTTACGTAAATCAGAGTGGACAGAGAAAAAATCAGACAGATTGGACCCAGAATGGAGATTAGGAAATAGGTGTTTTCCATAGTTGATGAGTTAAAAATAAGATGGTTAAATTATAAGATTTAGCCACAATTTACGCAATCATCTTTCTCTATTTGATCCGCATATGGTTTTAGTTTCATGATGTCGTCTATTTTTACTGTATTTTTGAGTGTCCATTCTTTACATTCTGATTCGGTTTCACTTTTGCAAGAAAATCCTATTTCTTTTAGTACATCTGAAAAAGGCTGTGAGGCTTTCTGTTTTAGGAAAATTGTTGATCCTAAAGTGTACGAGTCTCCTTCTACTCCGAATATCTGGCTAATCCTGTCTTTGCCGCATGGATATGCGGTAAAAATCTGTCCTAAAAACTCTATTGTTTTATATTCCAGCTCTATTGGTAGAATGTTTCGTCCTATGTCTGTTGCAGTCGGTGCTTTATCGCAGAATGATGTTTCTTTGTCTACAGATGCAATTGAATTTATTGTATTGTCTATCTTTTTCTTGTCGGAAGCTGACGCTTCTTTGGTGCCCGTGAAGATATAAATATATTGATTCTTGTCTTGTTCAAGTGCGTATCCTGGGCCATCACAACCATCCCATCCTGAATGTGTGCCTTTGTATCCTTTGAGGTTGTTTATTGTTATAGTTTCTATATCTCCACTTATGCATCCCAATCCTTGGCTTGATGGGTCTTCGCAAAGCAATACTGTTTTCGCTAATTTCTCAAATCCGAGATACTCGCTAGGTTGTACTTGTGTTGATTGGATCTCTATGCCAGCATAGCCATCTTGGCATCCTGGAGCATCGCCGACTGGAGTTAGATTGCTTAGGTGAATGTCTAAGGAGTTACTATCTGGACTTCCTCCTATAGATTCATCTAATGTCCACTCGGATGGATATTCGAATCTAAGTCCGAATTCCTTATTCTCGTAAGTACTTGTTTGATATTCTGAGTCTGGTGGTGGAATTACTGGGTTTTCTATTGGGTCTTCGGTTGGTGGATTTAGACTACAGCCTAAAAGGTTTAGAATGGCTAACGTGGTGACGATTTTGGTGATTTTTTTCATAAGTATTTTTCTAATTATGTTATATGTGCCTTATAGGCTACCAATAACTGTGGAAATCTTCAATATAGAATTGAAATAAGCCCTTATTTATGGTACAATTTACAGATTTAACAAAACATTAAAACAAACATATATGGCACCAGATGGCAAAGGTGGTCCTGAAGCTGATGCTCCTGCTGGGAGTGCTGAGCGAGTAGAGGCTGGTTCCCTTCCTCTTAAGGAGGCTATTCAGGTTTATGACGATGAAAAAACTGGATTGGTTGATAAGTTAGTTGTGAGTCCAAAAACTGTCGCCGTTTTGGAAAAGGCTATGGATAATAGAATTTATTTGAAAGTTACCGGTGGGGAAAACCCTAGTATTGTTCTTATGGTTGGAAATGTCGAAATTCCTGACGACTCTCCTCAAAAAGCACCCATGAGTGTCAGTATTATTAAGAATGAAAAATGGCAGGATGATTTGGTTATTGCTGTTGAAAAGGCTATTTTAAAAGTTAATAGACCAAGGTTTTATCATGACTTGCAGAGAACTGATGCTTCGGAGCAGGTTTCTTTTGCTTTGACTGATGCCGATAAGCCTGGAAAAATTCAGGAAGAATTAGAGGCTGATATGGGTAAGATTGATGAAACTACAGCAGGTAGTGACTTTAGTATTCTTTCTGGAAAAACTGCTGAAGTTAGAAAAGTTGATGGGAAAGAGGAGCCTAAAAAAGATGAAGAAGTTCTTCCATCTGAGCCTGTTAGCGTAGAGGATATCCGTTACAACACTAGACTTTTAAATAAACCAAAAGAGGGAGAGAAGCCTGAAGATGAGTTAAAGGGGTTAAAAGATGAAACTGCGAGACGTATGAGGGCATATTCTTCCACTACCGGAGATGGTTGGTTTAAATTGGATTATGCAAAATTCGGATCTGATAAGCGAGGGATGTCTCATGAATTATATGTTGGACTTGGTGACATATTACTTGATCTAGATATTCAAAATATTTTAGTTGAAAGAGATGGGCAGATTATAAAAGCGCATAGGGGTGAAGTTACCACTGGTAGTCACACTGGAAGGATCGGATTCCTTGATGATAATGGTGAGTATGTAGCTACTCATACCGGAGATAGATTTAGGATTATATCTAACGATAAAATGGCTGCTGAGCAGTATATTGGGAAATACAGAGAAGAAAAAATAAAAAGAGAATCAAAGATGGTATCGTTCAAAACTTCCACAACTGATCTATATATCGCAGAAAGAGATTTTACTATGAATGAAACTATCACTTTGGATGATAAGGACGTTAAGGGAAACACTATAAAAGATGTTCCGACAAGGGAAGACATAGAAATGGCCGCTGCCAATTGTGTAAAGAGTTCTCCTATCGAAAAAGCTGCAGCAGAAAGGAAGGGATTGATGAAATGTTTGAACTATATTGCAGCTAAGGTGGGAGTTCCTGCTTCCGGAATGCTGGCTGTTTTGTATCATGAATGTGGAATTAAATTTCCTGCGAATGTAGGGGATGGGGGACTTGCTGTTGGAATGGGACAGATTCATCCGGAAGGGTGGGCTACTGTTAAAAAAGATCCGAGATTCAGTCAGCTTGTTGGACCGGTTATGAAGGAACCTCCAGGAGAAGCCGGTAGAAATAAAAATATTTTTGTTGATTTGGTTGGAGTTGCAATATTTATGAAAAAAGGAATCGAAGTATTTGGATTCCAGATAGACCACACTAGTCCCGAGGATTATTTGACTAGTGAAATAATTACTGCACCGGATGGAGTTGGGATGTCACGCATGGCTTGGATTAGGACATTCTACCATGTTCCTTCCTATGCTAGGGATTATGCAAAGATTATAAAAGCCGGAAATATCGACGTATTGGGTGTGAAATATAAGGAAAGATTCTTGGCAAAATCACAGCCTTGGATTAAGAAAAATATGCATAGATACATCAAGTTGTCCGATAATACTGCTGTAGCTATGAGGTCTATGAAAGCCGCAGGTACAGACGGTGGAACCATGATGGCATAAATTTTTACACATGTTTGAAGAAAATAGATTTATTTTTGAACACGCTGAATGGGTACCTTCCAGCCTGAAAAGGAAGCGTTTATCTTTTGGTCCAAGGAAGGCCTATAACGGTGGAGAACTTCCTAGGGAAATAAGAGAGAAAGAGAAAACAGAGAAGGAAGATAACGTAAAAGTTGCAGAGAAGTTGATAAATAATTTGGAAACTTTTGGAATAAAATGCCCTAGATGCGGATCAAAAAATGTTTCTGAAATCGGAACTGTTCCTCCACAAAAAAGAATGCTTTATTGCTTGGATTGTAGGAATAAGTGGGAGGCGGATGAGTAGTAAAAAATGATTGACTTTCTAGAGATTGGAATATAGTATATCAACGTCCATTGATATATTTTCATGAATAGTTGTTGTAAAACTTCAGGTAGTTCTAAAAAGCTTTCTGATCTTGCGGAGATGCTGAGAATTATTGCTGAACCTAACAGATTGAAGATATTGTGTTTCCTTTCTCATGGAGAAAGATGCGTTTGTGAAGTACAGAAAGCTCTTTGTTTAAAACAGAATCTTGTGTCCCATCACCTTAAGGTATTGAGAGACTGTGGATTAATTGACTACGAAAAAAATGGGCAGTGGAAACACTATTTTCTGAATAGAAAAAAGGTCGAGAAATATCAGGCTCTTTTCAATAAAATATTAACCAAGTAAAAATGCCTACGTATACGTATAGATGTAATAAATGCCAGAAGAAGTTTGATGTTGAGGCTTCTATTAAGGAGAAGGAGGAAGGCGGAGTTAAGTTCAATTGTCCTTATTGTAAAAGCGGTGATACTAAATCTGTTTTTAGCTTGAAATCTTTTTTCTCAAAAGATTCTGGAAATAATGGTGGAGGGTGTTGTTGTGGTGGAGGATGTCATTAATTTTTAATTTTTTTATTATGTTTCAATATATTGCGGACTTATTTACTTACGATGTGTTTGGATTAGATAGTGGAGGACCTTTTGCTTCCTCTGTTAATTTCTTTGTATATGATGTTCTTAAAATCTCTTTCTTAGTTTTTGTAATCGTTTCTGTGATTGCTTTCTTAAAGACGTTTATAGATTCTTCGAAGTTGAGAGATATGATGCATAAGTCTAAGTTTGGGCTTGGAAATCTTGCTGCTGCAATTTTTGGGGCCGTGACTCCTTTTTGTTCTTGTTCTTCTATACCAATATTTATTGGATTTTTGAAAGCCAGGATTCCGTTGGGGATAGCTTTTTCTTTTCTGATTACGTCTCCTCTAGTAAATGAGGTGGCTTTTGTCATGATGGGCGGGATGTTTGGTTGGAAATTGGCTTTTTTGTATGCGATATCTGGAATTTTGCTTGGAGTTGTTGCCGGATTGGTGTTGGGGGCGTTGAAAATGGATAAGAATATTATTTTGGCGAATGAAAAAGAAGATTTTGGAATTGGATATCTACCAAAAACTTTTTCCGGGAAACTTCAATATGCCCTTATTGAAGGGAAAAAGACTTTTAGTAGTATGTTTCCATATATTGTTGGAGGAGTGGCTTTGGGGGCTGCTATCCATGGATATGTCCCGCAAGCTTTCTTTGAAAATTATATTGGGAAGTATAGTATTTTGTCTGTTCCAGTCGCAGTTATAATGGGTGTGCCTATATATGCTGGGTGTTCTACTATTGTTCCTTTTATCTTCTCTATTACTGCAAGTGGAGTGCCTCTTGGGACGTCATTGGCGTTTATGATGTCGATTGCCGGATTATCTTTGCCCGAGGCTGTTATTTTGAAAAGAGTTATGAAATTTAAGCTTCTGGCTGTTTTCTTTGGTGTTGTTTCTGTCGGAATAATAATTGTCGGGTACTTGTTTAATTTTTTGGAGAAGATTATTTAGGGGAGTGATCCATCCGTGTTAGGCTATAAAAGGCTTTTGTGTGGTGGTTTTCTGGTTATGCTTCAATAGGGAAATGCTAAACTTTCTTCAGAAAATGTCCTCACTTTGTTCCGGGCATTTTCTTTTGAAAGTTTTCCTGCGCTACGACAAAGTCTCGCGGAGCTCGACTTGTCTTCGCTTCGGATCGCATTTCTTACAATTTTTAGGCGCCACCCAGATACTCTTACATTCTCGTTCCGCTGAAGCGGAACTGCGAGGTCGAGGCCTCAAATACTCGCTTCGCTCGTTTTTCGGTGCGAACTTCCAGTTCTCATCCGGCTCGACTGCGTCGAGTTAAAAACTCGCCGGCCATTGAGGCCGTCGATTTTTTAATGGAGGCGCCACCCAGATTCGAACTGGGGAATAACGGTTTTGCAAACCGCTGCCTTAACCACTTGGCCATGGCGCCGTATTTTGCTTGATTTGAAGATCAATTATTTTAGCGAAAAGGAGTGTAACATCTCATCAACAGTTTTGACAATGCTTTCATTTTCGCTAGGAAGGTAAGCCCCTGTTATAACGTAGGCATCTGTGTTTAACACTACGTAAAGTTGTTTGAATCTAACTATCGGTTCTTGAACGTTTTTCTTCCCCTCGAATGTTGAAATATATGTTTTTATCACATCTTCTCCGTACGCGAAATCATATTCTTCTTTCCCGATTTCTTTAAATGAAATAAGTGCTTTTTGTGCTGTCATAACGTTGCTTTTTGCGTAATCTCTGGCGTCTATTTCTTTGTCTAACGCCATGTATACTACATTTACGTTTGCCGTGAATACTTCATTCTTTATATTACTCATGAATCCTACTAATGTGTTTTGGGGGACGTTTGATGTGAAACTTTTTGGTTCCAGGATGGTCCATCCATCCGGTGTATAAATTGTAAAAGTTGATCCAGAGTACGTTGTTTGGACTGGTGTTTGGTTTGTTGTGTCGCTTTCTCCACATCCAAACAATAAACTTGTTCCAATAATTATTGTCAGGATCAATGTTGTTTTTTTATTCATATGAAAGGTATTAAAAATTTCACTGTGTATAAATGTTTTTTTAATTCTATCACATTTCCAGGATATGCTAATATTTTTTATTTGACTTTATTTTAATCGTGTATACACTTTGGGCCGTTTTAAGCCTTAAGCCCCATATTTATGAAAATTGGAATCTTGACTTTTAGGCATGTAGGAGAGAAGGCTTCCGTAGAGGAAATTGAACTAAAAAATACTGCGAAAGCAAAAGGACATATAGCTAGAATTTTTCGTTCACAGAGATTTCAAATGGTGTTCGATAAAAAATCTCCTTGGCTTCTTTATGACGGAAAACCTTTCCCTAATTATGATGTGATTATTAATCGTCCTTGTTGTTTGGAAGATGTTGAATTGCATGTTTCTCTGGTTGAACAAATGGAGTTGGCTGGTGTAACTATTTTCAATAGGCATCAACCAATTTTGAATGCAAAAAATAAGATTAAAACTTCTCAGATTCTCGATCATTATGGAATTCCAATTCCTAAAACTGTTGTTATTCAGAGGCCGGAAGACCTTGAACAAGCTGTAAAAACTCTTGGTGGATTTCCTATAATTGTAAAACGTCCGGTTGGTTCTTTTGGGAATGGAGTTACGATTGTAGAAAGTATGAGAGCTCTTAAATCATTTATTTTGTGGTCTCAGCCGATGTATTTACTTCAGGAGTTTGTAAAATATTCAAAAGGTAAGGATATTAGGATTTTTGTTGTAAACGGGAAAGTTGTAGGTTCGATGATGAGATGTGCAAAGAAGGGAGAATTTAGATCAAATATAGAATTGGGAGGGACTGGTGTTCCTGTAGATATCACTGAAGAAGAAAAAAACATTGCGCTTCGAAGTATTCAAGCGATCGATTTGGAATATGGCGGTGTAGATATTATAAGGAGCAAGAATGGACCTGTTGTTCTTGAAGTAAATTCCAACCCTGGATTTAAGGCACTGGAAAGAGCCACAGGAGTAAGTATAGCTGGCTGTATCGTGGACTATGCTATTTCTTTAGCTTCTAGGTACGCAACTTTCTAGGAAGTTCTTTTTACAAGGATTCTATCGATCAATCCGTATTTCTTTGCTTCTTCGGCGTCCATGAAAAAATCTCTATCCGTATCGCGTTCAATTGTTTTCAATGGTTGACCTGTATGGCTTGCTAGAAGTTTATTTAGTCTATCTTTAGTCTTGATAATGTGGTCTGCGTGGATTCTGATGTCTGAAGCTTGTCCTTCAGTTCCACCTAGTGGTTGATGAATCATTACTTCAGAATATGGAAGTACAAAACGTTTTCCTTTTGCTCCTCCAGCTAGTAGGACTGCTCCCATTGAAGCTGCCATTCCTACACATACAGTAGATACATCAGGTTTGATATATTGCATCGTGTCATATATAGCTAATCCTGCTGTAACTTGGCCTCCTGGGCTGTTTATATACATAATGATATCTTTCTTTGAGTCTTCGTTCTCTAGGAATAAAAGTTGTGCGATTATAAGGTTTGCAACTGTACTATCTATGGCTGTTCCTAAGAAGATAACCCTATCCTTTAATAGTCTGGAATAAATATCAAAAGCTCTTTCACCTTCATGTGATTTTTCTATAACTGTAGGAACTAAAATAGAGTCTGTAGGAGCAACATGTTTTGCTGATTTCTTTGTCATTTTTGTATTTTTTTAATAAATTTTCTTTACTACATTATATCAAGTTTTGCCTAAGGTATCAGCTTTATGCCCTTGACTGTCATTACATTTTATTTTTTAAAAAATGTGTTGACTTTGATAGGCATTTTAAATAAACTGCATCTGCATTTGATTTCTATCAAGTTTTATTGATCTTTGTTCCTCTGGAATTTCCGCATCTAGTAGAGGACAAAATGGTCTTTAACATCTAGGATGTAATAGAGAAGTTGGGTTTAAACTATGTAAGTTTTGCTTGCAATTTAATTGCAAGTCTTCACATTTTTTTTGTGGAGAGTTTGATCCTGGCTCAGGATTAACGCTGGCGGTATGTATAATACATGCAAGTCGAGCGCTTGTAGCAATACAAGAGCGGCAAACGGGTGAGTAACACGTTGGAACCTTCCTCGAACTCAGGGATAACGCCTAGAAATAGGCGCTAATACCGGATGGTCCCGAAAGGGTAAAGATTTTTCGGTTCGAGAGGGGCCTGCGGCCTATCAGCTAGTTGGTGAGATAACAGCCCACCAAGGCTATGACGGGTAACTGGTCTGAGAGGATGATCAGTCACAATGGGACTGAGACACGGCCCATACTCCTACGGGAGGCAGCAGTAGAGAATATTTCGCAATGGAGGAAACTCTGACGAAGCGATACCGCGTGAATGATGAAGGTCGAAAGATTGTAAAATTCTTTTCTGAGGGAATAATTCTGAAGGTACCTTAGGAATAAGCACCGGCTAACTCCGTGCCAGCAGCCGCGGTAATACGGAGGGTGCAAGCGTTATCCGGAATCATTGGGCGTAAAGCGTCCGGAGGTGGTTTGTTAACTCGGGTGTTAAATTTCGGAGCCCAACTCCGAAATTGTGCCTGAAACTGGCAGACTAGAATACTACAGAGGTACGTGGAATTTTGTGTGTAGGGGTAAAATCCGTAGATACACAGAAGAACACCAAAAGCGAAAGCAACGTACTGGGTAGGTATTGACACTCATTGGACGAAAGCGTGGGGAGCAAACAGGATTAGATACCCTGGTAGTCCACGCCCTAAACTATGGACACTCGGTGTTGGAGGCTCGACCCCTTCAGTGCCTAAGCTAACGCATTAAGTGTCCCGCCTGGGAAGTACGGTCGCAAGATTAAAACTCAAAGGAATAGACGGGGACCCACACAAGCGGTGGAGCACCTGGTTTAATTCGATAGTAAACGAGGAACCTTACCTAGGTTTGAAATCGTGGGAATTCCCTGGAAACAGGGGAGTGCCTTTTGGAACCCATAGACAGGTGCTGCATGGTTGTCGTCAGCTCGTGCCTTGAGGTGTTCGGTTAAGTCCGTAAACGAGCGCAACCCATGTCATGTGTTGAATTTTTCACATGAGACTGCCGATCCAAAATCGGAGGAAGGTGTGGATGACGTCAAATCAGCATGGCCTTTATACCTAGGGCTACACAGATGCTACAATGGTCAGTACAGCGGGCAGCAATATCGTAAGATGGAGCCAATCCCTAAAGCTGATCTAAGTTCGGATTGAGGGCTGCAACTCGCCCTCATGAAGCTGGAATCGCTAGTAACCGCGTATCAGCAATGGCGCGGTGAATATGTTCCTGGGTCTTGTACTCACCGCCCGTCACACTATGAAAGGTAGGAGCACCCGAAGTACCCTTAGCAAATGAGCGGGGTCCTAAGGTGAAACTACTGATTGGAGTGAAGTCGTAACAAGGTATCCGTAGGAGAACCTGCGGATGGATCACCTCCTTTTTAAGGAGATATAGCTTGCCCTAGTGGCAAGTTAGGTCGAGCTTTATGTTCTATACAAACATAAAGCCTAACCCTCTTCTCTGTTGCATTCTGGATGTTAGAGATTTAATGCCAGAAGGCGTGTAATCGTCTTCTGTTTTTTTGTGTGTAACATGTTTTAGCAAGATCTGGTAATTTAAATATTTTTTCTTGCTTTTGAAAATTGTTTTGTTTAGAATCTATTCGCTTTTTTGAAAATTTTGGGGCTGTAGCTCACCTGGCTAGAGCGCCTCGCTTGCACCGAGGAGGTAAAGGGTTCGATTCCCTTCAGCTCCACCAAAAAGCCTATAGGAGAACTTTATGAAAGTTCTATTTGCTTTCAAAATAGAAATTATGCAGCTTCTTGTTCTGGACTTTTTTCGTCTATTGATTGATGATCAACGAAGGCTTTTTTGCCAATCGGAAGATCTTTTGGAATGTCGATCTCTGTCTCATCATCTACGAAGGCATATCTTAGATTTACATAAAGTCCAACTGCCAACATTCCGGTTCCTGCTACCATTCCAACTGTCTGAACTGTGCGAAGTCCTTTTACAAGTCTCGATCCTTCTTTTCCCATCTTATTGTATTTTGCAACTTTCTCTCCGAATCTTCTCCATCCTCCCATTCTTTCTGCTATTCTTTCTATTCTTGGCCACATTTTCAAAGTTTTTGCTGCTACCTTTGATCCACCTTTAGCTGCTTTTGTCAGTCTCAATACTACATTTGCTCCTATTGAAGTTCCTCCACTGGGGATTGCTCCCAGTACTGTTATAGCATCTCCAGCCAATCCAACTGTTCCCCAAAGTACGTTACTTGCTCTGTCCCATCCTCCACTAACATCTCTGGTTGTCGCCAATTCTTTTCCGGAAAATGCTGAATAATAATTTGAAAATGTTCCTATGAATGGCAGTACATCTATAAATAACTGTGCGAAATCCGGACCTAGTTCTTCCATGATTTGAGAAAATTCTCTATCCGGATCATTTCTGTGGATTATCTGATCTGTCACAAACATTAAACTGGCCATTAATACCATCATTTTTGCTCTTCCTTTTACACCTCTTGCAAATTTTGTCGTAAATGAACTCTCTGTTCCTTCAAGTACGCGAACGAGTTGTTTTTTTACTCCCATATTTCTGGCTCCTACTGGAAGAGTCTCGTATTGTTGCAGTAGAGTTTTTATTGAAGCTTGTTTGTGTCTTGCCCATGGAACTAGCACTTCTTGGTCTACCTTTTCTAGTTTTGCCATTATCTCCGGGTCGGTCATTTTTAGTCCTCTTCTTGCGGCTTCTGCTTTTATTGCTTGAACGTCGCGAGTTAGTCTTGCTTGTACGCTTCTCTCCGCACTTTCTAGTTCGGCGGCCGCTGTCTCTATTCTTGCTGCTCTCTGTGTTTCGTTTAGTCTGGATAATTCAGCTCCGTCTACTACGTGGGTGGCTGCTTTTTTTGGATCCAGGTATATTTCTATAGCGTTCATTTCTTGAAGTTTTGTTTTCTTTATAGGATCTGTGTCCGGTAGGGCGTCTGTTTCTGTTTTCAGGGCAGATCTTCTTGATTCTAGATCTGTGTCTGATTTGAAACTTCCATCTGGATTTTTTAGAACTTGTTCATGACTTCTGAATGCTTGAGCTACTCCTTCTGGAGAACGGGCTGCTCTTCCGGCTGAGTCTTCTCCTCCTTCACCTAGGAATCTTCTCATTTCTTCTATTGCATCTTCTCTAGGTTTTTTTACTCCTCCTTCCGTTTTGAACATGTGAAGTTTTTTGCCTGTAGCTCTTTCATATGTAGCTTCAAATTTTTCATAGTATCGATTTCTAAGTTTTTCTAAGCGTTCGGTGCTATACAATCTGAATGGAGCCAGGGCTCTTTGTTTTACTCTTGATCCAAGGCCATATCCCATTCTTCTTTGTAATTCTTTGTCGAATTTTTCAGCCATTTCTCCATAAAATTTTGCTTCATTCTGAAGGATTTCAGGAACTGCATCGGCTGCCGCCGTCCATCTTTTCAGCTTGAATCCGGCTTCTTTTCCGTAACGAGCGATTGCCGCACCTGCTCTAACTTGTATTTTTACGAGTTCGGCGGGGAAAATGAATCCTCTCCCCACTCCTTTTAAACTTTCTACTAATACGCTTTTGCTTGAAAATAATCCTCTTGCGGCTCCGAGTCCTCCACCAATAAGCATTAGTGGCCATGCCGCTGTACTGTAGTTTACTATTGCGTCTCCGAAATGTAGTTGTCCGATGTCTGTGACTGCTTGTGCCAATGGTTTCCAGCTGAATGCTGCTACCCATTTTGCACCATTCCAAAGAAGAACTGTTGCTCCATTTACGCACATAAGGACTCCATCTTTTTTGCATGCTTCTGTCAATCTTGATGCCGCTGCTTGTGGATTTTTTATTGCATCGCTCCATCTTCCTTCATATTCGTCGAAGAAACCTACTACTGCTGGATGATCTTTCAAGTCTTGTCTGGTTCTCTCCGCTCCTGCTTGATCCGCTCCCACAACTTCTCCCTCGCGAACTTCTACTGCTTCCGTCATCCCGTCAGGAGTTGGTTGTTCTGTTGATTCTGATCCCTTTTCTGCCGCTGCTACTGCAGCGCCTGTCGCAGCAGGGGCTAGTGGAGCGGCTTCTTTGTGAAGTGCCTCTAAAACTTGAATTACAGTTGCATCTAGTGGTAGATGCAGAGCAGCTATTTCAGATGTATGATTATTCAGATATTCTCTAATGGCTTTTTCTTCTTCGAGTTGTTCTTTACTTTTCCCAAGGCCTATTAAACTTTTTGCTTTGTCTCCAACAGACTCTCCTCCCATTAACTCTGTTGTCCAGCTTGTATAATCGTTGTACTTTATGTCTGCAATATCTTTCACTGTTCCCGGAGAGATAGTTTTTCCTATTTTACTGGATAAAATTCCTGCTTGTTTCTTATGTTCTTCTTTTGTTAGTCCTGGGACGCTTCCTTTAATTTTTTCCCACCATTCCTTTACTTTTTCCGGTCCTGCAATTGCGCCTGCTATGAATAGGCCTACGGCTGTTAAAATTCCAACTCCAAAAAGTTTCCCCCAGAATCCTGATTTCTTTTCTTCTCCTCCGGCTGGTGCGCTTTCTGGTTCATCTGATGAAACAGCTGATTTCACTTTTTTGTATACTTTGTAAATTCCTATTGCTCCAAGAATTGCCAGGCCTATGGATATATATGGATGGTTTTTTACAAATGTTGTTACTGTGCTTTTTGTTTTTTCCCAGGTTGAAGAGTCTTCTTTCCCTGGCGCTTCGCTTGAACTTTTCTTTTTCTTTTTTTCTTCTGGTTTTTTTCGTTTTGCTGCAACTGCTCCAGCTGCAATTGCTGTTCCTCCTGCTGCAGCAACTGGTTCAAATTCTTCAAATGCTTCTGTTGCTGCTTGTGCGTGAGCATATGATCTTGAGAAATTATCCAGTAGGTTATTCCAGTTTGAAGAATAATATTCGTACATTGGAGACCCTGGAGAACCGGCTATTTCTAGCAGTTTATTTAGGGCAACTCTTTCCGTTGGAGTTAAATTTTTTTCGAATTTTTCTTTGATTGAAGGGTGATCTTTTAGTGCCAAAATGTCTTTGAATTCTTTTGCTCTTTCCTTTGCATCCACTCCCATTGCCATTGCCTTTGCCACTATTGTTGCACATGCCAAATTTAGCATTCTGACGGCTTCTTTTTGGGTCTCATATTCTTTATGTTCATCGATTGATAGAATCTCTCTTGCGGTATCTGCGTCTGGTCCAAGAACATCTCTTTCCAATACATCGCGTTTTAGGTCTGAGGTTCTTTCTGTTGTATCACTTTCTCTAAGGCGTCGTCGTCTTTCCCTTTCTGATTCTTGATGAGATGTTTCTGGATCAAATTCTGAGGCAAGCGCTTCCAATGAAGGATTCCTTCTTTTTCCAGGTTGGTGTTTTGGATCTGTCATTTATGTGTTTGTTTTCTGTTTTATAAATGTTTTTTATTCTTTAAATTATACCTTATTTTTAATATTTTTTCTAGGGGTTTTCTATTGAGTTTTTGGCTTATGCAGTTTATTCTTTTGGAAATAAAATTTAATCTCTTTCCTTATGGTAAGTAATATTGAAATCCCAAAGGGTGCTGTTGTGGTGTTTAATGTTGGAATCTTCATATTTTCATATTTTGTAATCTTGGCGTTTGCGGGGATCTGTACTGGTATTTTTATGATGATTACTGGTATTCAGCTGGACTCTTTCTTTTATGATTTGATGACTTTTGGGCTACTTGTCATATGGTTTTTGTGCTCTATGATTTTTAGGAAGTTCTTATTCTTGAAAAAGAAATAAATGCTTGAGGTTATATTTTCTCTTGTGGCGGTAGCTTTGATTTTGTACGTGGGATCATTGATTTTTACGATTGTTGTTTTAGTTTCGATAATTTTATTTGTTCTTCCCGGTGTTTATTCTATGTTATCCGGAGCGCCATTTATCGCTACTACAAGAAATAGGATTGATGCGACTATGAAACTTGGAAATTTTCAGAAAAAAGATAAGGTTGTTGAACTTGGATGTGGGGATGGAAGGATAATTAATGAAGTTGCTAGTATGGGAGTTGCTTCTGCTGTTGGTTATGAATTTTCATTGCCCACGTATTTACTTGCTCTTGTTAGAAAATTTTTCAGGAAGGGGAGAGAGGAGATTAGATTTGGGAATATCTGGAAGCAGGATTATGCCCATGTGGATGCTATAATTTGTTTCTTGTCCGATAAGTCTATGCTGAGACTAAAAAAAGAAATCTGGCCACAGTTGAAAAAAGGCTCAAGGGTTATTTCTAACGATTTTAAAATGAAAGGAGTAAAATTGTCCGGTGAGGCACATAGAGTTTATTTATACGTAAAAAATAATTGACTAAAGGGGGATAATACATTAAGTTTGTTTGCGTAAAAAAATCATTTTGGGCGATTAGCTCAGTTGGTTAGAGCGCGTCGCTGATAACGACGAGGTGTGAGGTTCAACTCCTCAATCGCCCACCAGAAAGAGCAAAGTATCAGTTTAGGGGTAATGACATGAGCGCGTCGTAAGACGATACGCTCATTTTATGCTCGTTTCCCAATTTGTTATGCAAACCTGCATGGTTGACAAATGTCGTTTTTCGTATACAATGGCACTCTTTCTATAATGTGTTTATTGATGATAGAGCAGCTACCACCACCGGACCAACTTCTTAATGTGCCTGAGGTATTAAGCACATTAAATATTCAAATTGCTGACATTGTTGAAATAGTGAGGATTAGTTGTGCGGCAATTTTTGGAGCTGATGGTGTCAGAAGATTCATAAAAGCTGGATTGTTTAGAAATAAAGCAGTAATTTTGCACGATAAAGGTCACGATGGGGGGTCTGAAAAAAAAGATCTGCTTGAAGCCGCTGCTCGCGAAACTTTGATAGGTGCAACAGAAACTATGGCTGCTGCAGGATTTGCTGGAAGCTACCAATATATGGCCACTGAATCGTTGCTTGTTGTTACGAGTGCTCTTACATATCTAAGAGACAAAATTTCAAAACTTCGTGTTCCAACTGCAGATAAAATACGGTCAATGATTCCTTATCTTGAGATGATTCATCCTTTTTTTAATATGCAAGTAGAGCAAATCTGTGTTTCACTTGGCGCTACATTACTTGGTACTGCTTTTAGGATGGAAACAGATACTCCTGAAAAAGAATCTTCTTATCAGAAAAGATCCATATTTGGTGGAGCTCTTTATGCTCTGGGGTCTTTGTTGGATGCACTCAGTAATCCATCTAAAATCGGGCAGGCAATAAGTGGGTATTTTGTTTTTTTGAATGCTAGTTTTACTAGAGGTGCTGTTAAAAATTTGATGATTGGCCAAGATGAACAAAGACTGGACATTGATGTTAAAGGATATTCGGCACCTGTAAATGATAGTGGTACGATGGATTTTGCTAGGCTTGAGCAACAACATGAAGCTGTTACTAAAGCTATACAGAGAGCTACCAGAGGTGAAAACCTTGAGGGAGCAGAGTTAACTCGTAGGATAATGGCTATAAAATTTAGTATGAGAGCTTTAGCACAGGAAGTTCCTTTACAGCCTGGTGAATGTTTTGATGCAATTCCAGAAGGACAGATTAGGATGGTGAATGCTGATGGTAGAATTATATTTGTGCCGAGAGATGCCCATGCCGAAGATGCTGTGATAATGTCTACGTTAGGGCCGAATGCTTCTTCTGCTGATAGGCTTAATGAGGCGTTTGGGTTAGTAGTAGGAGATATTATTGGCTTTCAAAGAGAGATTGAAGAAGCGGCTCGTGCGGCTGGTATTAATAGGCCATTAACTCTAGATGAAAGAAA
>Ga0074195_1000680_pt1 | contig 60511 bp, 42 predicted proteins | sample EPASupsiteHSE623_FD_64525 | JGI IMG/M metagenome (GOLD analysis project Ga0074195, IMG submission 64525) | Bioremediated contaminated groundwater from EPA Superfund site, New Mexico - Sample HSE6-23 | ecosystem: Environmental > Aquatic > Deep subsurface > Groundwater > Contaminated ...
TCAAAACCGGAGAACACGGGCCTCACGAGCCAGACCTTCAGGAAAAACAAACCCAGCCGCCGGCTTATTACACCGAGGCCACTTTGTTAAGGGCGATGGAAACGGCCGGTAAGAACATGGACGACGAGGAACTGCGGCTATTGATGAAGGAAAACGGCATTGGCCGGCCTTCGACCCGTGCCAACATCATTGAAACCCTGTTCAGAAGAAGGTACATCCGCAAGGAGCGCAAGCGTTTGGTTGCCACCCCAACCGGAGTAGATCTGATCAACAACATCGAAAATGAACTGCTGAAATCGGCTGAACTAACCGGACAATGGGAGCGCAAACTCCGGAAAATCGAATCAGGGGACCTGGAGATCGGCCGGTTCATGGACGAATTAAAGGTCATGGTCACCGAAGTGGTGACCCAGGTAAAAAGTGCTCCACGGAAAGAAATCAGCATCGCCGAAGATACAAAACCGGAACCAAAGGCTCAGGGAAAGCCGAAAGAAAAGGAAAAGCAGGCCACACCTGCCGCAACCGAAGAAATAAACTGCCCGCGCTGCAAGACAGGTAAACTCCTCAAAGGAAAATCGGCCTGGGGATGTTCTGAATGGAAAAACGGATGCCGTTTCATCCTCCCTTTTGTGGTACACGGGAAAAAATTAACTGAAAAGCAAATCGGTGCACTGGCGTTGAAAAAGAAAAGCCCGCTGATCAAAGGCTTTTCATTTGAAAACCTGAAAACAGACGGGCGGCTGATCCTCGACGATACACAGGCCATCCGACTCCTGACGGAGATCAGCCCCGAAACAGTTTGCCCGAAATGCGGATCCGGAAAAATCCTGAAAGGCAAAACAGCCTGGGGTTGCTCTAACTTCCGGAATGGCTGCGATTTCCGCGTTCCGTTTGAAATCTAACAGCTAACCGGGGAAACGGATTCCGCCATCATTTTCCGCATTTCTTCACCCATGATCCGGACCCCCTTTTCAATGTCCGGAAATCCGCAATTTGTAAAGTTCATCCGGACATGGCGCCCGCCCTGCCCGGAAACATAAAAGGAAGCGCCGGGCACAAAAATGACGCCCTTTTCCATCACCCTGCCGATCAGCCGGTCGGATGAGACCGAATCAGGAAGCGTAAGCCAGATAAACATGCCTCCCGAGGGCGAAGTGGCGCTGACCTCTTCAGGCAGGTACCGTCTGATCACTTCCACCATAATCCGGCATTGCGCAGAATAAGCTTTCCTGATTTGCCGCAAATGCTCGTCCAGGTTATAGTGGGTCAGGTAGTGATGCAGGATATACTGGGTCAGGTTGTTGGGATTCAGGTCGGTCGATTGCTTGGCTTTATCGAAATGGGAAACCAGTTCCTGCGGCAGCACCACCCACCCGTTCCGGAGGCCGGGAGCGACCATCTTGGAAAACGAACCGGTCCAGGCCACGTGGTCAGGCGCATATTTTTTAACCGGATCAGGGAATTCACCATCAAAACAAATTTCATTATAGGGGTCGTCTTCCAGAAAAAACTGGTTGTATTTGCGGAGCAGCAAAGCCAGATCCTTTCTTTTTTCATCCGAATAACTGATGCCGGAGGGATTTTGTGCATTCGGAACGGCATACATCAGCTTAATATCTTCGTTCAGGAAAAGCGATTCCACTTCGGCCAGGTTGGCTCCATCGGCTTCCAGTTCAACTTCCCGGAATGAAGGCTGGTAGGCCGACAAGGCCTGAATGGCCCCCAGATAACTCGGCTTCTCAAGAATGACCCCGTCGCCTCTGTTGATGAACAACTTGGCCATAATATCGATGGCTTGCTGCGAACCATTCGTGATTACCACCTGTTCGGGGGTGATATCCATGCTGTACTTTTTACTATAGCGGGTGGCAATCCATTCGCGAAGGGGGTAATAGCCCAATGAACCGGCATACTGAAGAATGCTCCGGCTGCTTTGTTCCAGAACAACCCGGGCCGATTCGGCCAGATCGTCGACCGGGAAAAATTCCGGGTTGGGCAATCCCCCTGCAAACGAAATAAACTCCCGGTTCCCGGCTACATTCAGAATATTCCGGACAAATGAAACCGGGATATTCCGGTATTGCCCTGATAACTTTTCTTCAAGAAACTGATTTTCCATAGATCTTAATTTTTATAGTTAAAAAAATGTTTAGATCGGAACAAAGCCTGTGTTTTGCTCAGGAACCGGCATCAAAAAAGCCCTTTCCCGGCTTGACCACACAGGAAAGGGCTTTTGAATACACCATACAGCCCCGCTCCTATGTGGCCGCTTCCACCAGGATAATCGCTGCGACTGCTGCTAGCTTATAGCTAAAATGTTTACTCATTACGCCTATAATAAAAAAGGCCATTTTCCCGGAAGAAAATGGCCTCAATTGAATTTAAAAATATTTTTACCGATCCATAATCCTTCCCTGGCTCTTAACGGAGACCGCTAGCGCTGCCACGGAAATAATATGGATTTGAATGTTTTTCATTACTGCAAAGAAAAGAATAAATTTTTATTTCAACCACTTATCCAGCCAGTTTTTGAATACCCGTTGCCATAAAATCCCGTTCTGTGGCTTGGTCACCCAATGGTTTTCATCCGGAAAATGCAGCAGCTCAGCCGGAATACCGCGCATGACGGCTGCATTATAAGCTCCCATTCCCTGTGTATAGGGAATCCGGAAATCATTTTCACCCGTGATCACCAGGATCGGCGTATCCCATTTTTCGACAAACAGGTGCGGAGAAAAAGAATACGACCGCTGGGCGGCTTCATTGCTCTTGTCCCAGTACGGCCCGCCGATATCCCAATCCTCAAACCACATCTCCTCGGTGGTCACATACATTTGTTCGAAGTTAAAGATGCCTGCGTGCGAAATAAAAGTCTTAAAACGGCCTTCGTGGTGACCAGCCAGGTAATTCACCGAAAAGCCGCCGTAGCTGGCCCCGACTGCGCCGAGTTTGTCTTTGTCAACAAACGGCTCCTTCGACACCTCATCGATGGCTGAAAGATAGTCCTGAATGTTCATACCCCCGTAGTCCTTGCTGATCTGTTCCAGCCATTCCATTCCGAATCCCGGCAAGCCGCGACGGTTGGGCGCCACCACGATATAGCCATTGGCCGCCATCATCTGGAAATTCCAGCGGTACGACCAGAACTGGCTGACCGTTCCCTGAGGCCCGCCCTGGCAATAGAGAATGGCCGGATATTTCATATTAGGATCAAAATGGGGCGGATATATAACCCAGACCAGCATGTCCTTATTATCGACTGTCTTCATCCAGCGTTCTTCCACTTTGCCCATTTCGAGCTGATCAGTAATCCCTTTTGTAACGGCCGTTATGGGCTCATCTTTTCCTGTAGCAGGATCAACCCGGTAAATTTCTTCAGGCTGCGACATCGATGTTTTGCCGGCAATCAACTGTCCGTCTGCCGCCTGGGCTACGGTGAGGTAATCATGAACACCGTCGGTTAGCCGGGTGATTTTTCCGTCAGCCAAATCAAAGCGATGAATTTCTTCTGTGGCATGGATATCGCTGATAAAGAAAACCGATTTACTGTCCCTGCTCCAGTTCAGACTGCCCGCCAGCTGATCCCATCCTTCCGTATAGTCGGTTTGTTTTCCCGTGGCAAGGTCCATGACCATCAGCCTGGTCTTGTCAGCTTCATAGCCGTCGCGGGCCATACTGGTCCAGGCCAGGAATTTGCCATCAGGCGAAAAAGCCGGATTTTTGTCATATCCCTTGTGCTGTCCGGTCAGATTCCGGGTTTCTCCGCTGGCGAGATCGTACTGGTACAAGTCAGTATTGGTCGAGAAAGCATAAGCCTTTCCCCGCAGCTTCTTGCAGGAATAAACAACCGATTTACCGTCGGGACTCCAGACGATCTGCTCTGCCCCGTCGTTTGGTTTATCCGGACTATCAAATTTTTCTCCTTCGAGGATATCCTTTCCGGAAGTAATTTTTTCAGCACTAAGTTCCGCTATAAAAAGATGGTTATAGGTATAATCATGCCAACTGTCCCAGTGCCGGTACATCAGATCATTTTCAAGACGGGCATTAGCCTTGGGGAGATCCGGGAAAAGATCATGGACATCCTGGTCGAGCTTCACCGCTTTCAGATAAAGCAACCGCTTAAGGTCGGGAGAATACTTAAAGCCGTTAATGCCGTCTTTTATGTCCGTTATTTGTTTCAGATTGGTTCCGTCTGCATTCATTTCCCATAACTGGGCGCTTCCTGATTCGGACGACAGAAACCCGATCTTCTTACCATCCGGGCTCCATTGAGCCTCCGATTCATTGACAGCCGTGTTCGTCAGCCGCTTTAGCTCTCCGCCTGCAGCGGGGACTGTGTAAAGCTCGCGGTACGATTTATTCTCCGCTATATGATAATAGGTAACAGCAAAAAGCACGGTCTTCCCGTCGGGCGAAACTTCGATATTCCCAACCCGGCCAAACGACCAAAGCACTTCAGGTGTCAATACATCGGAGGCAAGCGCCGGGATCTCCGGCACATAGGTTTTCTTTTCTTCTGTCATAGTCTCTGGATTTGTACAGGCACCGAGTGCCAATGCCGTAACAAGTGCAACAATTGTTTTCTTCATAAAACTGCCATGTTTTCAAGGATTTTTGTACCTATACAAAATAACGAATTCCAAAGCAAAAGGCAAAATGAATGAGACAAGAAGCGGTTAGCAATTCGCGGTTCGCTGCCAGACTCAAAAAAACACCCATCCTTAAGGGACAGGTGTTGCATTAACCAAATGATGAAGTTCCGAACATAATCAATAGCGGTATACCCCATTGAATGAAAAGCTCTCTCCACTGTATTTTTTTCCCTTAACCACGTATGAAACCGAATCCTGACCGGCAATCTTGATCGCAGACAAGTCGAATGTCACAAACGCCGTCATACTGTATACCCGCTCGTCATCGTTCTCATTATGCCGCAGCTCCAATTGAACAGGTTGATCATCGGCGGTTATTTCACCAGGCTGCTTGACCAGATTAATGAAATGGGTCTTTACATTGCCGTAATATCCAAGCTGGAAAGTAAGCATATTCCGGGTTTTCCAGACATCGTCCACATAAATCGGGTCATTGCCAATACTATCCTCCTTTGCGGGAGTAATATCGAAAATACCTTTATACAGGACCTCTTTGATTGAGTTCACGTCGACATAATACTCTTCCTCCTCGCCTGTTACTTCCTTATCACCCAGGATGGTATAATTGATCAGGACCCGGTCATTATTGTCCAGATCCCAGGCACGATAATGAGTAACAGGAATGAGTACCGCTCCATTATCCATTTCCACCGTGAAACTGGTATCCGAGTCACCATTGAAATGAATGATTCCAAAACCTACCCAGAAATCATCGAGCGAATAACCATCATCATCATCAAAAAAATCGTCACAACTGCTTATTCCAAAAGCCATCAGTACGATTAATCCAATTTTCAACAGACGTTTCATATGTTTTTCATTTCAAATTAACTGTGTATAATTCTCGTACTATACTTCATCACTTTTTTAGTGAACATCGACGTATGGAACTCGCCGATAAACATTACCTTGGGCGTAAACCATTGTTTCCTTGCTCGTTTCATAGTTTCTTCCAAAATTTAATTGTCACATTTTATCTCTATTCCAAATTGCAAATACGCTGAAAACACTCCAACCAGGCCAGCCTATTAACTTTCATCCATTTTGTAAGTTTACCTGTTAGATACTGATTGAATCCAAAAGGTTGCGTGATAAAAAAAAATTTGGTACAAAATCCAATAAAATAAAAACATATTCATATATTTAGATGTTTAAGAAGATAAAATAATGTGTCGTGAGTGCGGGCGACTATTTTTTACAATTTAATATTTTCAACATGGTTCGATTATTATTCATTTTAGCGTTCGCCGCAATCAGTTTTCCAGGTTGTGCAGGTGACGGTGGCAAAGGCACCATGAAAGAGCCTGCTGCTGAACAAACGTCAGTCAGTGACGGGGCAACCGCATTGATCACAAAAGACCGGTTTTTAAAAGAAATATGGAATTACAAAGATTCACCGGATGAATGGAAATTTCTCGGCAGCAAGCCGGTAATCATTGACTTTTATGCCGACTGGTGTGGTCCCTGCAAGATTGCTTCTCCCATTCTGGAAGAAGTGGCTCAGGAATATAAAGGAAAAATAGAGGTGTATAAAATTGATACTGATCAGGAACGGGAATTGGCAAGCGTTTTTGGCATTCAAAGTATTCCTTCCTTTTTATATATTCCTGTTAAAGGTAAACCGGTGATGATGGCAGGTGTAGGTCGTTCAAAAGAACAGACAAAGAGCATGTTTATAGAAAACATCAATACGTATTTGCTGAAAGACTAATCTCAGCAGATCGACAGGGCTGTATCAGGAAGCTTTTTGGTACAGCCCTGAATGATCTCAAATTGGACAGGCTATTTCAAATAGCGATTTGTATCGGCCACGAACATTCTGGTGCTTTGGGTATAATCACTACCAAACGGAGCCTTGTATTCCAAATCAATGTAAAATGCTTTGAACCCGCTCAAGGGATATTCGATATCAATCCTGATTTCAACCTGATTTCCAATTTCAACTTTCTCTGATTTCCACTTTTCATCCCTAAAATCCCGGTCTTCAGACACTGAAGTCCATAAAATAATGTCTTTCAGGAGTTCGGGTGCAGCAGTAACGTTCAGCTCTATTTTCCCTTCATCTTCGGTGAGCTTATATTCACAGGGAGGCAATGCTTCTCCGGTTAGCGTTGTACTAAAAAAGGCATTCAAAGCTTCCAGCGCCTGTTTTTTATTACCCAGATCATGCCCGGCGTTCGCAACATAATGGATCCGGTTATCGCCGGGAATATCGTCAATATAGTTTTTCACGGCATCGACAGGCCAATATTCATCATTGGTTCCCATAAAAAGCATCTTGGGCATCGTAAGTTTGTCTCTGTATGAATAGGGATCGATCATCTTCACGAGTTCCATTCCTTTTGGATCTTCCAGGTTCTGGACAATTCCAAGCTTGATATAATCTTCGATTTGCACACTGTAATCACCCCATACTTCCTTTTGATAGGCCATACTTACCGGCATATTCAGCATATCGATCACCATGGGCGCTATTGCCTTCACACGTGAATCAGCAGCACCTGTCAGCCAGGTGGTCCATCCGCGTTTTGACGCACCTGCAACCAGAAAATCAGAAACCGGTCTTTTGCATTTCTTTTCGGTCAGTTCCTGTACCACATCCATCGCCCTGACTGCGCTCTTGGTCATCGGGAATAGCAATGGCCAGTTGTAGTCGCCGTCATTCCGGTAATTGTGAAGAGTATAAGATATCAACGCATCTTCGGTCAAATTATCATAGAGCGGCTGATTCGGAACCTGCCAAAGGATAGCGGTCACCGCACGATTATGCTTTGCGATTTCGGCAAGGGCTTTTGTCATACCCTCATCCCATCCGTGAAGATTTGGTTTTCCGTTCTTATTCATGCTTCCTCCTGTAATGAAAAGTAAAGCATCCTTATACTTCAACCTTCCGGGAACAATAACAACCAATTCATGTTTCCACTCGATATTCTGCCATTCCTGGGAGGTGAAAACAAGCCGGTACGCCTTAACACCATGCGCTTTAAGCTTATCCACCATTTTCCAATGAAAGGTGCTGTCACCATTGTTAATGTAAGACTGAAGAGCTGTTTCGGGGATGATCGTCTGAGCGTAACTGATTCCTGCAAGCAAAAAAATAACTAACTGAAGAATCAGTAACCTGAACATGTTTTTTTTCATGAGTGTGGTTTTAACAGGTAGTTAACTAAAAAACAGTATTAACGGGATACTTCACTAAGCACCACGGCTGATAGATTATAAATCACATCAGCGTCAAAAAGAGCTCAGCCTTTTACAAAGGAAATTAATTTACAAAGAAAAAACATCCAATATTTTGGTATTTTCCAATGAAAAATTAACCTGTCCGCACCGTGCCGCATATAAAAGTTCCAAGTCAGAAATATTGGAGGAATCGGACGTACGACCCAGTCCTAATTTTTCGGTCACGGTTCGTTCGAAATCAGCAGCAAGCGATTTTTTAAACCCGACATCGGGCTGGAAATAATGACCATTCTCATCCTTAGCACTAAAGGAAAATGCAGACGAAGCTGCTTCAAGAATTATATTGTATGGCATTGCGTTTTCCACAGCAAAATGAACTGCTCCAATAAAACGGTCATCGGCGCCTAACTTTCTCACTAAATCATGACCAACGCGGAATATCGTATCTTTCAATGCTTTGTTTTGAAAACGACGCAGTAAATCATGGATATGATCATCAAGATCTCCATTTTTGAAGTCCTCGGGATAAGCGACCTGCAGGCTTGCAGCAGCTTGTTTCATTGTTTCCTTTGTGAAACGAAGCACGTCTTCGTCTTTCAAAACCTCATACAAATAGGTCACTTCGGGATGCCTGAATGATCCAAAATAGGCAGCGGTGGCATGTCCCAGATTGTGAATAAAAGCTTTCCAGTCAACCCATGCTTTTATATTTTGTTTTGGCGCCAGTCCTTTAACATCAGGAATTCCCGACTTGAACGGTTTTGCATCGACAATAAGGGTATTATAAGGTTCTGCAAAGACCATCAACGGATCTTCTTCCAGATCAGATGATGTCATAATGGGAACCATCTTTCCTATGCTCGTTTATACTAAACCGACCAATCGATCCAGCGGATAATTAGCAGGCAGGTGTTCTTCCAGTTTTTCCCTGATAAAATTACCCGCCATACGCATGTTTTCTGCTATAATCAGGTCAAGAGGAAGATCAGGATACTTTTTATACCTTAAAAGCAGCCCTTCGGCAATAGAGGGGATGACTTTTTCGAGGACATTTTTTCCGACTGAAACGGCCAATAAGCTTGCTTCAGCTATAGCTGAAGCGAGCTGTTCCCGATACAAAGCGGAGATAGCCCGGACATGAGGAACAAGAATTTCAGTTTCGAATTCCCCTTTTACAATAACACGATAACTCCCAAAGGCATTTAACCTGTCAATCATGTTCTGATCAACATCAATGAAAACGACCTGATAACCGCCGCACCCAAAAAGCTGGCCGATAAATGACCTTCCAATTTTTCCGGCCCCAAAGATGACAAGTGTTTTTTTAATGGAATTATTCTGCACCACTTTTTCATTCTATTACAATGTCGATACCGGCCTTCTTATATTTTTCCAGATAGTTTCGATCCAGGTCCTTATCTGTAATTAAGTAATCGATTATTGAGAACGGCGCGAATTTTACAAAAGAATTTTTTTCGATTTTTGATGAATCACACAACAAAAAAACCTTATCGGAATTCTCAGCCATTTTCAGGGTTATGGCAGCTTCCTTTTCATCAAATGAACTTAATCCATTCTGAAGTGAAACACCGTCTACTCCTATAAAAGCTTTATTGGCATGATACTGCCTGATATTATTCCCGGCTACTGGACCGTAAATTGCTTTACGCTCACTGGTTACTTCCCCTCCAATCAGGATAACCTTGATATTCGAAAAGTTTATTAGTTCCGAGACAATTGGCAATGAATTTGTTATTACGATCAGCGATTCAAATTTGTTAATCTGTTTTGTGAGATAAGAAAGTGTTGTTCCGCAATCAATGAAAATGATATCATTATTCTCAATAAAGCGTGCAGCAATTTTACATATTTCTTCCTTATTCTGCCTGTTTTGATTGATCTTTAGATCATAGGTAAAAAGCTGGTCACCTACTTTTGATGTTACTGCTCCCCCATGTGTACGGATAAGCAATCCTCTCGACTCCAATTCGATCAAATCCCTTCTAATCGTAATCTCAGAAACTCCGCATTCTTTCATTACTTCCTGGGTAGACAATATTCCCTGCTCATTGAGTGTTTTCAGTATGATCTTCTTCCGTAATTCAGGACTCATTTTTTTCTGTTTATTGTTTTAAAAATGATCAAAAGTAACAAATTTAATCATTTAAAATCAATAAATCTTAGATAATCATTCAACTTCATTCTTAACTCTTAAATACCAGTACCAATACCTTGCTATTATCTGATAATATTGAGTTGAGTATCTCTTCCTCTTACCGCCATATTAGTCCTTTGGCCTGATAGAAGGGCCAAAGAACTAATGTTGGTAACGAATTGATCGTCGTGATCTTTATTCCTTTCCCATTACACCGGCAAGGGATTGTCCCATAATTCATTTATACATTTAATAGTCTCATTAACCAATATCTGCCCTCCTTCAGGGCCTACACGGTTAACAATGGCGCTGTAACCACCTCCTTTGATCGCCCTCTCCGTAGGCAGGTAACCGCAACTATCACAGCTAAGCTGAACCAGGAAAGTCTGCCTTGCCCTGCTCCTACCTAATATCCTAAAACCAAAATCGGCGAAAAGCTCGAATGGGTTCGTGGCAAATGCCACGTCACCTAACCTGATAACATGAAGCTCCATCCTGTAAAATGGATCATTATCCTGATTCCTGTATTGTTCAACCAACTCCTCTTTTTTCTTCACGATCCCGAAATCAGTATTCTTGTTGTCCCACGGACCGAATTCCTTTATTTTTTCGTTTTCCCCGATCTCCTGAAGAAACCGGTTCCATGCGGTGTCCGGGGAGTTGACATCATCAGGTTCCCGGGAATGTATTTCATTGACAATTTCCAAGGCTGCCTCATATTCCGCTTTAGTAAACTTCCGGGTTGGAAGGTCAATGTCTTTTACTAAATGCTTAAAAACAACTTCATACTGAATATTTTCCAAGGCAGACGGATAGACCAGGTTGATGACACGGATAAGCCTTTCTCCTATTTCAATAATGCCGGGCAGGTCCCACATGTTGGGTTCGCCCGACTTGTACCCACGGGGCAGGTCGCGTGGAGAAAGATCACCCGCAGCGCCGCATTGCGGCAAAACAAAGATGTCATCGGAGAACTTTTCCTGCAACTGTTTCCTTACCTCGCCCCAATAATCGGACGAAACGTAGTATTTGGCTTCTGTTACCTGTGCCGGGCAGGATACATTCATGACAATACCCGTTAGTTTTTGATTCAAATCCCAGCAAAAAAGCATGTCAACACCGGGATTGCTTGCCCCTTCCATCCCGATAAAGTCTTCGCGATCCGTCGATCCATACATTTCCGTTGTTCCGTCTGCATATTGTACCCTTCGGTTGTGCCCAACGACAGCATACCCTAAAGCCCGGCTGATTCCAGACGGTTCCCGGTTTTTCCAGGCCTTGACAATGGCTTCGCCTCCCCGCTCCACGAGCAGATTACGATATTCTTCGGTGGAGTCGGGTTCGGGTGCTGAATGGGTATGGGTTACGTTCAGGATGAGTTTGCTTACATCAAAATCAGGTATCTGATCCTTAATGACATCCCGAAGTGAATCCAGCAGTTTCCTGTCTATATACAACAAATCCATGGAAATCATTATAGCCTGTTCATGGGTGCCACTAGTGTTGGTTGACTCAATAGCAAATGCAGTGGCTTTCAATGGACTTTGTATATATTCTGATATGCGTTCGTAATATTGCCCCCACAGTGAAACCGATCCTGCCGGTGTAATATCGCTTATGCCCCAGCCAATACGCAGACCATTCGTTGCTAATTCTTTTTGTTTCATTTTTATTTTTCTGAATTAAGATTATTGATCTGTTCGGATAATACATCAAAGATGACAGGTCCGGGTGAAAACCTTTGACTTATTCACCCAGAATTTGAACCTGGCATACTCTTTTCCGTTCACGGATTTGATCCCAGTCGATAAAATAGATATAACCGAAATCACCTAAATCAAGTTTCCCGTCGACAATTACAATCGTTTCGGAACGGCCGAAAAACACCGACCGCAAATGTGCATCGGTATTAAGACTTCCCTTGGGTTCCTCATCAGGGAATGTAAGCGCAAATTCAATATGCTTTGGTCCCGGGTGTAAATACTGTCCCTCATTTCTGCAGGTCGGAACTAATTTTTCCATGATGTTATTCAAATCCTGTTGCAAATACTCCCTGCCGAAAAAGTTCAGGTCATGCGAACACTCTTGTGTGATGACAGAACAGGTTGTATGATGGGAATAGACCACACATATCCCGTTTTTGATTCCCGATTCCTCCACGATTTTCTTAACACCCTCTGTTACATTATGAAAATCAGGCCTGTGATCTTTTGATTGAAGATCAATTGTTTTTCTGTACACTTTCATTTTTTCTACTTTAATAGATTATTATTGTTTATGCACCTCATCCCAGGCGGAACGAACTGCACATATCATTTCCTCCATCATGGCTTCAGGGTCGTCTGCCCTCATGATACCGCTTGTAGTACCTGTTGCATCGGCACCTTCCCTGATTACCTTGTATACATCCTGTGCGTTTTTTATTCCTGCAGCTTGTAATACCTGTATTTCGGGATTTATCTTTTTGATTGCTGAAGTCGTTTCGACGATATATCCTTTATTGCTGGTTTGGCCTGTTCCTATAAGCGCAGTTGGTTCAGCTACTATAATATTGGGCGAAAAATGAGCTATCGCAACAGCCTCCTCAACTGAATCAGCACAGACCATTGAAAGTAGTCCCACATTATCAGCACGTCTAATCGCCTGCCGTAAATCCGAAATACTCATCTGTTTTTCAGCATGGTTAAGCAATACGCCAACTGCTCCTGCCGCTTTTACGGCTTCCGGAAGTACTGAACCGTTCCCTTTTCCTACGTGCAAAGGGTCCATGTGTTGGGCAAAAATAAGTAAACGCCTGGTCTCCCTTGCCAACAGATTAATATCCGTGTATTGCGGTGTCAGGATAATACGCACATCATATTCCTTTGATAGTTTATCTGCAGTTTTTGCCAATTTTAATATCTCTTCACCAAAGAGATAGGCTTTAGGTCCGATTTCAAAAAAAGGAGGCTCAATTGTAATACCCTTATACATAACTATTTTTCATTTTAATTTTTAATTGTTTAGTCGTTCGCCAACGGCGCCTCCCGGGTGGATCAGGGAAAACTGCTCCAGTTGATAACCTGTTTCTTCCATGATTGCCACTAACATCGCATCAAAAATTGCAATTGTTGCGATAAAGCTTGCTGTCGCCATCACATTGTACGGGTCACTTTCTTTTTCAACCTTCAGTGGAATGACAATTTGTGACTTCTTTGCCAAAGGGGAACTTAAATTTTCGGTTATGCCGATCAGGATAGCTTCCTTTTTATGACATACATCCATAATCGGCAACAGTTCAACCGTTTTACCCCCTCTGGAAACCATGACAACCGCGTCTCCTTTTTTTATGCAACCCATCCCGCCATGTAACGCTTCGGCAGGGGAAAGGAATTGGGCATTCCGTTCGATGCAGCACAGCGAGTGAGAAAATTTTTTGGCTGCGATACCGGATGAGCCACTGGCACACGTAATGGTTTTTGGACACGTACTTAAAACGTCAACTGCTTTTTCAAAATTTTTAATATCTAAGTAATCCGTAAGATCAGCGATTGCTTTATTTTCAATCTTTAATGACTCTCTTGCCAATTCCAATGCTTTTCTTTTCATCACTTTTATTTTTAAATTATTTTGCGGACCTGTTAGCATACCCGTTACTGTCTTTCGGGGATTAACAGCAATGTTTAATCCCTTGTACTTTACGAAAATAATAGCAGACCCATGATCTTAACTTGAGAATGTTTACTTGAAATGACAGATTCCGCCGGACAATATTTTTACCTCCTTCTCCATACTCTGCCAGTCGTCAAGTTCGTCATAGATGTCATGGCAATAAAGATTATTCCTTCCTGCAATAGCCGCGTATTTTAATGCATGCTCCGCAGTATTGCCATCGAGAATGGCAGTAAGAAAAGCAGCGATGGCCGTATCGCCCGCACCTGTGGCATTTTTTACTTTTGCAGGATCGGCAGGATAGGCATTGCACCATAGTTCACGGTAGCTCCAATCGCTCCCAGATAAATCCAATCCCCTTTCTTTATTTAAGGGGGAGATATCACCGGTAAGCAGATAGATGCCACGATGGGCGGCTTTTATGACCAGTATCTTTACCCCGCAGTCAATTATTTTTTTCCCGATTTCCCGTATAAGACTAATCGGTACCTGATCGACAACATCGGAATTGCCGGCGACCGACAAAATCTTTTCATACTGGTCAGGTACCATTATTTGCAGCGCTTCTTCCAGGCTCGGAACAAAAATGTCGGTATAAGGCAAAACCCTTTCCATGATATGCAGCCAGTTTTGTTTCCCGGATTCGCTTTGCCTGTCGGGCAGGCTAAAATCCATAGAAGTTACCACGCCCATTTGTTGTATTCCGGAAAACGTGGACTGTAATTCGTCACCATTATGCAAATAAAACTGCCTCAACAGGGGAGGGTATCCGAAATGGAATAACCGGCTTTGGGAAGCTGCCTCAAAATCGATGAACCGGATGTCGAATATTTTATTACATCCTGGCGATTCGAGGAAAATCCGGTCAATCCCAGGAGGGGCCAGAACAATACTGAAAGCGGTACCTGCCCTGTTTGTGACTTGTATGCCTTCTGAAAGATTAAGCTTCTCAAACCAATCGCGGGCTATTTTTCCCAGCAGGTCTTCACCGATTATTCCGTTAAGAAAGACCTTCCTGCCGAACTTTTTCATAGCTGCTCCCGTATTCGCCACTACTCCTCCCGCAGAAAAACCAAGCCCGTCAATTTCAATCAGGCTCCCGGGTTTCAAAATACCTGAGGTACTGATCTCCTTTTGGCTTTTCTGAAATACGGGAACCATATCCAGGCAGAAATAACCGGCAATTACGGCATCATACTTTTTCATATCTCTCAAACTGTTTTTATGCCTTTCAAATAGCAGAAATCGCGCAAAGTCTGCGTATGGTCGCCATAAGCAATAATGTAATGCTGACCTGATATTTTCTGGGCAAACTCTTCCACAGGTGTATCCAGATAGATATCAAGGCTGGGCAATTGAGGAGCCGGGTAGGTCCATCCTGCTTCCTCCCATGATTTTAGTTTGCCTTCTCCGGTGCAGATGTGCATCGTGTACCGGTCTCCGCTGTTTGACAAGCGGGCCATCGTTAATTTTCCCGTTTTCATCGTCGAAATATTCAAAAGACCGCCACTGATATTTCCAAATGCCGCTGAAGTAACTTTTACCTTTCCATCAACTACTTCGGCAGGAATAAAATCAGGTACACCTAAAAGAACACTTTTATCGAAGAACTCATAAAACTCCAAATAGGCAGCACTCTGTCCGGTCAGGTGTTTCACTACAAGTTGGGTTACAGCCCCCATTGCGTCATTTTCGGGAATGGTACATACATCTGACTCATCAGACAACAGCATGAAGATCATCGCGGGGGGGAAATTCAATAAACTTTTCATTCCATCCACATCTTTCAGGGATATCGCATCAAACCCCTTCTCCTCAATAATTTTTTTAATGGACAAGTAATAAGTTATCCCTTGTTTGAGAAAACCTTCATCTACCGGCTTTTCAAAATCCCAGGCACGCATAATTTTGGCCAATACTTCATTCACCATTGTTTTCTCAATGCATTCGCTTGTCCGAACCAATTCAAGTATCTCAAAAAAATCTATTTCAGTGCCTATTTTGCTTTTCAGTGACAGACCTTCATAAAGCGTATTGTATAGCTTCATGTCCCGAAAACCCATCATCCCAACTTTCGTTTTTTCCAACGACTTTGCCGCAGAAGCAGCAATGGCGAAACTTTTAATTTTATCTAAGGGAGAGGGCTTCCCTATAATGTTATATACATATTTAAACCTGTAGCCCAAGTCATCGAATACTTTCCGAAGAGCGGTAGTCCCGGCCTGTGGCGCCGCAGTTACAACATGTCCGTTCCCAATGTCCCCTGCAAGACCCCATAGAATCATAGGCTTATCCTTAAATTCACTGGTGACGGAAATAATCGCATGAGATGGGATCCAGCCGGCAATACAAATGATCAGCAGGTCAAAATCGCCTTTCTTTAAGTCTGATATCGCTCTTTTAACATCGGCGCCTTTAGCATCGTCTGTAACATGCTCCGTTGTCAGTATCTCGATTCCCAGGGATTTTATTTCATCCCTTGCTGTCAAACATTTTTCTTTGATTAATTGCTGGGGTGAGTTAACTTCCCCAAAGCCCACAAAGGCAGCTTTAATTGTATTAGTAAACATTTTTATGATTTTTAATGAAAAATGAGTCTTAATTTATAAACTTAGGTTATATGTTTCTACCGTAATCCTTGTTTCTGTTTTTCCAGAAATCGCTTATCTTTTCCAAACTCAGACCCTTTGTCTCGGGAACGAGCTTCCATGCAAACAGAGCGCATGCGAGGCATATACCGGCAAATATCCAGTAAGCTCCTGACGAACTGTTATAATGGACGTCAAACCAATTGGTCAGCATTGGGAATACCTGGGCGGTAATGAATGACGCGGTATAAAGGAAGAAACAGACTATTGCCAATGCTTTTCCCCTGATCCGGTTTGGGAAGATTTCAGACACAATGATCCAGCTCAATGGCGCAAGTCCGAGTGTAAATGCACCGGTGCCGATCAGCATGGGGACCAATGTAAACAGGGGAGGACCGGATCGCTGTAAATGAATGGCCATTACAATATGACCAAGCGCCATCAGTAAAACACTGGTAATCAAAAGTCCCCGGCGACTAAACCGTTTGATCAGCCCAAATGCAGCAAGGGTACAGATAAAAATGAAAATATAAACCGGAATGGAACTTAATATGGCGCTCGAGCTAACATTAATCCCGGCTTCTGCAAGTATGGTCGGACCATACATCAACATCATATTCACCCCGTTGATCTGGGAAAATATCATCAGCACAATACCGATGAACAAGGCTAATCTTGTTCCCGGACGAAGCAACTCCTTAAACGAACCTTCTTCTTTCCCAAGTTCTTTTTCGATTTCTTTTAGTTCAGTTTCGGCTTTTGTTTTTCCATTAATTCTGGTAAGCACTTTTAATGCTTCGTCTCTTTTGTTCTTCATTGCCAGCCACCTCGGACTTTCAGGAATAAGAAAAAGGCCCAACATCAGAAAAAAAACAGGAACTGCCTGCGAACCAAACATCCATCGCCACCCAAAGTCCCCGAATGAAAAGAAATAACTAACGATGACAGCCAGATTTATACCAATAACATTTGATAACTGATTGACATTGACAAGGCTGCCCCTGATATGAGGTGGAGATAATTCCGCAATATAAATAGGCGAAGAGATCATCGCCAGGCCAATGCCGATACCGCCCAGAAAGCGCCAGAATGCAAAATAACCGATTGTCCCGGTAAATGCCGTACCAACAGTTGAAATCATGAAACAGGCAGCAGCCAGCATCATTGTACGGCGGCGTCCAAGACGATCTGTAAACCAAAGACCGATTAGAGGACCGGTAATGGCCCCTAGTATGGCACTGCTCACAGCAAACCCTTTCATGGCCGGTGTAAGGTGAAAATAATCGACTAAGAATGGCAGTGCTCCTGCAATTACGACAAGGTCAAAACCAAACAGGAAACCTCCTAAAGACGCAACCAGTGCAATCTTATAGATATAAAATTTTTGCCTTTTATTTTCAATAGAATGTTGCATTGCTCCATTATTTCGTTTATGTCGTAAAGGTACTGTGGATGAGCAATTGAAAGAAACGACATGGTTTTCTAAATATGACACTATATTTGCATGACTTATTTTAAAATTGTGTACTTTTATAATAACCAATGTGTGACAGTATGATCCCAAAATTAGAAAAGATACCATTTCAAACCATGTCTTCTATCGCCGTAAAGAAGGAAGTTACTCCTTATATGGATTATCCCTGGCATTATCATCCTGAATTTGAAATTATTTATGTTGAAAGGAGTTATGGTATCCGCTTAATGGGTAGTCATATCGGTAATTTTAGAGACGGTGATTTAATGTTTATCAGCCCTAACTTGCCACATGTATGGAGAAATGATACTGACTTTTACCAGAATAATAAGAATAAGAAAGTGGTCGTATATGTGATCCACTTTAGAGAAGGTGTATTTGGCGAAAACTTTTTCAGCCTCCCGGAATTTGCGAGCCTGCATAAGCTGTTTTCATTGGGACAACAAGGAATATTAATTAAAGGGAAAAACCACAAAAAAATATCAGGATTAATCAAGAAAGTTTACGCCGCATCAGGCATTAACCGCTTTATATTATTTTTAGAAATTCTGGAAGCAATTTCAAATAACCAAGAGTACGATCTTTTATCTAGCCCAGGGTATGCGAAGTCTATAAATACTATTGATACACAGAGAATTAATAAGATTGTCGATTATATACTTGACAATTACTCAAACGATATCCGCGTTGTTGAAACGGCCGGTCTTATAAATATGAATAAAGCCTCTTTTTGTCGCTATTTCAAGGCTCACACAAATAAAACCTTCACCCAATTTCTTAATGAGATTCGAATTGCCCATGCCTGTAAATTGCTCATTGATTCGAATATGAATGCATCACAGGTTTGCTATGAAGTCGGTTACAATAATATTTCTCACTTTAATCGTCAATTCAAGCTCTTTACGGGGACCAGTGCAATGGTTTATGCCAAAAAGTATTTAAAAAGCGCCGGGAAATAAAGCAGAATAAAAGGAATTGGTATTTTCCGGAAAGCGTTTTATCACGGAACCCTGCACAGCTTCACCAGACTTACCGAAAGAGGAGGTAAATTCAGATTTAGAATAGGGTTTACCGACTCCGAGTTGTATGCTTTTATCATTTCCAAATCTTTATCTTTGTCAATCTGATAAATTTGAATATGAATTTTACCCTTACTCGGAAAGTTTCGAATATCTATCTGGTATGCTTTCTTTTGCTTTGCTGAACTGCTTAACAGAAATGCTCCTTCGGCATTGCTTGGTGTTACTGCCGAAAGAAGGGTAATGGAGTCATTTGGTAAATGCCGTTCAGCAACCCTGTCGGTCATTTTTGCGATTTGGTTAAAAGCCTTGAATACATAAAATACTTTACTTCTGACACCAAATTCATCAAACATGCTCCAAGGCGAGTAATCAGCGCAATAAAAGTTAGCAACATCAACCGGAGCATCCTGGAAAAGCATAAGCGCCGAAGCTGAAAATACCGCCCCCTCCGGTCCGACAGTCTTTGCAAATGCCGCTTCCACTGTCGCGTAATCCACTGTATCCCTGGTACCCAAAGTGGTTCCAAGCACCGACCATGAGTGTATGTAGTGCCATTCGTTTAAATGGTTCTCAGTACTCTTGAATCCATAGCTGTCAAGAAGTGTACGAGCCAGCTTGGCGTCTGTTATTAAATCTTCAGGAACGCTGCTGTACCGGTGCCACGAGAAGAAGTCGAGCGGAACCGAATAGTCACGGCAGTATTCCAGAAATGGTTTTATCTGGATATTGTGTTCCGGTTGGACTCCTGCAGCAGCCGGCCCTCCAACTTTAAGCACAGGATTATATTTTTTAATGGTTTTGGCGGTTGTTTCGTAAAGTTTGAAGTAATCGTCAGCAGTACCCGACCACATCCGTTCGAGGCTATTCTCGTTCCATATCTCCCAGTATATGATGTTGTAATGGAAGCCATTAGCCCAGCCGTCATTGTAATGGCGAATGATGTTGGTGCAAATTTTCGCCCATTTGTCATAGTCTTTCGGCGGATGATTGTGATAATGGGTTACGTGTTCAATGCTTACGCCGAGCCGGAATATGATCTCCGATTTATTTTTGATAATCGGGGCAATATAATCATCAGTTTTTTCAAAATAATAATTTTTCGGGTCGTCAGGATTTAGGGAGAAGATTGGAAAAATAGTATGGATATCCACCGCATCAGGATGCGGCCAATTGGCATCATGCAGGCGGGTATACGGAAATCCGGCTTCAGCATGGTCCCGGTCAAGGGGGGCCTGATGATCGCCATATTTTAAAGGACCTCCGTTAACACCATGCAAAGGCTTGATTTTTCCGACAGGCTTAGCAAAATCAATGGTTGCATCCGCTACAGGTTTGGCATTCAATGGGACAGGAGGTTTTACCACCGGATCTGTTTTTTCGGATGTATGGTAAATCTTCATTAATTCCTGAAACCCGTTCATACAAGCTTCATTGGGTGTTCCCCCGTTTGCCTTAAGTTCGGCATCGAGCATGGCGCGGATAAACAGAACACGCCAGCGCCAGGACTTTTGCACCCATTCCGGAAGTTTAAGATCGACCTGTTTAATGGTGGCATATGCTTCTTCTGCTCCATGATCATCCTGTGGCTTAACCCCTTTGGAAGGGAACCAGTCTAACATGAGACTGACCCCTTCAAGCTCACCCGGCCACCACCGCATGTGGTGATTTTGCTCTAAGGTACTGATCACTTTCAGAACCTGATCAACTACGTCAGGCGAGTATTCATAGGCAATATACTCCCGTAATATATCATCGCCACGCAAATTCGGATTCCAGTACCATTGTGCGTAAACCACCTTGCTGATGTCGTCGAAAATGCCTTCAGAATAAGGGAATCCTCCGGATAGTCGGTCTCGAATCCTTTCCCATTGCCCTGCCAGATGATTGGGCAGTGGGGTTGCCCCGAACCCACCCCATGGGAAAGTATTGCACATGCTGATCTCCGGAAATCCGACAGTAGGCAGGTTCCCGGCAAGCGGTGGCAAATAGCTTAATTTGTAACCCGGAATATCAATATCCTCCGCCATGATAACATCCACCCAAGTGTGATCTGTGGCAAGTTGTTCACTTAGCCCTGCCCATTCCGTACTGTCGAAGTACCAGGTAGAAAGCATCACTTTTGTTTCCGGAAGTTTCTTCTTTGCCAATTCAGATACCGCTTTGGCACATTTTATAAAACCGTTCGACCCCCAAGGCCGGCAATAATCGCAACCACATCCACCCTGATCATACGGCCAGATACAAATATAATCGGGTTGAATTTCCTGCGCCCATTCAAAAAAATCGTTTCTTACCTGCAGGATATAATCCATTCCGCCCGGTTTGCCGGGACAGATCACTTCCGGATAATTGCCTCCCCTCGAACCGCCGGGAACTGCCCGTAATTCGACAGGACTATTGGCATAGCCTTCGTTGCCGATCATGATGAATCCGGTTTCCAACCCAATACGTTTTGCACAGGCTGCGAAATGCTTCAACCGTGCGTTTAATCCTTCTGCATCAGGATCGTTGATTCCGTTAAAATGGTGCATGTCGTACCAGAACATGATACTGTTAATCCCCCACAAGGCAAGGTCTTCAATATAATGTTCCACCTCCTTTACAGGGGCGTTTTGATAATAATTGTAAAAGTGAGTTGCAAAATAGATCCCGCGTACGGCTTTTTCAGGAACGGAGGTACCGCGCCATTCCCCGGCGGTGAACCCATCCTTGCTGTAGGCTGAAGTACGCAGAAATTTCCCTGCGCCATAAAGCACTCCACGCGGGTCGTTTCCGATGATCTGGATACGGCCATTTTTGCCATCCGTAATTTTGAAGGCTTCTTTCCCCATTCCCGGTTTTATTTTAAGCTCAACCGTTAACGAGGTGTCATCGGTTATGCAAACCTTGGCGCCGGAGCGTTGTTCGATACGACTTGCAAAAACGGAGGCAATGTTGCTCATGACTTCTGTTGAATTTTCCGGCAACGTAATCCTTACCGACTTCACTGAAGTTGATTTAACCGCTTTCGATTGTACCATGCCTGTAGTCAGAAAAAATATGAAAGGCAACAGCAGTACGACTGATCCTGTTTTAATTGAAGCTCTCATGGATGTTTCCTGCGTGTTTTTTCATACCAAGTGCCCACTGTCACCGGATTATAAACGACTATGTCGTCTATTCCGGTTTAATTTAGTCTGATATATTGCATCCGGGATGGAATTGTATTGCCAAACCCGCTCATATTTCTTTTAATACCACCATACTTACAGAATATGGAGGTAGGTTTAGGTTGATTGAATTATCCGGCTTAATTTGCTTGTTTTCTATGAGTTCGAGATCTTTCGTGTCGTCTATCCGGTAAATTTCATATTGAACTGTGCTGACCGTAGCCGGAAGGTTCTTAAAAGATAAAAGATAACTTTTGCCATCGGGCGAATAATTGGACACCAGGAAGACCCCTTTTTTGTCTGACTCTGAAACGCCTGCGCAACAGATGACAGAGTCGTTCGCAGGACTTACTGTACAATCGACCCGGATATCCATTTTTGCCAACTGATTAAATGCCTTAAAGACATAATAGGTTTTGCTCGGCGCACCAAATACATCGAACATACCGTAAGGATTTGTATCCGCAGAATAGTAATTGGCAACATCTAAAGGATAGTCTTGTAAATGCATTAATACGGCGGCCGTGTAAGCTGCACCAACCGGACCTACCGTTTTTGCAAATTTTTCACGCATATCCTTGTATTTTTCCACTTCCTCTTTCGGCGGTCCCACTTCTTCCCAGGATGTCAGGTAATGCCATTCATTCAGATGATTCTCGGTTTTAGTAAAACCAAATTCGTCTAAAAGTGAACGGATATACCGGCTATCCAGTGCGATTTGGTGCGGAATCGTACCATAGGAGTGCCAGGAGAAAAAATCGAGCGGCGCTGAATGATCCCTGCAATATGCAAGAAAAGGTTCTACAATGGGACTTTTTACGCCTGTCGTTGCCGGACCGCCTACTTTCAGAGTGGGATCATGTTTTTTAATTGCTTTGGCCGCCGTTTCATACAGCCGAAAATAGTCTTCCTTTGTGCCCAGCCACATCCGTGCATTCAAATCAGGCTCATTCCATATTTCCCAATATTTGATATTGTAGTGAAATCCGTCTGCCCAACCTTCATTGTAATGGCGGATAATGTTGATGCAAATCTTTGTCCATTTATCAAAATTGGCAGGTGGATGAATATAATATTGAGTATGATGTTCTATACTGGTTCCCAGCCGATAAATGATTGCCGATTTGTTTGCGATAATGGGCGCAATGTAATCATCAGTCTTTTTGAAATGATAATTTGAACTGTCGTCCGGATCAGCATCGAAATCAGGAAATATAACAGGGATATCAACCACATCAGGACTGGGCCACCGGGGATCATGGAGCCGGGTATAGGGAAACCCCGCTTCCGAGTGGTAAACGTTCAAATCGGCATTTACACCCAGAACGAGGGGCCCGTTGTTTACACCATGCAATGGCTTGACTTTTCCGTTGGAACTTGAAAAGTCTATGGAGATTTCAGTCTTAGCCTCAGTTCCAGCCTCAGTCTGTCTGTTTTGGCAACTAACGAAGATACCGGCAACAGACAGACTGAGAACAATATAAATAATACGCTTCTTCGTATTCATTCTTTAAGATTTATCAGGATACTTTAATAATTAGGATTCTGTTTTAATTGTTCTTCCCCGTTGCTTATGCTCAGGTCGATTTCTACCTGCGGTATAGGATATATCTCATTTTTCCCCTTGGCAAATGTTACGCCCAGTCTGTTAGAGTAAGTGAATCCAGCGACATGTGTTTCGTGATTAATATAATTATTGAGAGTAGTAGCCATATAGCCGGATCCATTATCATAGCGCTGTAAGTCGAAGAAACGGTGTCCTTCCATAGCCAGTTCAATTTTTCGTTCAAAACGAACCCTCTCACGGGCGGCATCTTTTCCCAATGCTTTAAACTGTCCGTTATAAAGTCCGACGTTGTAATTAGCTGCCGGTGTATCGGTATTTCCTGCACCGGGGTCAGCATCGTTAATATACGTTTTTACCCATCCGGCCGGGTTTGCGGCACGTGCACGTACCCTGTTCACATATTCTTCCGCTTTGTCTAAACTGCCGATTTCTACTTCAACTTCCGCTGCCCAAAGCAAGACATCTGCAAAACGGATCATGTTATAGTTATTGGCCGTAGCCAACGCCCAACCCTCATTTGAGGCCGCTGTAGTTTCAGCATCTGCTGCGTAAATGAAGCATTTCTTGTTGACATACGGTCCACCAATATGCTGAAACAAAATCCAGTAACGGCCAAAAAGACCCCAGTCCATAAGGGGTATCCCTCTTCGTGCGACAGTCCAGTCCAAACGGGGGTCAATTGTCCCTTCATATGGTAAGAACGGGTCGGTCGACAGAAGATTCATGTCATTTTTCATATCCGAATCATTGTAGGTGTCGATCAAAGGCAAACCGGTTTCCGGGTCCGTCTTGAACGAATTAACAAGGCTGAAAGAGGGCATGTATGTGCCACCTGATGCAGCCAGGCCAATCAGCGGCATGTTCAGGATGTCGCCGGGATTCCCGTTTTGCCCTGCTGAATTATTGTCAACAGAACTTTGAACCGAGAATACTGACTCTGCATTATTCTGTTTGGTCGGATTGAAATTATCAGCATAATTTACCAGGTCATACTTTACACCAAGAGGAGTTATGCCGTTGGCGATAATATCCTCCAGTAAGGGTTTTGCCTCGTTATACTTTTGCTGGAACATATATACTTTTGCAAGAAATGCCTTTGCCGCCCAACTGTTGGCCCGGCCAACTTCAGCTTTTGTACTGCTCAGGTTATCTGCCGCAAACTTAAAATCCTCTTCGATCATCGGCCAAACCGGGATAGTATTGCTTACCTGGTAATTTCCTGCTGAAAAACTGACTGACTCATCAAGATAAGGAACATTTTTCCATAGCTTTGCAGCTTCAAAATGGTAAATGCCTCTCAAAAAACGGGCTTCGGCTACTATTTGTGTCTCTTCTTCTTCTGTCAAAGAACCTTCAGACATCATTGCCAAAACACGCAATACATCATTGGACCGCTGAACGCCCGCGTACAGCATGCCCCATTTGGCGGTTAAAAGGCCACTGGTACCATCGTATCGGTAGGTTTCAAATATTTCACCGTCTGGTAAATTGCCGAAAGTCCCGAAATGTGCATCATCTGCCGTAACCCCGCCATAAAGCCAATTACTCACCCCGGTATAGAATGAATTGGCCACACCTTTCACGAGACCGAAACCATCCCAACCGTCAAGAAGGGAGTATGCGCCTATTAATGCCCCATTTACACCCGTTTGGGTAGCTAATGTACTCTGATTCGTTGTTCCTGTAGGATTAATTTCCAGAAAATCTTTACAGGAAAATACCGACATGATATAGATTACACTACATATAACTGCCAGAGGTCTGAATAATCTTTTCATATGTTTCATGTTCTGTTATTTTCAAAGTTTTTGTCAAAATGAAACGTTAACCCCGAGAATGAAACTTTTCTGCGTATTCGGGTAATTTCCAAGGTCGATGCCAAAACTCGCACTGCTGCCTACTAATTCAGGATCCAATCCCGAATATTTGGTAATGGTGAAGAGATTAGCTCCCTGAAGGTACAGTCGTAATTTATTAATGCCGAACCGCTGCAAAGAGGCAGGTTTTACGGTATAACCCAGAATAAGTGATTTCAGCTTCAGAAATGAACCGTCTTCCACATAAAAGGAGTTGGGTACGCCGGAAGTACTGAAAGAACCTGCTGCGTCAATTTTCGGGATATTCGTATTCTTGTTTTCAGGAGTCCATGCATTTAGCAGGTCGTTGCTTTTCCCTCCCCTAAACCCTGAGAAGAAATGGGTGTACCATTTTACCTCGTTCAGTACATCGTTCCCCTGCGAACCATAAAATACAGCCGAAAAATCGACATTTTTATAATTCAGCCCAAGGTTTAACCCATATGTAAAATCAGGATTGGGATCGCCGATGAAAGTCCGGTCATCGGGGGTAATAGCGTCATCGGGGACCACATTCCGGTACTTAAAAGTTCCCGGGGCTGCTCCGGACTGGGTCGGCGATTCGCTTACTTCATCAGTATCGTTGAATAACCCGATAACATCGTATCCAAAAAACGAGCTGACCGGATGACCTTCCTGGTTGCGGACCAGGTACCCGTTACGCGAACTGATCACATCAAAATATCCGGGATCAGGGATACTCACAACCTCGTTTTTATAAGTTGTAATGTTCGTCCCGATACTGTAATCCAGGTCCGTTGTGATACTGCCGCGATAGGTGACAGAAATGTCAACTCCTTTGTTCTGAATGTCACCGATATTCACAACAGGAGCGGTTGCGCCTCCAACCGTTGCAGGTAACGGTAATGTGAACAATAAACCGTTGATTGACTTTTTGTAGTACTCAAAGGAAACGTCCAATTTACGGTCAAGCATCGTAGCATCAAATCCGATATTCTGAACGATATTTTCCTCCCACCCGGTATTTTCGTTTCCTATCCGGGTTTGGTAAAAACCCTGTACTGCGCTTGTGTTGGTCCCCGCAATATCGTAATAAGACGACCTGGGCAGGGATCCATATAAGCTAAAAGCGTTTTCGGCACTCACATTATTCTGTGAACCTAAAACCCCATAACTGGCCTTGAGCTTTAAATCATCTATAAACTGAATGTTCTGCATGAAATCTTCACCGGAAACGCGCCATCCCAATGAGACGGAAGGGAATGTCCCATACCGGCTATTCGGCCCAAATCTTGAAGAACCGTCCCTGCGGATAGTTGCGGACAGCAAATATTTGTCGGTATAAGAATAATCTAATCTGCCGAAGAAAGAAAGCAGGTTGTTCGCATAAGCTGAGCTGTAGTTGTAACTGTCTCCTGTTCCGTTGCTTAATATCAGATACTCAAAATCGGTGGAAAAGAAGCCTGTACTGCCACCTTCAAGACTTCTGCTCCAGTATTTATTCATTTCTGATCCGGCCAACAGCTTTAGCCGATGGTTACCAAAGTCCTTCTTGTAAATTAATGTATTTGTCCATATCAGGTTACGGTTATAGCCTGATCCTTCCGTCAAACTGTTTAAGCCGGTGCTTCCCTCCCTGTCATTGTATCGGTTGAAGGCAAAGTTAATGTTATAAAAACTGGTACTGCTGCCGCCGAAGCTCGTCCGTAAGGTTAATCCTTTTACTATCTCCGCTTCTGCAAATACATTGCCCGTCACAGTAAAACTGTTGCTCCTGTTGTTGACCGTCCGCTTTTGTACGGCGACAGGATTCCAGGCGTTTCCCAAATCAGGACCTGCAAACATACCACCAAAATTTCCCATGATATCGTAAACCGGGATAATAGGCATTTGCCTATAAATATGAGATACAGGACTCCCTTCGCTTTGGTTAAGAAAGCCGGGGGTATCGTTAGCATAAATGTACAGGTTTTCGCCAATACTGATTCCCTTCTTAATTTTAAACGACGTGTTTATACGGGCAGAATACCTTTTATGATATGTTTCCATCAGCGTTCCTTGCTGATTTAAATAGTTCAGGGAAAGCATATATTTAGCATTATCCGTCCCTCCGCTTACAGACAGGTTGTGCTGTTGCATGGGTGCAGGGTCAAACACCTCGTCAAACCAGTTTGTCCCTTTTTTATTTACAGCCTGGATCAGGTAATTCCTGCTTGGGTCGTTGGGGTCAAAATTGTATTTCGACGGATCTACCTGAGGGTCTCCGGCCATTCCGGTTCCGGAAACGCCTGGCCCGGTGTATAGATAATCGGGCATACCATTGACAAATAGTTGGTTTGCGGGAAATGCAATGCTGAATAATTTCATAAAATCTTCCGAATCTAAAAGGTTAAAGGGATTACCCCTAAGCGGGCTCTGTATCCCGATATACCCTTCGTAGGTAACCACCGGAAGCCCTGATTTACCCTTTTTGGTCGTAACCAAAATAACACCATTGGAACCCCTTACACCATAAATGGCGGCAGCACCTGCATCTTTCAAAACCTGAATGGATTCAACATCATTTGCACTGACATCATCCAGGTTACCTTCTACGCCATCGATCAAGACCAAAGGTTGGGTATCCCCGAATGAAGTTATGCCCCGAATAAAAATATTGCTGCCTCCGCCCGGAACGCCGGAACTGATCACATTAACGCCTGACGCCTGCCCTTGAAGAGACTGGAGGGCAGAACCTGAAGGAATTGATTTCATCTGTTTTACATCGACAACTGCGACCGAACCGGTAATATCTTTCTTCCGCTGTTCGGAATAGCCTGTTACGACTACTTCGTCAAGTCCCACTAAGCTTTCGGAAAGAATGACGTTGTAAATTTCACTATTCCCGGTCAGGACCTCTTTGCTTTCCATACCTACAAACGAGAACACCAGCGTAACATTGGTAGGGATATTGGAAAAGGACCAGTTTCCCTCACTGTCGGTAACAACTCCGATATTGGTCCCTTTTATAAGTACTGAAACCCCGGGCAAAAGAGACCCGGATTCGTCCCTAACCGTTCCTTTTACCGATTTATTCGAGGATTGGTTCATTGCTGACAAAAAAACAGATTGCCCTGTTTTGGCAGATGCATTATTTTCACAGAAAAATAAAAATGCACCAACACAAAGTAACATGCACAATCGAATATGCACAAACTTACGGAATGGTTTTTCATAGATAAATTTTTCCATTAGATAGGTCTCATTTTAAATTAATTTATTGTAAGCATTAAAAAATAATTATTCAATTACATTAGTCGTTTTATACGCCCGGCATAGTCTCAAACTCCGTTTGGCCTCTGCCCTCGCTTAAATAAAACGTTCCGAAGCATGACTTAATTCAATCCTTTTACCTGTTTGATTTGATTCAAGAGCAGCAGTAAAAAGCTGATGACTCCAGGCAGTCTCTTCAGACAATACATTTCCGAACGGGTGCACGCGATGATTCTCCGAAAGCTCCTGAACAAAAGCACCGATCATTTGCTGAAATGCATCAGAGAAACCAAATTCAAAAATTCCCCCTGTGATGGAAGGGATCGCTGATTGCGAACCAACATCAATCCTGGTCCAGCCCTGTTCTTTTCCGCTGGTCACCAAGTAATCGAATGCCCTGGGGTTATGGGTTGAAAATCTTGCAGAACCTTCAGTACCATACACTTCAATAAACCAGTTATTGGTAGCACCGGGAGCCATTCTTTTGGTTTCGATCACCATCGAAAATTCTTTTTTTGTTCTCGGGTCTGTACATTTACATGTAAGAACGGCGTTATCCCAGGTTTTACAAGGACGAAGCTCTCCCCCGGCATCAGGATCCGGACGGGTTTCAGCTATTTTTTGAAGATCGGCATATACACTGAGCGGTCTCCACCCCATGTGGTAAGGAATGTGCAAGGCATGAATTCCCAAATCACCCATACAACCGTATTCTCCATTGATTTCAATCCTCCGCTTCCAGTTCATCGGTTTGGTCAAATCCATATCACTGGAATGATGAAAACCGCTCCTGACCTCCATCAGCCTTCCATATTTTCCTGCCTTCAACCATTTGATCAATTGCTGGCAAGCCGGAAAATACGGAAATTCAGAGCTGCAGAGAACAACGACCCCAGGATTATTCTCTATCGCCTTTAATATATTTTCATTTGCTTTTTTATCAATTCCAAAAGGTTTTTCTCCTAATAAATGCTTCCCTGCATGTATAATGTCGATATAAAATTGTTCATGCAGATGATGGGGGATCGCACAATAGATCGCATCGATTTTTTTCGACTGAAGCAATTCTTTGTAATCCTCCGTTTTCATAATCAATCCCGGGAAATTTTCTTCGTACCATTTCCATGTATCCCTGTTTTTATCACAGATTGCGGTAAGAACAGGAACAGGACCGTCATCAAGCAAATGACACCATCTGGCAATCGAACTGCCGAATTCCTTTCCCATTAGTCCCAGACCAATTATTCCAAACCGAATCTTTTTTCGTGGCATACCCATGATTAATTAATATCCAAACTCCCTTTCTACTTCACTAATCGCTTCCTCAATAATATCCATACCTAAAGCAGCATATTTCTCATCCATAATCAGCGGGGGTGACATCCGAAGGATATGACCGGCCGGAACCCAGGCCAAACCTTTTCTAAATGCTTTCTGATAAACAAGCTTTCCCGCTTCTTCAAATGGCTCTTTGGTATTTTTGTCTTTTACGAGTTCAATGCCAAGCAAAAAACCTTTACCCTTAACATCTCCAACAATCGGATGCGACTCTTTCAGATTTTGCATGCGTCTTTTAAAAAACTCACCCACAGTACGGACATTTTGCAAAATGTCTTCTTCTTCGATCACTTCTATTGAAGCCAATGCTGCTGCACAGGCCATCGGGTTTCCTCCATAACTGGAGGATGCTGAAATTTTTTCAAGAGCGTCTCCGTTTTCTTCACTCACAACCATAGCGGTAACCGGAAATCCGTTTCCGAATGATTTCCCGAATGTGACGATATCGGGCACTACACCCCAATGGGATAAAGTAAGCCATTCTCCTGTTCGTCCCATACCTGCAAGAACTTCGTCGTCATAAAGCAGTATCTTGTATTTGTCACACAACTTCTTCAGTTTCGGAAAGAAGTCATCCGGAGGAAAGATACTTCCTCCCCATCCCTGGGCAGGTTCCATTATAAAAGCAGCAACATTCCCAACGGTACCTTCCTGAATGAAATTCTCGTAAAATGAAATATACGCATCGGTATGAATAGTACCATCGGCTTTTGTCCAAACAGGACGATAAGGATCGGGTTTGGGAACCATATAAAAACCAGGTGCGCGTGTGGCTCCATAACTATGGGTTTCCCCGCGGTACATCTGTGCACAACTAACCGCGGCCATGGTCTTGCCGTGGAAATCACGATACCCCGATATGAATTCATGTTTGTTTGATATAGCCCTTGCTGCACGAATGGCTGCTTCCACTGCTGTAGTTCCGTCTGAATATAATTGAATGGCATTGAGCTTCCCCGGTAATATGGAAGCCATCTTTTCCATCAGCTTTTCTTTCACAGGGGTTGTAAAATCATGTGCATTCATTAATCGTTTAGCCCAAAAGGAAACAGCTTCAGAAATCTTAGGATGGCAATGTCCTAAAGAAGTAACATAAATTCCAGAGGAAAAATCAAGATATTTATTGCCGTCTACGTCGGTAAGGGTGATACCAAATCCCTGATCAAAACAAACAGGAAATAATTTTACCTGGGAACTAAGGCCTTTCATATATCTTGTTGTATTGGCATGCATCACCTTCGATTTTGGACCAGGGGTTTCTGTGATAAGTTTTGGAACGCCTAACGCGTTTTCTTTCCACCAATCTTTAAACATCTTCATTGCTAGTTGATTTTTTTAAACTTTTTTGCGATCGAATAGAACAAATATAAACAAATAAGATCATTATAAACAACAATTCAATCAAAAAAAATCAAATAAAAATCGACAAAATCAGGCAATGATAATTTTTATAAATATTAAAATATTAAAAATGAGTAATTTAAATAAAATTGAGTAAAATGATAGATTACCAATCAAATGCGATCTATGTGATCATAAACAGAAATATTCTCCCTTTCCCTGCTTAAAAACCAGGAAAGGACAAGGATTACAAGGAATTAAACAGATAATTTTATACTATCCGGCGGGAGCCGAATATCCAACAGGCAGGCCTGCGTCACCAATTTAATAAAATCAAACGATCTGGAATGATCGATACAAACGAATATAATCAAATCACAGCATACTCATTCAGCAATAACCGGAAAAAGGTTTTAAACCATTCATGCCCTAAACATAAGCTGTCTATTTCTTAAATATGAGTGAAGCGGCACCCAGGCATCCGGCGCGGTTACCAAGCACGGCGGCCACCACATCGGTGTGAACGGCACAATCGGGCATGGCGTATTTAAAAGTGGCTGATTTGATCATATCGATGTAGAATTGGCCGGCTTCTGAGATACCTCCGCCGATGACCACTTTTTGCGGAGCAAATACATTCACGAACGAAGCAATACCATGCCCCAGATAACCGGTATGTTCTTCCATGCATTGAACAGCCTCATTTTCACCCTGATTAAATTTTTCAACAATAAAATGTCCATCGATATTCTTTTCATCCATGCCTGTCCTTTCTGCATACTGTCTGATTAAAGCAGAAGTGGAAGCATAGGCTTCCAGGCATCCGCGACCGCCGCAGTTACAGTCAATTCCGTCGTGACTGATCGTGATATGTCCCAGTTCTCCGCCCCGGTTACGATATCCTCCGTATAATTTTCCATTGGCAATGATTGCTCCGCCAATACCTGTCCCCACCGTGATAAAGATCACATCCGAACAGTCCCGGGCGGCACCGTAAATGGCTTCTCCCAACCCCATCACATTGGCATCATTATCAACTAAAACAGGCAAGTGAAATGCCTCAGAAAAAATACCTCCCAGATCCACGTTGATCCATCCGTTCAGGTTTTCGGCTCCACCCAGAACGACCCCATTATCACAGACACCGGGTGTTCCGATTCCTATACCTGAAACAGAAACATTCATTTCGAGGGCATAATCCAGTGTCAGTTTAATCGCTTTATGCAGGGTATTGAGGATATCGTCCCTGCCCGATTCAAAGCCGATTGGTAACTTGTCAGAAAAAGCTATTTTCCCGCTGTCTGAAATCAGCGCAAACTTAACGAAGGTACCTCCAAGGTCTATACCAACAGCGTATTGTGTCATAGGATTTATGATTGATTATTTCACTCAAAAGCGAAAAATAATAAAAAATTGCATTTTAGCGTCTTAGCATTTGATTTTTCTCGTTTTTTTGAAGTGCTTCATTGAACAGTCGGGCAATTTCCGGATCAAAAGCTGCAAGTTTTTTCCACTCTTCAGAACCAAACACGCCTGCCTGTGAACAGTCAAATTCCCGGAATCCAATCTTCTTTGCAACTTTCTTATTTTTGATGCTGAAGTCAAATGCCAAAGGATCAGCAAATCCGGGATCTGCAATGACCGAGTGTTGGTCTTTTCCTGATTTTTGCCACTCCGGGAACGACGATTTACCAAAGGCAAAGTCCTTTTTATCCGGATTCCAATAACAATTATTGTCGGACTGTATCTTAACCTTTTCCCAATTACTTGAGAAAAGGTCGCCACTGGCAAACCAGACAATATTGTTGGTGAATGAAAAAGAAAGATGTTCCTCCACCCGGGTAGCCTGAAGCTGCGCTTTCAGGTTATTGGCAAAAATGTTGTTCCGGATGATGTTCTCTTTTCCGTAATGCTGGTGAAAACCTGAACTTTTACAATTATAAACCAGGTTGTTTTCCATGACAATGCCTGTGGATCCTTCGTCTGTATAAAGCCCCCAGCCGCCGTAATCGAACGCGTAGACATGATGCACTACATTATTGCTCACGGTGGTTCCTTCCGATTCTCCCAAACAATATACACCACCCATATCACTTAATTCACCCCATCCTAAGTGATGAATATGGTTGAACTCTATTTTATTCCTTTTTGAAGGACTATCGGAATAGCCCCAGACCCATCCCACCGATACACCTGAATAGCGGAAATCGGCAATCTCGTTATGCGTTACGTGGCAATCACTGGCGTGAAAAAGAGTCACTCCCACGGCACAGGGATAAACATAGCCGCCTGAACGGATAATGTTATTATCGATCTGAATGTGATGAGTCAAATCCTCCTGGTTTTCAGGCATCCTGAAATCGCCAATCTTAACTCCTCCGGCACCCAGGTCATGGAAGTAACTTTGTTCGATCAGACAATCACTGCAACCCTTCCTGAACCAGACAGCATTGGTTCCGGTGTGGGCAATTTCACAATTGACGAATTGAATGTTCCGTGCAAAATCAACCATGATGACTGCTTCTATCGGACTGGCAGCCTGTGCGGGTTCAACGCCGTTGGCTGGCATTTGATATCCTGCAATCTGAAATGAAATTCCTTCAAAACGGATGTTTTCCACCTTTTTATCCCGGTCACCTTTTATAATAATAAACAGAGTCGTCACCGGAGCCAGTACATCAAGACCGGCAAGCGTTTCGCCCGGCAGAGGAATATAATCCAAATACCCCTCCCGGTTCAGGTACCATTCTCCGCAGGTATCCAATGCCGCCCGGTAATTTTCAAGTGTATAAAAAGTCTTTTGATCCATCCGGTTCCATGGTTTCATCCCCTGTCCAAGGATATAAACTGCCGATGAATCGGGAACAAAACCATCGATCCGCTTCCGGGTATTATCCCATTTATGATAAAAGGTCATGACCGCATCCGGATAATCATCCTTTGAAAAGAAAGCTATTTCTTTGGCAGCATCAGGGAAGAGCGTCAGTTTTTGTACCGCCAGTTCCGGAGCCCTGCCCTTTCCATCATACAGAACCGTTTCAGAAACTCCTTTTAGATAGTAAAATCCATTGTTGGGCGATTTGGCTCGAACCGCCCGTTTGCCATTCACATATAACTGCTCAAATCTCCAGCCAAATTCTGCAGCTTCAGGTATCTTTGTCCGCCAAAGCGCCTTCGAGACCTTCTCAAAACCACTAATTCTCTTCCCTCCGCAAATCACCGGGTGCTCTCCTGTCTGCGCCATGAAAATAACAGGTGCATCTTCAGTACCTGAATCTTCAGGCCCCAGAACAATCGGTTCAGTAATAAAATATTCGCCATCACCAAGAATAATCTCAACGGGTTCATTGAATACCTTCGTTTTCCGTAATGTTCGCAACCGATCCACGGCTCCCTGCAGACTGGCCAACGGTAAATCGCCGGTACCCGGGTTTTTGTCATTTCCTGAAACGGAAATATAGATTTGCACCTTAGCGGCATGAACTTTTTCGATTGTACAAAAAGAGAAGAAAATCAAAAAGATAAATAAGAGACGGCCGAGTTGAGATTGAATAGTCATGGTTTGTTGTTTAAGGTAGGGCAAAGTACAAAAAAACGCTCGCTTTATGAAGCGAACGAGGTAAAAATAAAAACCCGGAAACTACGTAACTTTAAGTACGCTGTGCCGGGTCCAACTTTGCAGAAATTACTTTCTCATCCTGCGGTTTCTGTTTTCAGGAACGGATAATCAGTATATCCTTTTTCCCCTCCTCCATAGAACGTATTCCGGTCATAAGGATTTAAGCCTGCACCGGCTGCAATACGTTGGGGAAAATCGGGATTAGCCAGAAAATTCCGGCCAAATGCGATGGCTTCAGCCCATTTGTTACTGATGTATTCCTGAGCGGTTTCGGGTGTAAATCCATCTGCGGCAATTATAGCTCCCGGATATTGTTCCCATAATTCCTTTTCCTTCACTAAAAAAGCAGGATCTTCTATTTCCGAAGGTCTGGCCCGCACCATATGGATATAGGCCAGATTGTATTCAGCCAGTTTGTTCAATAAATACGGATAAACCGGAAGAGATACCAAATCAAAAAGGTCACCTGCCTGGGTAAACGGAGACAAGCGGATTCCGACTTTACCCGAACCCCAAACATCAACCAGTTCATGGATCACTTCGAGTACCAGCTTTGCCCGGTTTTCCACAGCGCCTCCGTATTCATCTGTACGCCGGTTCGTTTTGAGGTGCAGGAACTGGTTCAGCAAGTATCCGTTTGCCGAATGAAGTTCAACACCGTCAAAACCCGCTTGCAAGGCGTTCTCAGCAGCCCGGCGGTAGTCCCGCACAGTCCCTTTTATCTCACTGATCTCCAATGAGCGGGGAGTCTCAAAAGGAAGCTGCTCCCATTGAGCTGTGAATGTCATTCCTCCCGGCCTCACTGCCGAAGGAGCAACCGGCAACCCTTCTTCAGGATGAAAGGAGGAGTGGGATATCCTCCCAACATGCCATAACTGTAAAAAAATCCTTCCACTTTCTGCATGAACAGCATCGGTTACCCTTTTCCATGCTTCCACTTGTTGCCTGCTGTAAATCCCGGGGGTCGAAGGGTACCCCTGCCCAAGGGGTGAAATTTGACTGGCTTCGGTAACAATCAATCCTGCAGAAGACCGCTGACGGTAATATTCTGCATTCAAAGCTGTCGGTTTCAACGCTGCATCTGCCCGCATCCGTGTAAGCGGAGCCATGACGAGGCGATTCTTTAATAAATAATCGCCTATATGAACGGGTGTTAAAAGTGAATTTTCCATTGTTATTTTATTTTTAGACCGATCGGTCTTTTTTATAATTAAAAAATTTATTTTTTGCCTGAATTCAATTCTTTCTTAATAGATTGGACAACCAGGTCAAATACATCGCTCCTATTCTGGATCCGGCTGACCAATGCAGCTCCTTCCAGCATAATATGTATTTTCACGGCCATCGCTTCCGGACTGATATCGGGCCGGAAATCTCCTGCTTCAATACCTGCTTCAATTAATCGTTTCAAGTTTGTTTGTGTCCCGGTGATAGCCAGTCTCACCTCTTCCCTTATTTTCGGATTGGTATCGTCTGCCTCAACTCCGAAGTTCAGCAGCGGGCAGCCTCCGTTTTCAATCCGAAACCGATCATCACTGTAGTAATCGAGAAAGGCGAATAATTTGTCTTTTGCAGAATTATATTTTTTCATTCGCTGTTCCGCTCCTGTTACAAACTTCCGGACCAGGAACTGAAAAGCTTCCAGGCAAATCTCTTCCTTGTTCTCAAAATTTCCGTACAGACAACCTTTAGCCAGATGAGTCGCATCCATAATATCGCTCATCGAAGTTCCGGCCATCCCTTTCCGGTTAATGATAGGCGCCGCCTTCTCAATGATAAATTGCCGTGTCCGTTCTGCTTTCGTTATCATGATACAAAAATAGACCAATCGGTCTTATTTTCCAAACTCAATTCAGACTTCCTTGTCTTTTATAACAATTTCTTTACATTCATCCGTTTCATCATCAGAGAAAGCGTGACACTTATTTGAGCGAGATAATATGTGGGGAGGATCAGAAACCCAAGATCACCATATTCAGTAAATTCACTGAATGCGATGATGGTATCTGAAAAAAGGACCATCAGTATACCAAAGAAATAGACCCATTTATCAACGGCATTCCCGTTGATCCCTGCTGCAGCTCCCAACGAAAAACAGGAAATCAATGTATAAACGAGTGCCGCAAACAGGAGCACACGGTCTCCAATGGACGGATATAATTTCAAAAAGAAAAACAGCAAATAAGCTGTCAGTAAAGTAACAGTAAAGGCTTTGTTCAGTCGCCCGTTCATTAAGCCGTACGTTAAATAGCCGATATGGGCGATAAAAAACAAGCCGATGCCTGCGACAAACATGTTGGTATCGCCGTGCCGGTTAGACAAAAACCAATCGCCACCGATAGAAAACAGGAAAGCGACGATGATCATCCAGATATCTCTGGTCTCTCTCAGCTTTCCCGAATAAAGGATCAACAGTAAAATGATTCCCGTTCCTGCCACTCCGGCTTTGAATGCAAAATCATGATAAGCCAGCGCCAGGATGGCGAAAACAACAGGAATCGTCAATAAACCATAAACCCATTTGCTTTTTAAAAAACCTGTACTCATTTTTTAATCCTCCTCAATTTCGATGATTTCCTGGCTCCATGGACTTAAAGCCAGCTTTAAGTCTCCGTTTTGCAATTGTTCCCCTGAAAATTGTCCAAGGTCCTCTGCTGAAAACAATGCTTTCAGATGATACTTCTTACTGCGTTTTACCCAGGGAATATTAATTTTCTCCGAGTCAGACCCGGAGCTTCCCCTTAACACAATCACTGCACCCAGGCCTTCAGGATTCAGTTTTCCCCACCAGTGCCAGTCTTCGTCAGTTGGTGCAGGCACTCCGCTGTATTGAAAACAGGCGTATATGTTATATTTCTGATGAAGCATTTCAAGCATGACAAAGCGATCGTAATAACGGTCAATATTTTCTTTTGTCAGTGAACCCAGGTCACCCGAAAAGGAAAGAGGAGCTCCCATCAGCCAACTGCATATTTGCCGGTCCTGAATTTCCGGGGTGAGACTTCCCTTATAATTAGTGGTTACAGCTCCAAAAACTTCAATCCGGTCAAGCGGAAGACCCCGATGTTGATACATCAGATCCCGGCACCTGAAAGCGCCGTCTCTTAATTTTTGCTGCAGGCTGTCAACATCATAATGCCAGTTGTCGGAAACCAATTGGCTCCGGTTTCCCGCCCCCCAATATTCATTTGGCGGAATGTGATAAGAATCCGCATGTCTCAGGACAGCCACATCCGCCGGAGGTCCGGCTGTCTCCCAATAGATCTCGTGCGATAGCTGCAGCCAGATATCAGGCGCCTGCCGGCGGACTTCATCCTGCGTTTCAAACAAGCCCCGCAATCCCCGGAGGTAAGATTCTTTCAAAGTTCTGCTTTCATGTCCCCGGGCAATGTCCCCGTAACAAACATCGCTCAAATCCTGCTTAAAATATTCCGCATCAAAGGTGTTGTTCAAGTAAATCAGGTCATCGGTATAACTTTCCCTGGATGGTTTATAACACATACTCAGTCCTAATCCGCCGGCCCGCCGGATAAGCGGGAGACTATACAAAAGCGGATCCTCCCGGCCTGCTTCCTGTTCGTTAGTAAAGGTCGAATACCACAAACCGGTCGCCATCTTTTTTGAACGAATATAGTTGCTCAGGGCAGCAAGATCCGGAAATTTTTTCAAATCAGGCTTGGGTGTTGAGACTGCCCATCCCCCATTGGGTCCGGTATCCGACCATCCTGCATCCAACTGGAAACACTTGAAGCCAATGCGCGAGGCGATATCAATTGCAGCCCGCATGTTGCTGTCATTAATCGATGCACTGTAATTGGTCCACGTGCAGAAAACAGGGGCAATATTCTTTTTATCATCTCTTCTTTTCAGGATATATTCATCCAGAAATGCCTGAAAGCCATTCTCGACACAACGATCCAGCGCTGTTGAAACGGATGAACCTGTCGGGTAGCTCGCCCCGGCGAACGCATAGATCCATACAGGCTCAGACTCGAACGATTCACCCGGGCCCAGTACCCATTCAAAATAATCAGGATTGTACCCGTTTGATCCGTCAGCAGAAAGGCGCCGGAGTTTTGACGGCACTCCGCTGGCTGAAATAATGCCTGTTGAGGCCATCGTGTCACTGAACGCAACGATGCCGGCATCGACACCTCTGGCTTCAGGCGTTAAGAATGTCCTAAGCGAAAAAGGCTCCGCGATCTGAAAATCATCAATCATCAGGTTTCCGATTTTCATCCACTGTTCACTGTTATTGACAAACCTGATCCGTTTGCCTGTTACCGGATATCCATGATACAGCTCATAGATAAGCTCAGCAGAAACACCATTCCAGCCCGGGTTCAACGAGGCAAAGGACAGCGTCAACTTATTCGTGGAGGCTCCTGACGAAACCGAATAACGAACCGAATCGAAAACCACACCAGGATGGCTTCCTGAGATCGTGACCGAATCGGTCCAGTCAATGACCTGTTCCATCGGGATGACCTTTTTTTCGATGGCTAAAGCGTCCGTGTTATTTTTAACCGCATCCTGCTGCTCCACTCCGGCCTGCTCAGAATAGCTGATCCCCTGCGGTTCAGCATTGGGAGATGCTTTCCAAAACGTGACGGAAAATTCAGGAACATCTGTTGAAATGCTGGTCCCGTTTACAAATAATCCGGAGATGACAGCATTGTCATTTGTCAATTGCAGCCGGCGCTCGAGTATACCGGCCCTGACTAAGGTCACTGTTCCTTCCTGCCTGATGGACCATTCACCCATTTTATCCGTGTCACATCCAGTCTGCATGTACAGCAGCGAACATAAAATGAAAGGGATCTTTACCCGCATACGACTTGCTTTTATACTTTCAAAAATATTCTCTTCCGGTACATCAGCAACAGGAGAAAGAAAATAACGGAAACATTGGCCAGCGTTATCAGGACGGGATAAAAATCACCCAGGTATTGCTCTGTGCCGTGAAGGAGGGAAGTGGTCACACTGCTGAAGTTAATGATCTCATACAACATGTAGGCCAGGATCGAATTCATCCCGTATATCTTAAGCCAGTTCAGGTATTTTCCATAATTTTTGTAATCGACCAGAAAATAGAACAAAGCCATCAGCAGAAAACAGATCCCGCTGCTGTAAAGCGTCATGGTACTGGTCCAGATTTTCTTGATGACAGGCATCTGGAGGCCCCACAGTTGGCCTGCCACAATCATGCAGATACCGCCCAGAACGAGGTACTTTATTTTATCGATTTTCGAAGCGCCGCCTTTCAGGATTTGTCCTGCGAACACGCCGGTCATCACGGTAACGGCAAAATTCAGGCTGCTCAGGATCCAGGTATACCGGTAGGAATCTGAAAAAATCACACCGGTTTCGTCAAAAGTCGCCCGGTCCCGGAATCGTCCCAGTACGACGCGGTCGACATATTCGGCCAGATTATGATCGGGAGTAAAATCACCTCCGCCAAAATCACCGGTCCGGACAAACATCATCAGCGCCCAGTAAACCAGAAGAAATCCTGAAGTAATAATGATTTGCCAGTTGCGTTGAAAATGCATCAGCAGAATCGCAGCGATCAGGTAACCGACTGCAATGGATTGTAACGTATTTGAAAACAAGTAAATATGATCCGGATCAAACGAAAGCAGGTTTCCCTGGCACATCATTCCAAAGACCCAGAGGATCAGCACCCGTTTCAATACCCTTTTGTACAATTGGCCTTTACTCCCGCTTTTCAGGTATTTCGAAAAGGCAAACGGCATGGAAGCACCTGCCATAAAAAGGAACAAAGGCATGATCAGATCCCAGAAAACAAAACCTTCCCAATGCACATGGTCAAATTTGGTGGCCAGCCAGTTTGTCAACGGCCAATCCATCGCTTCGGACAAACGCCTGAATACAGGCTGAAAAAACACCAGGCAAAACAGGTCAAATCCTCTTAGTACGTCTAATGAACCTAATCGTTCAGGTTTCTGATTTTCCATAATTCAGTGATTGAGTGTGATTATTCGGATAAGTAACGGCAGACTTCCGAGTGCATGGTATAAAGAGATGGTTTTTCTCCGTCAAAAACCAATATCGGACTCGAATGGTCACCTTTTACAATGGGGTTATGCGGATATTTTCGCCAGTGAATCAGGTCGTCCGACACCGCGATATTCGAACTCCATTCAACCGGAGAAGCCGGATTCTGCCAGTCCATCCTTGAAGTGGCATGGTAATACATGTAGTATTTATCCTGGTATTTCACGACCTGGTTTGCAGCTACCGCGGCCTGGTCATATTCGTCCGGGCCCAAAGGAAGGACCGGCTCATCCTGAACGTTTATCCAGTTCAGCTGGTCTTCCGAGGTAGCCAGCCAAATTGCCCTATCGTTCCTTTCATAGAAAAGATACCATTTCCCGTCCCCGATCCAGATTGCTGGTGTTCCATAGGGACCGGGGATGGTATCGCCGGCGGCAGTCAACAGGGTCAGATCGCCGTGTTCCTGCCAGTTGATGCCGTCTGATGAAGTCAGCATATGGGCTACATCCCGGTCTCCTTCGGCGTACATATAATAGATCCCTTCGTACTTCGTAACGAAGACATCTTCTGTCCATTTGCCGCAAAAAACAGGTTTGTCAGAATAGCGTTTCCAGTTAATCCCATCGTTGGATGTTGCAAAACCAAGAAATTTCTGAGGAGCTAATTCCGGGTTATATCCCGCATACCACATCCGGTACAGGCTGTCCTCATATAAAATGAAACCGCGCTCGCGAATTTTCCGATCCCAGGTAGCGGTCCCTGTTCCTGCAAATACAGGATTGTCCGGACAGGGGATGAACCGAACCATTTCAGATGGAAAATCCTCATTTTCGGTTGTTGATTTTGTACGTTGAATGCACGAGGTAAGGATGAACAGAACAAATAAAAAGAATAGTTTCACTCCGTAGTTTAGGTTATTTTTCTTCATAAAGAGAATGATTAGGTTTAAATTCAATCCTTCCATTGCTCCATAATTGTTCGGAGTGCCACCGGAGCTTGTTTTTCCATATCCTCCCACTTACATTCAATCGAAATGGCGCCTTTATACCTAACCTGCTTCAGTGCGTCAAAGTATGCTGTAAAATCTTCACCGTGGGTTCCGGGTGCAGACCGCCCTTCCTTCTCTGCAATATGGACATGACGCAACAAGTTCCCGTATTGTATAATATTTCCAGGACCTTCATCATCCATCTTCATGTGATAGAGATCGGCCAACAGACAAATATTCTTGTGATCTACTGCTTTGACGATCTCGCCCCCTTCGGCCACCGAATTAATGAAATTGCATTCTTTTTTATTCAGCGGCTCGATCACAACAATTACATCCTGTTTTGCGGCCAGACGCGCCAACTGTTTACAAAGCTCAACAAATTGCCCGGTAGCCTCATCTTTCGAAAAACCTTCGGGTATTGACCGGGAACCTCCGCTTCCAAAAACAATCATTTTCACTCCCGATGATTTGGCCCTCTTAAAAGCAACCTCAGCAAACCGGAGAATTTCCCCGGTTGCCTGATCCGGGCCGACACTTTTCATATTCCCGGGCAAAAAGGAATTACAGGCGGTTACAGGGACCGGAGATTTTTTTGCTTTTTCCAGAATAGGGAGAAACACCGATTCCGGTTCTGAAGGCACCAGAAATCCTCTGACTCCTTCTTCCAGGAAAGCATATCCCGCTTTTTGAGCTAAGGCATAGTTATCAATTCCTGTGCAAATACCGATTTCCGGTATTGATCCGACGCTCCTGGCAACCCTGGCAAACAATGATTCAGAAATAGTCAGACCACCGCCAATCAGTGCGGATGTTTTTATAAAATTTCTTCGTGAAGTCTTCATTTCTATTCGTTTTTAAACTGTTTAGTGATAAAAGGCCATACGCCATCTTTATAATAACGGTGTCCTTCGGCACCGACATACAATTGGTATACCCGCATGGTTCAGGCCATTACCGGTAAATTTATAACTTTTATGTCTCTCCTTACTCATTTTGAACCTGTTTTTACGAATCGTTCTCCCTGACTTCCCCATTCGTTATTTGGCTGAGAGCTCATTTCAAATTCCAGAATGCCGCCTTCCATGATGGTTTTGTAGTCGATCCAGGGCTGATTGAATTCCTGTCCATTCAGTTTAGCCGACCGGATATAGAAGTTTTCTTCACTGACGTTATTGGCCATGATCTTAAAATCTTTACCATTATCCAGATGAAGGGTCAGTTCAGGGAAAATGGGTGAACCGATAAGATAAACCGGCTCAACCGGATCGAGCGGGAACAATCCCATGGCACTCATCACGAACCAGGATGACATGGCGCCGGCATCATCATCCATCGTTTCAATGTAACCCTTCGGATCGGCCCGATAGATCCGGCCGAAAACCGGTTTTTCAAAAAAGCCGTGATTGTGGTAAAGCTGTACAACTTCTTTCGTGGTAAAGGTTCTGGCCCATTTTTGGGTCAGGTAAGGCTTGCCCAGTAAATTAAACAGGAAAGGTGCATGAACATCCGGCTCATTGAGGTGCATGTAAAAATCGTGTTCAAAAAAATACTCCAGATCGTCCGACAATTTCTCCTTTCCGCCGGCAAGTTCAGTCAGGCCCTCCATATCATGCAAAACAAACCAGCGGTAATGCCAGAGGTTTCCTTCGTACACCGACTTTTCCATTTCCTCCACATCCGAAACCGGCTTCCCGTCGGGTGTAAAAAATCCCCGGACATTTCCCTGATTGTCCTTCTGTTCCGGACACCAGTAATTTTTATAAGCCAGGGCCTCCTCTCTGATCACTTTGGCTTCATCTTCTTTTCCCAATGACTCCGCCATCTTCATTGCAAAATAAGCATGATAGGCTTTTTCCAGCTTATCGCTCAGATTATTTACCTGGGTTGCCTCATAATCTTCTTTCATTCCCTGGAAAGCAGTCTCTGCATCAAAATCGCCCAGTCCTTTGTTCCAGGCATCCATGATGACCGCTCCTGCGAATTCCATCCGGATATTCGGTGTTGGCCAGTATTTGGGGTCTCCATTATTTCTGTGTTTGTAATAATCGACCAGCGAACGGGCGATATTTTTGGCGATAGCCGGTTCCATCAGCGAAACCAGGGAATATTTCCTGAAATCGTCCCACAGGCTCCAGGTTGAATAGTAAGTAAAACCGGAAGCAACATCGGAGGTATGAAAGACCGAATCGGGTTGATTCGCTGCCCTGTATGTTCCACTGGATGAAGAAGAAATATTGGGTACCAGGTAGGAATGATACAAATGCGTATAAAAAATGGTTTTCAGTTCCTCCGATCCTCCCCGGATCTCTGCTTTTGCCAGCTTTTCCCGCCATACTGAGGCTGTTGCATGTTTTGCCTTATCAAAGTCCCAGTCACTGATTTCAGTTGTGGCTTCAATCATGGCCTGCTCTTCGCTTACGGTAGACAGGCCTACTTTCAATTGAACGACATCGCTCTCCTTTCCGGTAAATTCCAGCCAAATCCCGGTATCATTTCCTTCCCTTACTGAAACATTTGCTGCACTGTCAGAACCTTTCCAACTGGTATACAATTTGAACGGGATATCCGAAACAATAGCATAATACAGCTGGTGATAACCTCCGCCGCCATTATGCAGTGATTTGATCATTCCGGTAATCTCATGGTCACTTTTCACATTCAAACGGGCATTCAGCATTCCCACATAACTATGCGAAAGTTCAACAACAATGTAACGATTGTCTTTTTTTGATTCCGGAAACGAGTAACGATGAAAACCCACCCGTTCCGATACTGTAAGTTCAGCTTTTACACCCGATTCAAGTTCAGTTTTATAGTAACCAGCCGAAGCTCCCTCCGATGCTTTGACGTATTTTTCCCTGAACTCACTGATCCTACATGTAAAGGTCCCGATACCAGGTTTGATCAGCAAGCCACCGCCTTTTCCTTTTGACCCTCCTCCTGCAATACGCAAATGGGAGAATCCTTCGATGTATTCATCTTCATAGTAATAACCCACATGAGAATCCCCTTCTGTTTCGGGCGAAAGCTGAACCATCCCAAACGGATAGCTTGCTCCCGGATATAATTGTCCATTGTCACCTTCAGTGCAAATAAACGGATCGACATATTTCAATGGATCAAACGGCCGCTTTTTTTCAATACCCGTGCAGGATGAAATTCCTGCTATCAGGATTAAAATAATTATTCTCATCATGTTACCTCAATTAGAAGTGTAAGGTCCGTGAATGGCTTTTATACTGAAATTCTCCTGCGCGTCATCCAGGATATAGATCATATAGCTTTCGCCTCCGGGATTGACCCTGATCACAATATGCCCCTGCTGACTTTTCAGACTGTTGAGCCGCTCTCCCACAACGACTTTTGTTTCTTCCATCATGTTGGTAGCAAAAATATCGCGGGGACCAGGATAAGTTCCGGATGATAACATCCAGCTTAATACCCTGTTATCGGGCTGGCTGGGTGACCAGATCTGAACAATAATCACCCGCGGACGAACAGCCTGTAAAAAGGATACACCCATCGCATCATAATAGGCATGATGATTGGCTTCACAAACATCGACAGGACCGGCAACCAAACCAACCGGAGTCTCGATATCCTGCCATGTTCCCGGAGCGCCGTTCGTCAGGTCACCGCCATTGAAGTAATCAAATTTTCCGTATGACAGGCGAAAAGCAATGCTTAACTTGTTTTCGCCAGGATATTCCGCAGGAGTGAGATCCTCCATTGCCGGAAAATAGTTCCGTTCATTGTTCCCAACGCCGGTCCAGACATGCCCGTTTGAGGCCAGATTGCGGATCTGGAAGTCAGGGTATTTCTCCGGTTGACGCAACAGCATAAACTGGTCATTCACTCCTACCCGGAACTGCTCTGCTTTCGTATGCGTGTTCTGAACCTGCCATTTGACAAAACGGATATAATTCTGAATATAATCAGCCTTCAGAGGCTCAGGCCAGTTATAGTCCGGCCAATTGCGATCCACAATTTTGGCAAAAGGAATATGCTCTCCTACTTCCGTAATTCCGCTCAGGATATAATTCCCTTTTTGAGAAGTTTTTAATCCCGGATAAAGCTCGCCCATATGGTCATCATGGAAGTGAGTCAACAGAACATAGTCCAATTTTTTTTTGGGCTGATTTTCCAGAAAATGCATGATGTATCTCGATATCCATTCACCGGGAGTACGGCTTCCATTTGGCTTCGGATCGGTCACCCGCGGTTTTGGGCGTGCGGTAGCACCAGCATCAACCAGCATGGTGGTACTATCCGGAAGAATGAAAAGTGAGGACTCTCCTTTTCCGGAATTGATATGATGGATATCGAGATATCCTTCAGACCATAATGGAAATTCGTCACCCACTTTTGGTTGAGCCTTACCAGATAACACCGTAATTGATAAAACAAAAATACAGATCATACCGCATACAATTCCTTTTCTCATTTTTTCAGTTTTCATGATTAAATATAGGTTTTACCGGTTCAATATTCAATTCCCGCGCGACATCGATGGTGTGGACAATGTCATTCACCAAGGGAAAATCAACACCGGCTTCAAACAGCAATTTTATTTTTTCAGGCGAATCAGTACCAAAATAATTCACCCTGATCCCATTTTTCTTGAGTAATTGCACATCCGCTGCAAATCCCGGATAATCCGACTTCTTCAGTTGAATAAATGCTGTTTTAGCCAGGATGGTTTGGCTTACATATTCGCTTGCCGATCCCTGCCTTTCCATATTGCATATCAGTATCTCCGGTACAGCTTCCCTGGCTTTGACAGCAACGGCAGCATTACAGGCCAGAAACGCCTGATGCAAACGTCCCTTTTCGGCAACCAGGCGGGCAACTTTGCCCGACAATTCCGCTGCTCCCTTAAAATGAATATTTAACCACACATTGTATGGCATAATATCTAACACCTCTTCCATGGTAGGTATCCTTTCTCCCACAAAATCAGGAGCTTTCCAGCCTCCGGCATCCAGCTTTTTAATCTCTGCAAGCGTTAAATCAGAGACCTTCCCTTTTCCATTCGTCGTACGGTCAACTGACGAATCATGCAGGACGACCATTTCATTATCTTTTGTAAACCAAACGTCAAATTCGATCATATGCGCTCCTGCCTGGATGGCAGCATGGAATGCCGGGATTGTATTCTCGGGATGCGTTTGCATGGCCCCCCGGTGAGCACAAAGTCCTCTTTCGGGTAAGGCGATCTTGCTTTGTCCGCTCGCCTGGATCATCAGGCAGTTCAAAATAAAAAAGAGTATCAGGTACGTTTTCATCGTTAAAATGATTTTAAAAGTTCAGCCGCTTCGGGGCTGGCCTCGAGTTTCCCTTCGTCATTTAATCTTGTAATATTGGCCGTTTCATAAAAAATGTAGCCATCCAGATTTTCGTGGTGCTTCACCAGATCCATCTCGGCTTCGATACTGGCAAACGGACCATCGAAGGCCATTCCATGAAAATCGCCCTGCAGGCAGACAGGCTTTCGGACTGCCCGGGCAGCCGTGCTGAAAACATCGATCGCTTTTTCCATATGCCAGGGACGGAGTTGATAAATGCCTCTGATCTCAAATTCATCGCCAATTTCTTTAACCCATTTTTCCCATTGCCAGTCAAAATTGAACGGATAGGAATTCAATTTTCCCGGGCGGTCATCCGGCATCAGCAGTTCAGTTTCCAGATGAATGGTCAGCGCTTTTTTCCGGCTTTTGATCAATTTGGAGGCTTCTTTCAAAAAGAGCGTATACGCATCGCCATTGATCCTGCTCACCGACACGAAATCTGTCTTTCCGCCCGAAGCTTTTAAAACCGGCTCATTAAACCCATATTCCCAGCGTTCAGGCGACAACACATGACTGGAATGCCGGATATTGACACCATCAACACCCCGGTCGAGGCAGAAACGGATCATATCCAGCCAGTGCTCCCTGACCTCCGGATAAACCGGATTGAGCTGTCCCTGCAGGTACTCCGGTTTTCCGCACACGGCGGCCACATAGCCTTCTTTGTCCGGAGTGGTCCAGTCGGCCGGATTGTATTCCCCAAAGGCATAATAATCGCGGTAATGCTCTTTCATCCGTTGCGGATCATTTAATTCAGCCTGTACTTCCGGAAGCTGAAAATAGCGGACGATCCGCTGGTACACTTTTGAACGATAGAAATCATCATGCGCTTCCAGGCTCACCGGCCCCGTACTTAATGTGTGCGGAATCATCTGCCCCTGCCGGTTAACCAGCTCCAGAATGTTCCCTTTTTCATTGCTGAAACTTCCGTCAGCCGGCTTGCATTTGATCAGGATATACGAATGACCGGCCGGAAGGTCCAGGTTTTCCAAATGAAGGATCCGGCACTGCCTCCAGTAGGGGAACCGGTATCGTTTTTCGATGGTTTCCCTGAATGTGACAGGTCCGGTATAAGGGATAAACCGGTTGTTCGTGGAGCTGGTAAAAATGGAAAGGTGTTCGGCCTTCAGTAAAGTCGGACGGTCATCACTTTTCACCAGCCGAAATGCTGTCACCGGTCCGGCATACATGTAGGTTCCCGCCTTACGTTTCAGGTTCAGATGCGGATGGACTGCCACGAATGGACGAATGGACGGGGAAATCCCTCTTAGGTCTTTCCAGACAAGTCCGTCAGGGGCCGGCATGGTTGACGGGAGAATATTTCCAAAGCCCCCGCCCTCAAATGGTTTGATCTCCGCATAAAACTCAATCCCGTATTGGTGTGCCGACTTCGCCGCTTCGTTCATCAGGTCAAATCCATGCGGATAGTCCTCTTCCAGATTCCAGATCGTATCAACAATCCACTGGTGCCTGGTCACGCCCACTGAAGCCAAAAACCGGTGAAGTTCATCCAGTTGCCCCCGATCCATGAAGCTCCTGAAATTTTCATCGTATTCCGCCGGTCGTGCCACCGGATCTCCGTAGCGGCTTCCCCGGTAATTGATCAGAATGTTATCCAAAACGTCAGTCGTCGCATACAATCGCTTTGACTTCCCGCCAATCGGTTTTCTTTCAGATATTTCCTGAATCAGTCCTCCCGTACCGCTAAAAGCGGCTGCGCCAATTCCTGTCAAAGCTGTTGTCAGGAACCCTCTCCTGTTTAGTTTTGAATTCATTTATTTGTGTTGTTTTTGATAACGGACAAGCAGTGAAGAAGATTGATGAGGAATTGAAAACTCCAGCCCGTTTGCCAGATCATTCCCTGATTTCACGATCCTCAGGTTAAAATCTTCAAAGAAAAGCTCATAATTAGAATCTTTGTCCATTCCTCCGAGTTTCACCGTAATGTTTTCACGTTGACATTCAGGCCTGCGGAACGCCAGGACAATCCCGTCATTTTCCTCCGGACGGTCAAACTGAAAAGCAATCCAGTCGCTGTTGCGGGTACCGGCCCGCGTAAGGGGGTAATAATCTCCATAAAAGTACGGACGCAGGCTTTTAAAATCCGCTATCCGTTTTTGAATAGCGGGGATCGGCTCCGAATTTTTGCCGGTTATTTCCCAGTTTGCAACCGCCGTTGTTCCAAGCCCCGACCGGAAAGTATAACTATCGGTCTGATAGATGGCAGTGCCGTGAATGGGCAGGTAATAATGGAGCCCGAATGTATGCGACTGGTAGCCGTTCGGCTCACCGTATTCATAGTCAGTCCGCCAAAGCGGAGCGCTCCGACTTGTGGTTTCCAGATCGATTCGCCTTCCCCCGCTGGCACAGTTATCGATCAGCAGGTTCGGAAACCGGACCAGCAAACTGTCCCAGAAAGCATACAGCCCTTCAATGTGTCTGATCTCAGAGATTCCCTTCCGGTCTGGCTTATCATGGGCGGTCCAGTAAGGCATCGGATCAAAGTTGAAATCCTGGCGGTAATAGTCGACCCCTTCTTTTTTAATAAATTCGCTGATATAGTCTGTCAGCCACTTACAGGCTTCAACATTTCCCAGGTCAAAAAGCCGGTCATCCCTTCCGGGAAGCTTCAGGAGCCATTCGGGATGTTCCACATCCAGTTGTGTACCCGGCATCACCCTTTCAGGTTCAAACCAGACCATAAACTTAGCCCCGGTTTCGTGAACGGCATCGGCAACCGCTTTCAACCCGTTTGGAAAGCGTTCCTGATCGACGGTCCAGTTGCCGACATTCTGCCACCAGCCTCCCTTTTCCTTGTTCCATCCGCAACCGGTGTACCATCCGGCGTCCAGCCAGAACAGCTCGGGTAAAATACCAAATTGCTCATAACGCTTTACCAGGGCAATGGCATATTCTTCTGTCAGGCAAATGTATTCATGGCATGGTGCCGGGTCTCCGTAATCAAAACTGCCCGATAACGGATATTCGGCAAAGCAGCCATTGATTTTGCGGGAATGACGGGCCAGAACAAACCGCCGAAACTGGTTATGCCCGGCCATGCGATCTTCATTTTTCCAGAACAGCAGGCAAATACGGGGCGTACGGATCTCCTCGCCCGGGAACAGCTTCAGTTCCATGTTTTCCATTCCCGACTTTACGCTTACTGCGTTATCGTTTCCCCGTACCACATCGGCATACCATTTGCCGGTCCACCCGATTGCCGTGATAATACCCTGATTCCCGGGCAACTCCAGATTAAAAAACGGGAAAGATGTTTTATCGGACGAACGTCCGCCGGCAGGCGTCAGGTATTTGCTTTGCCCCGGCTGCAACACGTCATCCATCGGAAGAAAGTCGCTGCGGTCATGATCACTGCCTTTGGAATGATGAAGGATGAACTCACCCTTGTTTTCCGCGACAAAAGAATGATCCAGCGCAGCGGCTTTTGTAATTGCCTGTGAATTTCTGCCGGACTGGTTTGAGAAATGCAGCACCCATTCAACCGCCCGAAAATCGTTATACTGATTGACAAAGCATTTAACCTCCAAACCATTCCCATTCTCCGACCAGGTGTATACCATTTTTTCCACCGACGGCTCATCAGAAGAGAGCTTTTCCGTGCTGAATTTCCAGTTGCGGAGGAATTTGTCCGAATGGCTTCCTCCGTATACGAACGAGAAAGGAGGAATTTTCCCTTTTGAAAAATGCTCTTCAACCCACTTTTTAACAGCAGCCGGGCTATCCGGCTGCTGTCCATAGTTGACTAGAAAAAACGTGGAAAAAACAATCGCTAATAAAAGTCTCATGTAGTTTACTTTTGATGTCGTATCGAATCTGTATTGAAAAAATTTTACCCTAACCCGGACCTTGACGAACGGCATGGTCCTTCGGCATATTTGGAATAAATTACTCGATTCCCCAGTTTTTATTTGGTTCACTTCCCAGTTGAAGCACGAGTTCACCGCCCTTTACGATCTCGTCGTGGCTTAACCAGGAGCGGTTTAGCGGCTTCCCGTTCAAATCGGCCGACTGGATATAACAGTTTTCCGGGTTCAGGTTACCGGCCCTGATCGTAAATGACTTTCCCGGATAACATTCCGGATCAAGCCGGATGGTGATTTTCTCAAAGATGGGAGAAGTGATTTGGTAGACGGGATTTCCGGGGCAGACCTGAAAAAGGCCCATCGCACTCATCGCGTACCAGGAAGCCATACATCCGTAATCGCAATCCATTTCCTCCAGATACCCGTCGGGAGTGTCCTTGTAGATCCGGTCAACAACAGGCTCGGGGAAAAAATTATGTGTCCCGTAAAGCTGTGGTATGGGCTGTGTCAGGATCTTATTGACCCATTTTTGTGCCAGCCAGGGTTCTCCGGCCAGGTTAAACAGAAAGGGAGCATGCAGATCGATCTGATTGCCGGCCGTATACAGATCATGATCAAAGAACTGTTCCAGTTGCCGGGCAAAGTTTTCTTTTCCGCCAAACATACTGATCAGGCCGGGAACATCGTGCAGCACATTCCACCGGTACTGCCATTTGGTGCCTTCGTATGTATATTTTTCACGGTTTACAGTCGGATCTTCAGGAAAATCGAGCCAGGTGCCGTCGGCAGCGCGGGCCCTGAAAAACTGAAGCGTACTGTCCCAGGTATTTTTCCAGTAATCAGCGCGGTTCATAAACCACGCATGATCGGCATCGTTACCGGTCGATTTGGCTATCTGAGCCATACACCAGCTATCCCAGGCATATTCGCCCGTCTGGTCAGGCCGGGCCGGGATGTAACCGATTGAATCATATTTTTCGGGCATTTGCAGAAGAGCTTCCTTTTTCAGGTATGGATAAACCGCGTTCATGTCCGGCGCAAATAATCCTTTTGCCCAGGCGTCAACCATCACCATCAGTTGATGCTCGTTACGGCAATTTCCGAAAGGCATGTAACGGTCCTTGCCGTAGTAACCGAACCCCGCCCCGTGAGGCGTGTGGTCGCTTTCAGGAAAAGGCGCGCTGTTATCAGCCTGCTCATAAATGTCCCTCAGGGATTGTACGATCTCTTTGTATGCACCGGGCAGATACAAACTGTAAAGGGGGTATTTTGTCCGGAAAGAATCCCAGAAAGCATAATCAAAGTAATGACGGTAACCGTCCGCTTTGTGCACCTGCTGATCGAGTCCCGGATAGCTCCCGTCTACATCGCTCAGCACGACAGGCAAAAACATCGAATGATACAAAGCCGTGTAGAAAATGGTTTTGTATTCTTCATTTCCTTCAACCTGTATGGCCGAAAGCTTATCGTTCCATAGCTCCGCCGCCTTGTGGCTGATCTGGTCAAAATTCAGGTCGGCACATTCTGTATTAAAGTTATTTCGGGCAGCTTCGATGCTGGTTAGCGAAACGCCGGTTTTAACGGTCAGCGGCTTGCCTTCCAGATCACCGAACGAACAAACCAGTCCGCCGTCCGGGAAAGCATCAGACAAGAATCCTTCTTTGAGCTGCGAGCCGGTCCAGCTTTGAAGCGCCGTTACCGGGTGGTCAAACCGGATCATAAAACGAACCCCCGCCCAGGCATTCATCAGCCCCTCCAGCGTATATTCGTCCGTCTGTTTAAAGGAAATGGCGGAAGAACTTCCGGTATTTCCTTCATTAAAAAAAAGACTCGCCGCTTCTCCGGCCGGGAATGTATAGCGATGAATGCCGGCGTGAGGCATGGCGGTAAGTTCAACCAGAATATCCGGATTCTTCAGCCTGACCGAATAATAGCCGGCCCGGGCCTTCTCCGAGGTCTTATCCATGTCAGCCAAAGGAATCATAAAAAAGGTGTCCGGTTGCTCACCCGTGAAAGGGAGAACCGAAAACTTTCCCGCGCGATTACCCACACGGGTACCACCCGAGCTTCCTTTATGGAAATGACTGAATCCCCGGGCAACCGAATCGGAGAAATTGTAACCCGAATGTGCAAAATCACCATCGCCGGTCAGGCTGCTGGGATAACTGTCGGGGCCCAGTTTGACCAGGCCGAACGGAACAGTTGCCGAAGGATCCCATTGCCCATGATCTCCTTCGGTACAAATAAAAGGATCGACATAATCGGCAGGTCTTTTTTGCTGTGTCGTGCAGCAAGTCACTTGCATAACAAGTATTACTGCAAGGCCGAGGTTCCGGAACAGGTTTAGGTGTTGCATGCGTATAAGGTTTATGTTAGGTTATTGTTTATTTCGAAAAAGCATCAATAAGCGGCCTTCCTGATATCCATTCATTTAACTGAAAGCCAAATAACCATGCCACAGTGGGAGCCAGATCATAATTGAACACAGGATGTTTGATCTCATACCCCTTTTTCACGCCCTTCCCGTAAATGATAAAAGGAACAATCATCTCATCAGGCGATGAACCGCCATGTTTTTTTTCAAGCCCTCCATGATCGGAAACAACAAGAACAACCGTTTTCTCCATTTGCTTTGTCGCGGTCAGTTTGTCGATGAAGACACCGACCAGGCTATCCGCTTTTTCGACCGATTTCACATAGTCGTCTGACCGGTAACCGCCATGATGCCCGCCATGGTCCACCAGATCAAGGTGAACAAACGTAAAATTCGGATTTTTATTAAGGAGAAAATCGCAGGCTTTTTGTGTAGCAATATCTTCCGATTCGGCAGCAATACTTAAATCGCAAACATCTTTTTCTATGAAGTTCACTAAAGTTTCCCAATGATAAACTGCACCGGTAACAGCCTCCGGATCATTCTTTCTGATTTCACCGAAAATGGTAGGAAACATTGTATGATCACCTTTAAATACCGGTTCCAGAACCTTATTGTCGACGGTCCACGAATTATTTCCAACGCCATGCCTTTCAACCGTGGCGCCGGTCATAATTGAAGTCCAGGCCGGACCGCTGCTGCTGGGCACGACCGTCCGGGCTGCAAGGGAGTAAGCTCCGTTTTTCATCATTTCATCCAGAACAGGCGTTTTAGCCAACTCAAAGCCATGGCCCCCAAGCCCATCGATACCAATAACCAGTACATGCGGTAAATTTTTCCGGCTGGCGGTTGCCTGCATGTCAATAACTCCGAATAGAAATGCCAGTGCAATGACAGTCATTCGCCTTAAAAAAACTAATTTTTCCATGTTATGTCAGTTTATCCATTGATTATTTTTTGGTCCGATCTTTTCAAAAGGAATTTGCTGAAGTCCGTAACTCTTTAGTACCTCAAGGGTACAAAACTCCTCAATCGTTTTTCCTTCTTTTTTTGCAACGGTATTGTTTTCGAGGATTTGCCGGCCATTGTCACGGGCAAGAAGGTTTTTGCAGTCGATCACCAGGTTATTTTTGATCGTATTTACATCCGGATTTTCCCTGATGTTTTTTAATTCCGGATATTTCGTCAGGTAGGGCTCAGAGCGGATATCTACGTCTTCGTATATTTTCTTGCGGATGACCGGCGAATCCAGTTGTTCCAGCCATCGCGTTTCGCCCCAGGGAGAAAAGCTGACGGCAGCAAAGCACTCGCTGAAAATATTATTCTCCACGAGGTTGTCTTTACCGCCGTGAATCTGGACGCCGCCAAAGTTCAGGCTTCCGCAGCGTTCAAAAATATTACCCACGATATGTACTCCTGAGATCATGTCATCTAACCTTACACCGGCAGCCCCATGGCGGGTACCTCCCAAAATATCGGACCAGTAGTTAAAGCGGAAGACAATGCCCCGGTAGGAAGGATTGTACCACATGTCGGCACCGCCCTGATCATCCGACTCATTCACGACATCGCTGATTTCATTGTATTCAATGACCATGTCGTTACCCTCCAGGCGCATGGCCGAGGAGGAAGAATAGCGAAACCGATTGTTGCTGATCCTGATCCCGCAGCCTTCAGCATGGACGGCAGGTTCATAGGTTCGTTTAAACAAAGAAAAGTTCTCCATCACGGTGTGCTCCACATAGTGTCCGGCCGATATCAGGGTTTTCCGGTCTCCTCCCTTTATATCAATGCCCCTGCACCCAAATGTATTCATTAAACATCCCGATAAGCCATGTCCGGATCCCCCTTCGATATGCACGCCGTCGGTCCCGAAGCGCTCAATCCGACAGTCAGCAACCACGCAATTTTTGCCTTCACTGATCCGGATAGCGCTTCCCCTGCCCTCTCTGAATGTCAGACCTTGCAGGCTCACGTTCGAACAGTTCTGCATTTCCACCATATACGGGGCACCAAAAACGGATAACGCCACCGTTGCTTTTTCAGGATTTATTTCTTTCGGAGGATACCAGTAAAGCAGACCATCACACCGGTCGAGGTACCATTCTCCGGGCTGGTCAAGTTCACAAAACAGATTTACTCCGAAGTACCGGAGTGAATCCTTATAACCATAGTGATGATCAGGTTTCCGCAGAAATATTGTCCGGGTCAGCGTATCCATTTTCTCAACCGTTTGAAATTCGTCGCTCCAGTCCCAGTACCAGTATCCTCCCAGACGGGTATCTTTTTCGGCCGCCCACCGGTTTTGTCTGCTGTTCAGGTATTCAAAAACACCTTCCCGGGTTCCTCTTTCTTTGGTGTAATTAGGCGGCAACTCTGTTACACCCAATGATTTGCCTGCACGGACAAAGCCTTCATCGGGCCAGCGCGCCAGTTGCTGAAGCCGCCCGTTGCAGAATAACTCCGGTCGCCTGCCAATCGCTGTGGGATCACCAAAATCTTCTATTCCGGCAGCCTTCAGATCGGTCACATAAGTTTTTCCGCCCGCATCCGGAGCTAATAAACCAGCCTTGTCCGGATCGCTGATCAACGTCCAGTTTTTCAGCTCCCGGCTTCCGGTAAAAACAGGTTCTTCACCTTCAACAGCCCTGTAAATTACCGGGAACCTGGCTGTTCCCGAATCTTCGGCAGTAAAGAAAACAGGACTGTTCAGCAAGTAGGTTCCCCCTTTTATGTTTACCACCACCTGCCCTGAGGGCCCTTCCGCCAATTGCTCTTTGACAGCCTGCTTTGCCCGCTCCGGAGTTTGAAACGGTTCCGCCTTTGTGCCGGGATTTTGATCATTTCCTTCAGGCGACACATAGAACTCAACTGGGCTGGTACACGAAAACACCCAAAACAGAAGAACAGAAAACACGGATAATAACTTATGCATTTTTTGCCTTTATTCGATTACCAGAACAGAATGGATTTCCAGCTTTGGGACGGTCACTTCAAGCATGTTATCCGTCCATGTGAATTTCAGCTTCTCATTTTCAGGCTGAAGGGAGACTTTCGAGGGACGCCTGTCCGATCTGATTTTCACATGCAACGGCCCCACAGCCGGGATTTCGTCATAGCGGGCCACCTTTTCGTTGGCATGTTCACCTGCCATATTGATTAAATTTATGCTGAGGTGATCATTTAGTCGGTTAACGGTTACGGCCACGTTTTCAGAGCCTGAAACAGACACAACAGGTTGCGGAAATAATTTGCTGACGATTGACCCTATAAAATCGCGGTAAACGGGATTAGCCCAGGTCAGATAGTTCTTTCCGATGTTAAAATACACACCGGCAATTTTTCCTTTCCCGTAAGAAGCGGTAGTCGCCGCAGGCTTTGATCCAAAACGAAAATCAGGAACATCATAGCGGTTTCCGCAAACTTCAACACCCTGACCCGGAACAACCGCCTGGAAAACAGTATTGATGGCTGCCATCTGATTCCCCGAACCGATGCTTTGCACGGCAGCAAACGCTGTATCTTTCAGTTCAATGCCGAGTTCTTCGCGGAACATCGCGGTGGCATCGGGTCCGGCTACCAACAGATTCCCGCCTTCCCGGACATATTCTTTTAATTCATTTTTAAATTCCTCGTCAAGATACCGGCATTCGGGGATTACGATCAGGGGGTATTCACCCATCCTGCCTTTTAAATGATGCTCCATGAGTATTTCCACTGCGTTTTGTCTGTTCAGCAGGATATTCAGCATTCCTTTCAGAGGATCATTGAAGCCTGAACTCTGGTAAAGCCTGCCGGAGTTCTTCTTATAATCTTCGGTAGAATAGAGCAAGGCAATTTGCGGAACAGGCACTGCCTTGTGGCAATAGGCCTGGCGCTCCCGACAGAACTCAGTGACTTCCTTCATGAGCCCGAACTGCCAGGGACGGGGTGAAGCATCCCGGTTCTGCTGAAAATAAACCTGATACCCGCCACCCATCGACAAGACGGTTGCGGCAAGCTGTTTTAACTGGGCTGCCGATTTCGTGACCATGGCCCCTGTTTTAAAGTCGTAGGCAAAACTCCACGACATCAGGTCCCAGGGTTTCCCCTGAGGAGCAATGCACCTGGATTCATAAAGTCCGCTGTAAACGCTGTTCACATGACTGAAATCGCCTGAAATGAAATCGACGTTGACATCCACCGGCTCGGGCATGAGCGAAGAGAAGGCCCAGTTGCTGGTAATCTGAAACTCCGGATCATACCGGTGAAGTTCATCAATATAATGGGCCAGGTATTCACGAAAAGCCTTCCTGTTATATTCAAAAAACTCGTAACCACCTGGTTCCCCGAATGACTTCGGAATCGTTGCAAGGCCCGTCTCAGCCCGGAAAGCATCTGTCATTTTTTTGCTGTAGTCGGGCCCCAGTGCCCAGCATTCACCGTCCACCCAGCACCCGTCAATCTCATAGTTGTCGATCAGTTCCTTAAATTGCGGAATCAGCAAACTGTCGGCGTAGGGCCCCTTTACCGACATCCGGCTGTCGCTTCGCCTCCCGTTTGCCTCAACCGCCGTCCAATCAGGATGTTTTAAGCCAGAAGCTCCGTCCCATACGCCCGAATAGTGCACGAAAAGCGCTACACCGTGTTTCCGGGTCACTTCCCGCCAGATCTTCATCGGATCGTTCACAAAACCGGGAGCTGGATTTCCCACTTCAGTGGGATAGCTTGAAATTCCCGGGTGACCCTTGCAATCGACCTGGATATAGTCGGGTTTCACCAACGTCAGCAGGCTGTCGGCCATTTCAGGAGTGAAGGTTTTACCAATGAAACTGTCAGTTTCGGAAGCATGGAAATCAAAATGGAGACCAAAGAAACTGTCGCTCCGGCGGAGCGTCTTGCCGGGGCTTTCACCGGCGGGGACAGGTTCTTTCGGAGAACAGGCTGATAAGACCCAGCCGATTATAAATAAATATGCGTACAAATTTTGCTTCATTTTATGGTTTAGGTTAATTATTTACGTTTTAAGCAAACTCGCTTATTTAGCGTACATGTATTACTCCTTCCAGTTGTGTATCAGCGGAATTCCTCCCAATAAGAACTTGGAATTCTCCCGGTTCCACACTAAAATTCAGGTCCCTGTTCCAGCACCCAAAACTCCGGTAAGGCAGCGTCAGTATAATCTGTCTGCTCTCTCCCGGGTCAAGACTTACCCGTTTAAAAGCTTTCAATTCCCGCAGCGGACGGACCACCGAAGCCAGTTCGTCGTGCAGATAAAGCTGAACCACCTCATCTCCTTTGGCTTTTCCCGTGTTTTTTACAGTTAGCCTTACTTCCAGTTCCGCATCTTTTTTAACCGATGAAGGCAAGATCAGGTCAGAATATTCAAAAGAAGTATAACTCAATCCGAAGCCAAAAGGGAACAACGGCTTGCCGTCGTCATCATTATAGGCGTATCCCCGGCCGCTTGGCTTAATATCATAATAGACCGGCAACTGACCGGCATGACGCGCCCAGCTAAAAGGCAAGCGACCACCAGGGTTAATGTCCCCAAACAAGGCTTCGGCAATCGCAATAGCGCCTTGTTCGCCGGGATACCATGCCTCCAGCAAGGCATCCACCTGATCAATCCAGCTCCGAATATCGACGGTTGAACCGTTCTGCAGCACCACGATCGTTTTGACTCCCGTTTCAGCCAGTTCGCTGATCATTTTTTCCTGATCCAGCTGGATCATCTTTTCTTCCGCGCTTTGCACGATCATGGCATTATCAAGGCTCTGAGCAGCTTTCACCGGCTTTGACGGCAGCGCCAGCAGGCTTCTGTCATGGCCTTCACCTTCCCTGATCGCACCAAAGAAAATGACCACGTCACAGGATTTGGCAAGTGAGGTCACCTCCTGACCGGCCTGATGAAGAATCACTTCGGCCGTCCCCTTGAGCCGGTCGTTCAATACCTGCCAGGGTGTCGGAGCGTTGTTACCTTTCCATCCTCCATAGGGACCGGAGTAATCGCCCAGGCTCAGCACATTGGCTGCCGGTCCGAATACGCCAATTCTTTTCACGTTTTTCCAGGAAAGCGGTAATGCTCCATCCTCGTTCTTCAATAAAGTCATTACTTTCCGTGCCGCTTTGAGAGCAAGTTTCCGATGTTCATCACAACGAACGATCCGGTCCGCTTCTGCCGCATCCACGTACGGCTCATCAAATAAACCAAGATCAAACTTACAGGTCAAAATCCGCTTCAGCGATTCGTCGATTTGATTTTCAGAGATCCTGCCAATCTTTACCTGCTGAAGCAGATCATCGTAGCCACGCGATAATTCGACGTCAAGCCCGGCTTCAAAACACTGCGACTGTGCTTCGGCATAGCTGTCGGCCATGCGGTGGGCGCTGTGAATACCTTTCACACCACTATAGTCCGACACGACGAATCCGCTGAAATTCCATTCATCGCGCAGAATACTCTTTAGCAGAACATCGTTCGCATGACAGGGAACCCCGTCAACCGAATTGTAAGCTGCCATCACTGAGCGCGCGCCACCTTCCCGGATGCATGCCCGGAACGGTTCGAGGAAGGTTTCCCGAAGCACCCGCCAGGAATTGCTGGAAGCATATGAATCATGACCGGCATCGCTGTAGTTGTCAACAAAATGTTTTGGGGTCGCGATAATGCCCCCCTGTTCCAGCGCTTTCGTGTACGCGACGCCCATACGCGAGGTCAAAAAAACATCCTCTCCATAACTTTCTTCCGTTCTTCCCCAGCGGGGGTCGCGGGAAATATTGACCACCGGTGCCAGTACCTGGCGTACGCCTACAGCGCGTAATTCCTTTGCAACCACCTGCCCTACCTGAAAATAGATTTCATCATCGAAAGCTGCCGCCATTCCAATGCTCTGCGGGAAACAGGTCGCGTTGCCCCATTGAGCGCCATGAAGGGCCTCACCATGCTGCAGCACCGGAATTCCCCATCGGCTGGCTTCAATCGATTTACGGGTATCGGCATTAATTGCTTCGGCACACGCGCCGGCTGCTACCGGAGTGCCTGCCTTTTCATGCAAAAAATGCCCGATATTCCGCACGTTGCCAACCTTGAAATCACGTTTATGATATTCGGGCAGAAACAACAACTGACTTTGAAGCTGATTGACTTTCTCCTCAAGGGTCAT